>Ga0316197_10000208_pt1 | contig 44099 bp, 48 predicted proteins | sample OudBiesiAoxic_MG_FD_204939 | JGI IMG/M metagenome (GOLD analysis project Ga0316197, IMG submission 204939) | Coastal sediment microbial communities from Oude Bieten Haven, Netherlands - site A oxic | ecosystem: Environmental > Aquatic > Marine > Coastal > Sediment | place: Netherlands... | reverse complement strand
CTGGTGCGCTGTCGGGAGGCGCTTCGCTCGTGGTCGTGGTCGCCTCGGTCGAGGGGGTCGAATCGACCGCAGCCTCGGCGTCGCCGGATCCGTCCTCATCATCGCGGCACGTTCGATCGAGGGACACTGCGCGGACGCCCCAGAGTTCTCCGGCCAGCACCAGAGCCCGATCGGGATCGTCGAGCGGCTCGGCGCACACGAGGGTGCCGTCCTGACCGGAAAACGATGCGGTGACGCCGACGATGTCGTTGTCGATCAACTCGGCCTCGACGCGGTCTTCGAGATCGTTCTGCACAATCGGGATGAAGATTGCAGCGCCCACGGCGAACGCGAAAACGAACACGAGCCCGCCGAGAGCCAGAATGCGGCGGCGATATCGTCGAGAGGAAACCGGTGACACCTCGCTCATGCCTTCGTACGTTCGCACGTCGAGGCGCGGCGATTCAACGACGTCACCGAATTGTCGTCTTTCACTTTCGAAGCGAGCTCCATGACCACCTCACCTTCCCCCAGTTTCGGCGTCGACCGACGAACCTTCTTGCTTGGTGCCGCGGCGGCGGGTGTCGCTGCGGCATGCGGCGGCGGAAGCGGAGACCCCGAGGTGACCTATTCGGTGGTCCAGCGCTACCCGGCCGATGTGTTCGTGCCCGGCGAGATCCGACTGCCCTTCAGCTTGGCGAACGCCGCGGAGTTCATCACCGACGGGCCCGACGAACTCGGTGCGCAGATCGTCGACCTGGATGGGGAGTCGATCGGCGAGCGCGTCACGGCGGTTCGACGCGACATCACGCCGGCGCCGTACTACGCGTTCCGGACGACCATCGACACGCCGGGTGTGTACGGGATCAAGATCGACGGCGGGCCCGATGTCGGAGCGAACTTCCAGGTGATGGAACGAGAGCAGGTGACCATCCCGCGGCCTGGCGATGTGTTGGACGGGTTCGAGACACCCACTGTCGCCGACCCCGCTGGCGTCGATCCGATCTGCACACGCGAGCCGGTCTGTCCGTTCCATTCGATGACCCTCACCGACGCGCTGTCGCAGGGCAAGGCCGTCGCATACTTCGTCGGGACACCCGCGTTCTGCCAGACGGGGTCGTGCACGCCCGCACTCGAAACGATGGTCGGCGTCGAGTCGGAGTACACCGACGACTACGTCTTCGTGCACGCCGAAGTCTGGAGCGATCTCACGGCGACCGAAGTGGCCCCCGCGGTCGATGCGCTCGGCATCACCTTCGAGCCCGCGTTGTTCATCACCGACGCGAGTGGGATCGTCGTCGAGCGACTGGACGGACTCTGGGACGCGACGGAGTTGCGCGAACGGCTGGACGCTGCGATCGGCTGACTCCTCATCGGAGGCAGCCGACCTGGGTCAGGAGAAGCTCTGGCCGCAACCGCAGGTGCGGCTGGCGTTCGGGTTCGTGATTGCGAAGCCCGACTCGTCGAGGCCGTCCTTGTAGTCGAGGGTCGCACCCTCGAGCAGCTGAGCCGAAGCGGGGTCGACCACGACGCGGACGTTGTCGGTGTACTCCGCGGTGGTGTCGTCGGTGGCGATGTCGCCATCGAAGAACATCTCGTACGAGAAGCCTGAGCAACCGCCGGGCCGGACGGCGACGCGGAGCGCCAGGTCCTCGGCGCCTTCGGCGTCGAGCAGTTGGCGGACCTTGACGGCAGCGGGGTCGGTGAGTGTAATCATGTCGGTTCCTCCTGAGATATCGGATCCTGTAGCTGGCGATTTTAGCGGGCTGCGACCGTGACCTGGCACGGAGTGCGGCTGGTCAGCGTGCAAAAGTCACGCGTTTCCGCGTCGCCCATCTGCGCGACGAACCCTGCGACGAGGCCGCGGTGCAGCCCGCAGACGAGTTCAGGGTGTTCCTGGGCGAGTTCCACGAACGGGCAATGGGCGAAGGCCACGACGGCGTCGGTGTCGTCCTCCAGCAGCTCATCGAGCAACGAGGACGGCTGGATCGGTGCATCGGTCACGAACGGATCGAAACCCAGTCGGTCCAGATCGGACACGAGTGCCTCGAGTGTCGACGGCGCGCTCGCGTACGGACGAGCCCGGGCACGGCCTTCGTCGGCCCCCACGGCTTCGGCGTCGGCGGCACTCGCTTGCAGGCGTTTCGCCATCGACAACACCATCCGGGCCAGGACCGGAACCGAGGGCGGTTCCAACCCGAGCGACGGTGCATCGGCAGCTACCGAGTACCGGTGTTGTGGCCTGCCGACATCGCCACGACCGCCGACTTCGACGTCCAGCAGACCCGCGTCACGCATCCGCTCGAGATGCGGTCGCACGGTGTTCGCGTGCAGTTGGAGCGACTCGGCGATGTCGGCGGTGGCGAGCGGCCGTGGCGAACGGGCCAGTTCGAGGTAGATCGCGTATCGCGTGTTGTCCCCCAGTGCCTTGAGCACATCGAGGTTCACGGACGGTTCGGACACGCACAGAGATTACACGGGATTGCCCGGTGAAATCACCCGTGACATCCATCTCGAGTGGATGTCACGGGTGGAGAGTGACGGTCAGAGAGCGTCGTAGTCGTCGTCGTCAGGCATCGCGACGCCGACGATGTTCCCGTCGGCGTCGGTCCGGACCTTCGGCAGCGTGGTCGGCGGGTCGGTGATGGCCTCGCCCGCATCGACCGCGTCGTCGGCACACGCAAAGCCGTTGAGCCAGCGAAGACTCTTGACCGTCGGTGGCATCATCATCAGCTCGCCAGCCTCGAACATGTCGAGCGCCTGCTGTGGGCGGACCCAGCTGCTCTCGACGGTCTCCTTGTCATCGTGCAGCCCTTCCTGTCCGGCCGGCGCTTCGGTCACGAAGAAGCGTGTGTCGAAACGCCGCCCTTCCCCCACCGGGGTGATCCAGTGGTCGACGTACTGCGTCGTCGACAGGTCGAGGATCAGCTGATCGCGTCGGCACAGCTCGACCATCGACAGCGAGCCGTCGTGTACGGCATGGCGGTCGTGTTCGCCAATCTCGAGCGGCGAGCCGTCATGGCGCTCGGCGAGCAGGATGCCGGCCTCCTCGAAGCACTCTCTGATCGACGCAACCCAGTATGCGAGTCCCCCTGACTCGATTCCGAGTTGCTTCGATGCCGCAGCGTCATCGAGCCCCCGGCAGAACGGTTCGAGCTCGGTTGCATGGTCGGCGTCGTCGACCTTGCCACCCGGGAACACGTACATCCCAGCGGCAAAGCTGGCGTTCCCGGTCCTGCGCAGCATGAACACCTCGACGCCCGGATCGCCGTCCACCGCGTCTCGAACCAGCATCACGGTCGCGGCGGTGCGGATCGGAACGGTCGCGGGGTCGGAACTGTCGGCCATGCCTGCACCGTAAGCGAACCGCCCGCGTGACGAACAGCTCGCGTGAGCAAGTGGGTCACGGAGCGCCGATCGCATACCGTCAGAGGGATGATCGAAGCACCGAACGAGGCGGCCGACATCGTCGGCCTGCTCGAGTCCAACACCCGCATCATCGTTCCGCTGGCGAACGGCGAGCCCACTGCGGTCCTCGATGCGATCGAAGACGCCGTCGAGGCGGACATCGCGTCGGGTTCTGATCGATTCATGGCGCTCCGGGTCCACCAGATGCACGCGATCCACGACCGTCGCTACCTCCATGGCGACTTCGACCGGCGCCTGCACCACATCTCGTACTTCCTGAGCCACGTCACGCGGCCGCACTTCCGCAGCGGCGCCATCGGCCTCGTCCCTGCGCACTTCTCCGAGGTGTACGACATGATGCAGCATCGGACGCACGACCCGATCGTGATCGCTGCGGCATCACCGCCCGACCAGCACGGCTACTTCAGCCTCGGGGTCTCCGCCGACTACGTCTCGAGTTTCATCGGCCGAGCGCGCTTCTTCCTCGAGGTGACCGAGCACATGCCGCGCACGTTCGGACGCAACCAGATCCACGTGTCCCAGCTGGCCGGCTGGTGTCGCACCGACCGGCCACTGGTCGAGGTCGAGCCGGTCGTCACCGAGGACGTCGATCACCAGATCGCCGCGTTCGTGGCCGAACGGATCCCGAACGGAGCGACGATCCAGACCGGTATCGGTGCGATCCCCAATGCGATCATGGCATCGCTGGGCAACCATCGGGACCTCGGCGTCCACACCGAGCTGCTCTCCGACGGTGTGGTCGACCTGATGGAGTCGGGCGTCGTCAACGGCGTGCGTAAGCGCCTCAACCGGACCAAGACCGTGGGCACGTTCGCGCTGGGCACGAAGCGACTCCACGAGTTCCTCCACGAGAACACCGCCGTCGAACTCCACGCGGTGCGCTACGTCAACGACCCGCGGATCATCGCCCAGGAGTCCGACTTCGTGTCGATCAACGCGACGCTCTCGGTCGATTTCCTCGGGCAGTGCGCATCCGAGACGATCGACGGTCGGTACTACTCATCGTCGGGCGGACAGAACGACTTCGCCCGCGGTGCGATGTATTCGAACGGGGGCCAGGGGTTCGTGGTGCTCCACTCGACCACCGGTTCCGGCACGTCGAAGATCGTCCCGCAACTCGCAGCGGGCGACGTCGTCACCACGCCCAAGAACACGGTCGACAAGGTGGTCACCGAGTACGGCGTAGCCGAACTCCGCTACGCCACCGTGCGGGAGCGAACCCGCCGACTGATCGCCGTCGCTCATCCAGATCACCGGGCCGAACTCACCGCGCGGGCGGAAGCGATGCACTTCCTCTGATCGACCGTGTCAGCCGGCTGACACGGTCGACGGGGGTTCGTCGACCGAGACATCGTCGTCACGACCGAGCAGCACCGCGTCGCGACGGTCCTGCAGAAGCCCGAGGGCACCTGCGACCGCGACGCAACCACCGATGATTCCGACCGCGAGCCAGTCGTTCGCCAACAGCCCACCCACGATGACGCCGACCACGACAATCCCTGCGAGGACATCGGCCCGCTTGGCGTACACGTAGGCGATCGTCGCACCCAGCAATGAGAACATGATCACGGCCACGCCCCACTGGTGATCGTTCAGGAAGGCGCTGATCTCAGCCTGCAATTGCGTGACCCAGTCGGTGATCGCATCGCCCTCTTCCTTCAGGTCGACCCAGTAGAAGTACCACAGCAGGTAGAGACCGGAGATCAGCACGAACGCTGCCGCGATGCGGTCCATGTACTTGAGACCGTGACGCAGCAGCTTGAGGAGACCGGTGTTCGCGAACGCGAGCGCGACGGTCAACCCGCCGACCAGCACGGCCATGCCGGCGCCGTACGCCACGCCGTTGCGGAGCCCGGTGAACGCTCCGGCATTGCGACTCGTGGCGAAGACAGCAGAGATGAAGAACCCAATGGTGCACCCGAGCGACGCGATCGCGTACGCAACGCCGTACACGAACATCGACTTGACCGTCTGGTCCTTCTGACCCTGCAGGCCCTGCGGGTTCATGAACGGCAGCTTGAACCCGAACAGCATCGCCGCGCCGAGCACGAGCAGCGCGATGCCGAAGAAGCCGGTCGCGTACTTCGCGTTCGCGGTGAGCCAGTTGGTGAAGTAGTTGGCCAGTCCGGCCGCGACGATGAACACGGCCATGAAGCCGAGGCTCAACGAGGCGGACACCTTGAGCGCCTTGCGCAAGGTCTCGCGCTGGGTCAGCAGCTGATCGGAACCCTGGATGCCCAGGAAATACATGAGATAGGTCGGGAGCAGGACGAACCCGCACGGGTTGACGGCGGCGAGCATGCCCGCAACGAACCAAAGACTCATGCTTCTCTCTCCAGGAGTGCGTCGACCTTCTCGCGAAGGCCGTCGGCGTCGAGGACACCGGTCTGATCCACGATCTCACCACTCGACGTGACGAACACCGTGTACGGGAAGAACGTGACGCCGAGTGCTGACTGGAGTTCGGCGGCCTCATCGCGGAGGAGTTCGTACTCGACCCCGCGCTCGCCGGCGAAGCGCTCCATCGTCGGGACCGTATCGAGCGGGTTGACCCCGATGAAACGAACCTGGTCGGACACTTCGGCGTCGACTTCGGCGAAGTCGGACAGTTCGCGTTCGCACGGGATGCAGGTGCTGAACCAGAAGTTGATCACGAGCGGCCGGTCGCCGAGCAGCGATCGGCTCGACACGTCGTTGCCATCGCCATCGACCAACATCGCTTCAGGAAAGACATCGCCCTCCGGAATCGGTTCGATCGCAGCGGGGCCGCCCTCGAGCGTCCGATTCTGCGGATCCTCGAGCACGGCATCGACACCGTCGTCGGAATCGGCGACGATCCGACTCCAGACGTAGCCGCCTGCCACGCTGACGACCACGGCGATCACGAGCGATGCCGCGAGCAGTCGAGGTCGGTTGATGTTCACCCTCCGCAGGGTAATGACGACATCACCCGCGATGGTCTGCATCCCACTGAACGTTCCGGGAACGCCGCGAAACGCCCGTTCACGTGTTGCTCGCCGCAACACGACTTCCACCGACTCCGGTGAGATGCGAGACCGGGGGGTGATCTCGCATCTCACCGGACGGGGCCGAGGCGGCCACCGCGTCACGCGACGACGTCGACTGGGCCCATCTCGTCGTAGACGACCTCGGGCCGGGGATGCTTCGGCGGCCGGCCGCACGGTCGCTTGTTCGCGACGATGCGACCGCCCGACAGCAACTCACCGCCCCACACGCCCCACGGCTCCTCTCGTGCGAGAGCACCCTGCAGGCACTCGAATCGGAGCGGACACAGGGCACACATGGCCTTGGCCCGGGCGATGTCGATGACGTTGTCCGAGAAGAACAAGCCGGTCAAGGTGCCGTTGCCGTCGGCGCATCGCGCCACGGGCGTCCGCGCCGCGAGCGATTCGTCGATCGCCTCGTGGCTGCCCGGTGGCCGGGGACTGTCCGGCGCAAGTGGTTCTCGTCCGATGATCTCGGCCTCGCGGGCGATCAGGTCGAGGCTGGAGATGTCGACGGTGTGCATGGAGATGTCCTTGAAGTCGGGGGTGGATTCGCGAGCAGCGACTGCGAACTGACGAGTCGATGTGTTGGTGCCGTTGGGCTTGGAACAGGGAGTGGTGTGCATGGTCTGGCTTTCTGAGCTGGGTGGGAGTGGAGGTCGGTGGGACGGACGGTCGGGAGTGAAATCGAGGCCGAAAACGACGAAACCGCCGGGTTCTGCTGAACCCGGCGGCCTCGGAGGAGGTGATGACGTTGCGTGTGCTACGTCATGCCTTCGAGACAGCCGGGTGCGATTCGCTTGGTGGCGTACTTCGAGCCGAAACCCGAACCCTGCACGTCGCCACCAAGCCATGGATTGATCGCGATGACGACATCGGTGGTCGGAGTCGCGACCGCAGCCGGGGACATGGTCCGAGCCGGAGTTGCGGCGTGGGCCCACGCGCAGATGTGCGCTGCGGCAACGTCGGGCCTTGCGAAGGCGCGACCGAACGTCGAGTTGGCGTTCAGTGTCATCGTCATCGTTCGGCCTCCTTCGGACATTGGTTCGAGCTGGTCGTGCGCGCCGGAGTGGTGCGTTCGTGCAAGGCAATCATGTCCACACCGCCCAGGTCAAGGAGGTTTCGCGCGATCCGAGAATCTCCTCGTCGGCGCGCTCGTCGAAGGATGCCGCTCAACGGTCAGACGACCAAGCGGTCGGGACGGTTTCGAGGCGCAGAGCGTGCACTTCTGGCGAAAGAGACCTCCCGAAGCCCGATGCGTGCGAGAGTTGGGCCATGTCGATGCCGGCCGGATCCGCGCTGCTCCGCGTCGTGCCGTCTTGCGCAGCGGCAGGGCGCTGACCCGATGGTGACGGTGGCGTTCGAGGTGTTCGGCCTCCACCACGACCCTGTCGATCTCGCTGTCTTCGCCGTGGGTTGGTCGCTCGGGTGGCTCCTGCTCTGGCGGCCGCGGACGCTCCCGTCTCACCCGACTGCGGCACGCTCGCCGGTTGCCGTGATCATTCCGGCACGAGACGAGGCGCACGCGCTTCCCCACCTGCTCGGTCCGCTCGTCGAGCAGCGTCGGGCCGGTGACCGGATCGTGGTCGTCGACGACCACTCGACCGACGGAACCGCGCGCGTCGCTCGCTCGTTCGACGCCGAAGTGGTCACCCCACCACCTCCCTCGGACGGATGGCTCGGCAAGCCGAACGCGTGCTGGCACGGGGCGCTGGCCACGAGCGAGGAGACCCTCGTCTTCCTCGATGCGGACGTTCGTCCCGGCTCGACGCTGCTGGACGACCTCGCCGCAGCGGTTGCCTCCGACCCCGCGGTGCTCGTGTCGATGCAGCCGTGGCATCGGATGTCGACCGCCGGCGAGCAGCCGAGCATCCTGTGCAACGTGACGGCCCTGATGGGCTGCGGCGCATTCACCGCGTTCGGCGATCGAGCGGCCGCCAACATCGCCTTCGGGCCGGTCATCGCCGTCGACCGCTCGACGTACGACGCCGCGGGCGGACATGCGGCACCCACCGTCCGGGCGATGCACACCGAGGACATCGGCCTCGCACGCGCTGTCGGACGCTCCCGACTCTTCGTCGGATCACCATCGACGACGACGTTCCGGATGTACCCCGGTGGATTCGGTGACTTGGTGCGGGGCTGGACGCGCAGCATCGCGACCGGGGCTCGATTCACGCGCTGGTGGCTTGCATTGGCCACCGTGGCATGGGTGTGTTCGGTCGCCGGCGGCTGGATCGCTGCGCCGCTCACCTACCCGCTCATCGCATTGCAGGTCTGGTTGCTCGGTCGTCGTGCCGGGACAACCGACCCGCTGGCCGCTATCCTGTTCCCGCTGCTCGTGGTCGTGTTCGCGGTGATCTTCCTCCGGAGCATCGCCGCTGTCGTGTTCCGGCGGGATGTGACCTGGAAGGGTCGCGATGTCGACGCCCGGGGTGGCTGATTGAATGGTCGACATGGACGGGACCGTCATCAGCCCTGGGCGGCTACGCCGGATCGCGATCGCTGGCGCGCTGGCACTCGCTGTCGCCTTCGGAGCCGATGCCACGCCGGTCACCGCACATGACGACATCAAGAGCTCGACGCCCCCTTCCCGCAGCACGCTGCAGGAGCCGATCTCCACGGTCGAGATCGACTTCGGCGAGGTGATCAGTGACGACGTTGCGATGTTTCTCACATACGACTTGGGGAACAACGAGTTCGAGGACATCGGCGGTGAGACCGTGAAGACGGGTGAGACGACTGCCCGTCTCGATTTCGACGAAGTCGAGCGCGAGGGCACGTACTTCGTGCAGTATCTCGCCCCCGTTCCGGCCGACGGCCACGTCATCGCCGGGGCAGTTTCGTTCACGTACGGCTCGCCGAGCACGGGAAGTTCAGACGACTTCCCGATCATTCCGTTCGTCGTCGGGGCCGTCATCGTGCTCGCGATCGGTGGCTGGTTCACCTACCGCCGCATGTTGGTGCCGATCGACGACAACGTCGACGAGGCCGACGCAACCGCTGCCCCCTGACTCCGCCTCGACGGGCGGCCATCGCTCACAGGTCGATCAGGATCTTGCCGACGTTGGCGTTCGACTCCATGTATCGATGGGCGTCAGCGATGTCGTCGAGCGCAAATCGTGAGTCGATCACGGGAGCGAGGACACCCGTGTCGAACAACGGCAGCATCTCCCGGCTGAACCGCTGGCAGAGTTCCAGCTTGCGTTCGAGCGGCCGCGCCCGGAGTGTCGTGCCGATCCAGGTGATCCGCTTCATCAGCAACAAGCCCATGTTCACCGGCGCCTGACCCCCGCCCATCAGGCCGACCTGGACGATCGTCCCGTCCGCGGCGACGGCCTTGAAGTTGCGGTCGGCCTCCTCGCCGCCGACCACGTCGAGAATCGTGTCGACGCCGTCGGGCAACTCGGATCGGAGCGCACCGAGCCAGTCGCTCGGACTCCGTTCCAGCACGAGATCGGCACCCAGCGACCGACAGGCATCGGCCTTCCCTGCCGAGCAGGTGACCGCGATGCGGGCGCCGATCGCCTTCGCTATTTGGATGCCGGCGGTACCGACCCCCGATGCCCCAGCATGAACCAACGCCCATCTTCCGCTCGTCAACCCGCCCTGCACGACGAGTGCGTCCCATGCGGTGAGGAACACCTCGGCGATGGCCGCCGCGTCGGCCAACTCGACACTGCCGGGAACCGGAAGGGCCTGGCGAGCGTGAGTGACCACCTTCTCGGCGTAGCAGCCTCCGGCTTCGATGCCCATCACCCGGTCACCGATTGCCCACTCGACGACGTCGGCACCGATCGCGGCGACTGTCCCGGCGTACTCCAAGCCGGGAATCTCGAGGGAACGGTTGCGAGGATCGGGGTAGCCGCCCTGACGCTGGAGTGTGTCGGCGCGGTTCAACGCCGTGTGGGCGACGTCGACCAGGATCTGATCGGGCCCGGGGACCGGGTCGTCGACCGCTTCGATCGTGAGGACCTCAGGGCCGCCATGGTCTCGGAGTACGACTGCACGCATGTGCGCAACGTACCGGACCGAAGGCGCCGGAGCGGGGCCGAGCAGCCCCCGCAATGTGCTGGCGTCCGGGTCCGGAACCTCAGACGCACCCGAACGCCAGCCAGCGCGAATGTAGTGACGCTCCGACTGACGATGCCGGGATTTCCTCGGTGCTCAGCCCGCGGCGGCGTCGCCCGGCGCATCGACCGCAGGCGTTGTGGCATTCTCGGGCGGCAAGAAGACGTGTTCGCGGTAGTACGCGAGTTCTTTCACCGACTCGCGGATGTCGTCGAGTGCGCGATGGCTTCCCTGTCCGCGGGGCCGGTTTGCGTCGAGGTCCGGATACCAGCGCTTGACGAGCTCTTTCACGCTCGACACGTCGATGGATCGGTAGTGGAGGTACTCCTCGATCTCGGGCAGGGCCGCGGCGAGGAACCGGCGGTCGGTGCCGATCGAGTTGCCGCACAACGGCACGGTCCGCGCCTCCGGAACGTGCTCCTGGATGAACGCGAGCGTCTGTTCGCCGGCGTCTGCCAGCGAGATCGTCGACGCCTTGATCTGTTCGAGGAGACCCGACTTCGTGTGCATGTTGACCACGAACGGGTCCATCCCGTCGAGTGCTGCGTCGTCGGCGTGGACCACCAGGTCAGGACCCTCAGCGACGATGTTCAACTCGTCATCGGTGACCAACGTCGCGATTTCGACGATCACGTCCGATGTGTGATCGAGTCCGGTCATTTCGAGGTCCATCCACACCAGCATCGGGACACATCGTACGGCTCGCCGCGCGCGAACACCGGGACGGTTCCGGACCTCGAAACGACGGATCACCCGTCGAGCGTGCATGATGGCGGTGATGACCGACTTCGCGACGATCCTCGACACCCCTGGCGTCGAGGAGGTTTCCGAGTTGCGCGGACGGGTCGGGTTCATGGCCTACCACGGGGGCCACCTCGAATGGATGACCGACGTGATCGCCCACCGCGCCGCCGAACGGTCGGAGGCCTCGTTCTACGCCGTGATCCAGCCCGAGGGGATGAAGGAGCACTTTCCGTCCACGACGGTCGACCGCACGCACTCCTCGGCCCTGGCCGATTTCCTCGACCATGTCGACATCGTGATCACGGTGCACGGGTTCGGGCGCCGCGGCATGTTCGGCTCACTGCTCCTCGGTGGCCAGAACCGGGTCTTCGCCGAGCACGTGGGCACGGCATTGCGCGGGCATCTGCCGGCGTACAACGTCATCACCGATGTCGATGCGATTCCGAGGCAACTCCGCGGGATGCACGAGCGAAACCCGGTGAACGTCCCCCGCCAGCAGGGCGTCCAAATCGAACTCCCCCCTCGCGTCCGCGGTGCGAGCAGCCCACTGTGGTGGGACTGGGAGGGCCCCGGCCTCACGCCGCACACCGAGCGCTTGATCGACGGCCTCGCCCACGCCGCCACCACCTGGAAGCCCTGACAGACCAGCAAGCCGCCGCGCAGCTGCTGCCCATTTCTTCCAGAGTTCGGGCAGTCGGGACCTAGAGGGGAAGGCGGATCTCGACGATGCCGCCAGGCCCCTCGCCGAGGCCGACGGTGCCGGCATGGGCCGCGACGATGCCCTTGGCGATCGACAGTCCGAGGCCGGCCGTGCCAGTGCGCAGGTCGCGGGCTTCGTCGGCACGCGTGAACGGCTCGAACGCCCGCTCACGGAACTCGAGGGGGAACCCGGCGCCCTCATCGATCACCCGCAGTGTCGCCGACCCGTCGGACTGCGTGATCTGGACGAGCACCACAGAGTCGGCCGGTGCGTGGCGGATCGCGTTGTCGAGCAGGTTGCGAACGACGCGTGCGAGCTGCGAACCGTCCGCGTCGAGGATCACCCGCTGATCTGCTTCGAGCAGCAACTTCACCTGACGCTGCTCGGCGAGCGGGCGCAGCGTCTCCATCGCCTCGTCGGCGAGTTCGGTGAGATCGAGACGGGTCCGATTCAGTTCGAACGTACCACTGACGATGCGACTGTGGAGTTGGAGGTCGTCGACCAGCGACGAGAGCGCCCGGACCTGACGTTCCATCCCGATGAGATACATGTCGGGATCGGGGGCAACACCGTCGCGGATCGCCTCGACCGCAGCTCGCAATGCAGCGAGTGGCGTCCGCAGATCGTGCGAGATCGACGACAGCATCAGGGAGCGCTCCTTCTCGACCATGTCGAGTCGGTCGACCATCACGTCGAACATCTCCGCAGCTTCACCGAGCTCGTCATTGCGCTGGACGCCTGTCCGAGCGGTCAGGTCGCCGTCGGCGACCCGCATCGCAGCCGAGCAGATCCGTTTGGCATCGCGCGCGACCGGCCGGGCGAGCAGCATCGCGACCATCGCCGCGCCGAGCACCGCGGGGATCAACGCCCACATTAGGTACGTCTGGTCGTGGGCACTAATGAACATCGTCTGCGCCGCGATCGCGATCATCATGATCGCGACACCGAGCACCGCGAGGTTCGCACCGAGGAACCGGCGACCGAGCCGGTTCATCCCGTGCGCACGATGCTCGAGGTCGGCTTGGTAGTTCACTTCGGACGCGGCCATCAGTCCCTCATCCCTCGAACCGATAGCCCACGCCCCAGATGGTGGTGATCCACCGCGGCTTCTCCGGGTCGGCTTCGATCTTGTTCCGGATCCGGCGGACGTGCACGGTCACTGTGGCGGGATCCTGCCAGTCGGGCGACGACTGCCAGACCTGTTCGAGCAGCTGCGCTCGGGAGAACACCTGGCGTGGCGAGTTCGCCAGGAACGCGAGCACGTCGAACTCCTTCGGCGTCATCTCGACGATCTCACCGTCGAGGCGGACTTCACGCGCGAGCGGCTCGATCGAGAGGCCCTCGAACTCGATCGGCTGCGGCGACGTGGTCTCACGCTGACCGGTGCGCCGGAGCACGCCGTTCACGCGGGCGGCGAGTTCACGCGGGGAGAACGGCTTGACCACGTAGTCGTCGGCTCCGAGTTCGAGACCGGCCACCCGGTCGGATTCCTCGGCGCGTGCGGTCAACATGATCACCGGGATGTTGCTGGTGGAACGCACCCGGCGCAAGATGTCGAGCCCGTTGACCCCCGGGAGCATCATGTCGAGCACCACGAGGTCAGGCGGCTCGGCTTCGAGCAGTTCGAGCGCACGGGTGCCGTCGGCCGCCTCGGAGACTTCGTGGCCGTCGCGTCGGAGATAACCGACGACAACCTCGCGTACGGTCGGCTCGTCATCGACCACCAAGACTCGGGTTCCCGTCATGTGGGACAGCCTCGCTGGTGGACGGTGCGCATTCAACCCTCGGAGTTTTCTGTTTCCGGTTTGGCTTCATCGCGGCCGGACCCCGCATCCCGAAATTCCGGCGGATCGTGACGTCAACCGTCACGATCCGCCGGAGTGTGCCCGGGACGGTGCCGGTCGTCAGCGGCGCCGGACCACCAGCATCGAGCCGCCAGCGATCAGGAAGCCGATCGCCAACAACGCGATCGAACCGGTCCGGCTGGCATCCGACCCGGTCTCGGGAAGCAACCCGGAGATCGTCGTGGTCGTCGCCGGCAACGTGGTGGTGGTCGTCGTGGTGGTTGTGGTGGTGGTGGTCGTCGTCGTGGTCGGCGGCGGCTCGTCGTCGTTGGTGATGATGCAGGTCACCTCGCCGAATGCCTCAACGACCGCCACCGCATCGGGCCCGGGCAGCGCCTCGCGAGGACCCGTCGCCGGCCCAGCCTGACCAATGCCTGGCACGTCAGGCTCCCGCGTGACGGTGCACGACACGCTCGCGGTGTAGCCGTCCGGCCCGGTCTCTCCGATGCGGTAGCTCCCGACCGGCACGGCCGCGTCGATGCACGAACCGTCGGCGGCGCACACTTCGCTCTCAACGGCACTGCCGCCCGGCTCGGTGAACACCTCGGCCGTGAAGTCGTCAGCAGTTGCGGTGCCGCCGTTGTCGTTCACGACGACCTTCTCGACGACGAGGTCTCCTTCGAAGAACCTGTTCGTCACCTGACAGTAGGCGAAGGCGTCGCCCTCCTCGGAGTTGAACGGGTTACCGAGCGTGAACGTTCCGATATCGGTGGGGAACACCTCGTTCGGCACCTGTGGGAAGAACGGCTGGCAGTACACGTTCGTTGGCAAGTAGCCCGGGGCAGTGATCTCTCCGAGCTGGAAGTCGCCGAGCTCGAGCGGCACGATGGCGCAGCCGGACACCGAGCTGAAGCTGTCACAGGTGTCGATCGACGTGTCGGTCGCGGTCGCGACCTGCGCGCCGCCGGAATACACCTCGAGGGTGAAGTCACCCGGAGCCGCCGTCCCTCCATTGCTGTCGTCGACGACCTTGTCGACGAACAGTGTCGGGATGTAGATCGTCACGATGCAGAGAACGGTGGCTCCCGGGTCGAGTTGGAACGTGGCGGACTGGCCGGGGAGCCGTTCGTCCACTCCATTGCCGAAGCAGAACGAGTTGGTGATCGCATCGGCGGGGATGCCCTGCAGACCCAGGTTGTACGTCGTGGGAGCCGCCGGCACGCCGATACACAGGTCAGACCTGTATGCCTCCACCGGTGACAGATCAACGCTCGTGTCAGTCGAGCACAACGAGAGCGCATCGGCGACATCGGTCGGACCGTCGAACAGCTCGACCACCAGCCCATCGCGCACGCCGGGCGCGTCGGCGCCGACAACGTTCAGACTCACTTCGACCGTGCCGGTCGACGGGGTCGTCCCTGCCGCCGCTGGCGTCGACACGCCCGCAGCAACCGCAGCGACACCCACCATGACCACGAGCACCCGCCCGACCTTCATTCGTAGCTTCCCCACGTCAACAACCTCCAGTGATCTTCATGTCGGCGCCGGTCTGGCACCGCGTGCTCTCGTCGCACCCCCCGGCACGGCAAGGTCATCCACACTAGACGCGGTTCGCTGACCACCTCGACAAGCGGCCGCCACCCGCCACCAAAGACCCAAAATTCCGGCGGATCGTGACGGTAGGCGTCATGATCCACCGGAGTCTGCTCAAACGGGGCGGCCGGGTTCAGGGGGCGAGGCGTTCGATGACCCAGGTGCCGTCGTCGTCACGGCGGTAGCGCAGGCGGTCGTGGAGACGACTCGGGCGACCCTGCCAGAACTCCCATTCGGTCGGCACGAGCAGCCATCCGCCCCAGAACCCGGGGCGTTCGACATCGCGGTCGGCGAACTCCGTCTCCACGGCCGCCACCCGACGTTCGAGTTCAGCCCGATCCTCGATCACCTCGCTCTGCGGCGAGGCCCAGGCCCCGACCTGGCTCCCTCGCGGTCGGGAGGCAAAGTAGTCGTCGGACGCCTCGGCCGAGAGCCGCTCGACCGCGCCGCGGACTCGGACCTGACGGTGCAGATCGAGCCACGCGAAGAGCGCTGATGCGTGGGGATGAGCATCGAGTTGTCGGCTCTTCGTGCCGGTGTAGTTCGTGTAGAAGGAGAATCCGTGCTCGTCGGCTCCACGCACCAGCAGGATTCGTGCATCGGGCACACCGTCCAGCCCGACCGTCCCGAGCGTCATCGCATTCGGCTCGGCGACCCCGGCGTCGAGCGCCTCGTCGTGCCACCGCTGCCACTGCACCATCGGGTCGCCGTACACCTCGTCGATCTCGAGCGCGTCCGTTTCGTACTGCACCCTCCGCTCGCGGACCCAGTCAGTCATGCTGTGCGCCGATCACCTTGATACCGCGCATGTAGGGATGGAGCGCGTCGGGAACGGTGACGGAGCCGTCCTCGTTTCGGAAGTTCTCGATGATCGCCGCCCACACTCGCGGCACGGCGAGCGCCGAACCGTTCAACGTGTGCGCGAACTCGGTCCCCTTGAGCGGCTTGCCGTCCTCATCGTGGCGACGGAAGCGAATCCCCGCACGTCGAGCCTGGTAGTCGCCGAGCCAGCTGACCGATGACACCTCGAGCCAGGCATCGGCACCGGGTGCATAGACCTCGACGTCGTAGCTCCGGTGGTGGCTCTGACCCATGTCACCGGTGCAGATCTCGATCACCCGATACGGCAACCCGAGCTCGGCGATCGCGCGCTCGGCCCGTGCGACCATGTCGTCGAGCAGGTCGGGCGCCTGCTCGGGCGTTGCGTACGCCATCATCTCGACCTTGTCGAACTCATGAGCCCGCAGCATTCCGCGAGTGTCCCGGCCGGCGGAGCCCGCCTCACGCCGATACGAGGCGCTGTACGCCATCAGTCGGATCGGCAGTTCGGTGTCTTCCAACGTCTCCTGTGCGTAGATCGACGTCAGCGGAGCTTCCGCGGTCGGGCTCGCCCAGAGGTCGTCACGTTCGATCGCGTAGGCGTCGTCGGCGAACTTCGGCAGCTGCCCGGTGGCCGTGAGGGTCGCAGTACTGACCAGCGACGGTGCGCGGACCTCCTCGTGCGCGTCGGCGTTGAGGTCGAGTCCGTACTGGCACAACGCTCGAGCGAGCGTCGCCCCTGCGCCCCGCTGCATGGTGAACATTGCTCCGGCGATCTTGGCGGCGCGTTCGTTGTCGAGGATCCCGAGCTGCTCCGCCGATTCCCAGTGCGGGACACGCTGATGTTCCGGATACTCCTCGAGCAGGCCGATCGGCCCGATCACGACCGGGTTGTCGTCTTCGCTGACGCCGACGGGCGCCGCGGGGTGCGGGAAATTGGGGATACCGAGCAGCAGCTCGTTGAGCTCCGCATCGACCTGGTCGTGTTCGAGCGCAAGCGACTTCTCCTGGGCGCCCAGTTCGCGGCTCTCGTTCTGCAGGGCCTCGGCCTCGTCGGTCCGACCGTCCCGGCGCAACTGACCAACCTGCTTCGACAGGCTGTTGACCTGCGCCCGGATACCGTCTCGCTCACGAGCGATCTCGAGCAGGCGCGAATCGAGGCGTGCCGCGCGGCCGACATCGTCGACGATCGTCGGACGGGCCCGCTTGGACAACGCCTCCTTGACGCCATCGAGGTCGTTGCGCAGCAGGCGTTGGTCGATCACGGGTCGCGAGGCTACTGCGCCGGTCGGTCCGCCGTCGGCTCAGCTCGGCGGCATCAGAGCCCGTACAGGGCGTCGAGTTGGGGGTAGCCCCGCGTCGATCGCACGACATTGGGGTCCGAGCAGGGCCGCTCCGGGCCATAGGCCACCCCCCACGGCATCGGGCACGACAGGCCGCTGATGTGCGCCATCTTGCGAGAGATCCAGTCGGCGATACCCCAGGACCCGCGCGTCGTCTGGTGCACGCCGTCGGAGTAGAACCACGACTCGGAGACGAGCGTGGTGTAGTCGTTGAGATCCCACAACTGCAGTTGCGGGTACTCCCCGGAGGCATCGATGGCGCGCAGTTCGGCGTTCATCGAGCGATAGTTCGACGCTACACGGTCGGGGTCGGCGGGGAGGAGGTAGGTCACCTGCTCGCGGTATGTGATCCAAACAATCGTCTGGTATCCCCTGGCGACGGCGGCATCGAGCACCTGCCGGGAATGGGCGGCGAACTTGCTGTCGATGTCGTTGTAGCCCGTGGCGATGACCAGCACATCCGACTCGGCCGGCGTGGGGAGCAGCATGACCTCCACCAGCGCCGTGAGCGGTCGCCGACCCTCGCGACCGCGACACGAGCGGTCGACCAGGCGTCGACACGACTCGAGTCGATCGTCCGCATCGAATCCGCGGAGTCCACCGAGCGCACCGTTCCAGCGCACGCCTGCCATGGCGGAATCGCCGATGATCGTTGCCTCACGCGGGAGCTGTTCGCGAACGGCCGAACGTTGAACCGCTACCGCACGGTCCACTGAGACGGGATCAGGCGCGGCACCGTTGACAACCGACGCGCCGACGACCACCGACGCTGCGGCGATCAACAACGAAAGGCTCTGGCGGAACATCACGACGAGCGACTGTACCGAGCATCAGGCAACCGCCAACCGCGGTGACCGAACCGCTCTCAGTCCTCGGTCGGGGGCCGGCTCCCGGCGAACGCCTTCTCGACGTCGGCGGTGGTCAGCGGGGCCTCGGTGGTCTCGGTGATCTCCGAATCGGGGACCACTGCACCCGGCGTGCGGTGATAGTCGTGCTGACCTTCATACTCGACGGCAAACCGCTTGAAGAAGATGTAGACCACGATCGTCCACAAGAAGATGCCGCCCGCCGTCTTCATGATCGCCCCCGCGAGCTGCTGGTCGATCTCGACGCTCCAGCCGAACACCCGCACGGGGATGTCGTAGGTCTTGTAGACGGCACCCTCGGCGAATGTCAGCCAGGCTGCGGGAACGGTGGGAACCACCGACATGAGGAACAGGTAGATGCACTTGCCGAGCGGTCCGATCTGGAGTTCGGGCAGCGGTCCGACCACCGGCATCCACATCAGCAGCGACAGCATGACGACGGCGAAGTGCAGCGAGTAGTGCAGTGGCCCCGACTCGACCGATGCGGTGACCATCTGTGGAATGTGGGTGACCATGACGACCAGGTTGAACAGCACACCGGCGATGACCGGCTTCGACATGAACGTGACGACTCGATACAACTTGCCCTGGCCCACGAGGACCCGCATCAGCCACGTCGGCGTCGCCAGCAGTGCCAGCGGTGGCAGGAAGTAGCTCAGCATCATGTGCTGCAACATGTGTGCCGAGTACAGGTACTCCTCGCCGATGTCGTGGATCGGCCAATCGGAAGCCGCCCACAGCATGAGCATTGCCCCGCCGAATGCGAGCTTGTTCCTCCGCGTCACCGGAGGGACGCCATCGGGCACTGCCTTCGGACCGATCACGCGGACCATGTAGACGTAGGCGCCGATCAGGAACGACACGAGGATCCACACCTCGGGGTGCCACTGGAAGGCCCACGGCTGCACCTCGGTGGTCAACTGTGCGATCACGTCGTCAGCCTACGATGCGCTCGAGATGGCGTCGCCGCGAACGGACGTGAAGCGCGCCACGTCGTCACGATCCGCTCCTACGACTCGAAGAATCGGAACGTGAGCAGCGCGCCGACGTACACGACGACGGCCAACGCCAGACCGGAATAGAACAACCAGGTGAAGATCCGGTTGTCGAAGCGAAGGTGCATGAAGAAGCTCGCGACGATGAAGAACTTCACCGCCATCATGAACAGCAGCAGCGGAATGAAGATCACGCCGAGATCGATGTAGCTGGCCGCAACCTCGGCTGCCGTGATCACCGCGAGGATCGCGGCGATGACGATGTACTTGTTGTCGGACACCTGGTCGTGCGCGCCGTGCTCGCCGTCGTGGCCGGGCTCCGCATGATGATCGTGGATGAGGTGGTGTCCCTCGTGCTCGGAGGTGGGGTTTGCGTCGACGTCGGTCATGGTTCTCCGATCAGGCCGGGATGAGATAGACGAGCGTGAAGATGATGATCCAGATCACGTCGACGAAGTGCCAGTACAGGCCCACCATCTCGACGGTCTCGGCCTTGTCGCCCGAGATCTTGTTCTTGGCGATCATCGCCATGGTGGCGAGCAACATGATGATGCCGACCGACACGTGAACCCCGTGGAATCCGGTGAGGGTGTAGAAGCTCGAGGCGAAGAGGCTGTCGGTGTAGCCGAGGCCCTCGCGGTAGAACGTCGTGAACTCGTACACCTGGCCGGCGACGAAGAGACTGCCGAGCAGTGCGGTCACGATCAGCCAGCTCTTGGTGTTGCGATCGTCCTTGCGGTTGGCGGCCGACACGGCGAGCACCATCGTCAGTGACGACATCAGCAGCACGAAGCTCGACGCCGACGTGAACGGGATGTCCCACAGCTGATCCGGGCCGACGTCGGCACTGTGCCGGTTGCGGTAGAGCATGTATGTCGAGATGAGACCACCGAACAGCAGGCACTCCGACCCGAGGAACAGCCACATCGCGAGCTTCGTGTTCGACAGGCCGAGTGACGTCGCATGCGCCGCGCCATGGCCGTCGTCGGCGTGATCGCCGGCGGACACGTCGTGCTCGTGCACGTCGTCAGCGTGATCCTTGACGATGTCGACCGCGTCGGACACCGTCTCTTTCACGACGTCAGACATTGGCCAGCTCCTTGCTGGTCTGCTCGCCCGGGGCGGGCGGGTCGAAGTCGGAGTCCTCGGCGTCGGCCGGTTCGAGCGCCCACCCGAACATCGCCGCGATTGCGATCGCACCGCCGAGGGCGATCAGCCACGTCGTGTAGATGATCCCGTAGGCCATGATCGGCAGCGACACAGCCAGGACCATCGGCCAGTAGGAGGGTGCCGGCAGGTGGATGTGGGCGTCGGCGTGCTTCTCTTCTTCGAGCATCAGCTCTTCGAGAGTCGCGCGCTGCACGTAGTCGTGCTCATCGCCTTCGCCGATGTCCTCGTACTTGCGATGGAACACCTCGTCGAGTGCGTGCACGGTCGGGGTGCGATCGAAGTTGTGTGGCTTCGGCGGGCTCGTGGTGAGCCATTCGAGCGAACGGGCGTCCCACGGGTCGAGCGGCGCGACCGGCTGCTTGCGGTGGATCACGAGTGCGTTGATGAAGAACAGCAGGATGCCGATACCGAGCACGAACGTGCCGATGGTGGCCACGAGGTTCCACATCCCGAGGTTGAAGAACCCTTCGCCGGCACGATTTTCGGTCCAGACGTACATGCGACGCGGCTGGCCCTGCAGGCCGATGATGTGCATCGGACCGAACGTGAGGTTCATGCCGGCGATCATCAGCCAGAAGTTCCACTTGCCCCATGTCTCGTTCAGCTGCTTGCCGAAGATCTTCGGCCACCAGTAGTAGACGCCGGCGAAGAGGCCGAGCACGCCGCCGCCGAAGATCACGTAGTGGAAGTGGGCCACGATGTAGTACGTGTCGGTCTGCTGCGTGTCGGACGGTGCGACGGCATGGGTGACGCCCGACAGGCCGCCGAGGGTGAACTGCACGATGAGGCCGCAGGCGAAGAGCATCGCTGTCGTGAACTGCAATTTGCCGCCCCACATCGTGAGCGTCCAGTTGATGATCTTGACGCCGGTCGGCACGGCGATCGCCATCGTGGCGACCGAGAACACGGCGACCGAGACGGGTCCGAGGCCGGAGGCGAACATGTGGTGGGCCCACACACCCCAGCCGACGAAGCCGATGGCAGCACCCGAGAACACGACGAACGGGTAGCCGAACAGCGGCTTCTTCGAGAAGACCGGGAGGACCTCGGAGATGATGCCGAACGCCGGCAGGACGATGATGTACACCTCCGGGTGACCGAAGATCCAGAACAGGTGCTGCCACAGCAGCGGGTCGGCACCCTCCTCGACCGAGAAGAACGTGGCGCCGAAGGACCGCTGGAACATCAGCAGGAACAAGGCGACGGTGATGACCGGCATGGCGAACAGCAGCAGGAACTGCGTGATCATCGCCATCCAGGTGAAGATCGGCATCTTCATCAGCGACATGCCGGGTGCTCGCATGTTGAGCACCGTGACGATCAGGTTGATCGCACCGACGAGCGAGGCGATGCCGGTGATCTGCAGGCCGAGTGCCCAGAAGTCGACGCCGTTGGTCGGCGAGAACGGCGTGTCGGAGTTCGGTGCGTACATGAACCAGCCACCGTCGGCGGCTCCGCCGAGGATCCAGGAGGAGTTCAGGAACAGACCGCCGGCCACGAACAGCCACAGGCTGAGTGCGTTGAGCCGCGGGAACGCGACGTCACGGGCACCGATCTGCAGCGGAATCATGTAGTTGGCGAACGCTGCCGCCATCGGCATCACGAACAGGAACACCATGGTGGTGGCGTGCATCGTGAACATCTGGTTGTACTTGTCGGCCGACAGGATCGTCCCGTCGGGCCCGGCGAGCTGGAGGCGGATGAGGCCGGCCTCGATGCCGCCAACCGCGAAGAAGAACATCGCGACCACGCCGTACATGATCCCGATCTTCTTGTGGTCGACGGTGAAGGCCCACGACCGCCAGCCGGTGCTCTCGACGGGGCGGCGGAGGTAGCCGTAGGACGAGGTCGCGGTGACCAGGTCGTCGGTGTCGGTCGGTGCCGGCGACTCAGTCGCCGGGCGTTCGATGATGGCCATTGGCTATCGATCTCCCATCACGTTCGGGTCGTGCAGCAGCGTGATCACTTGCGCTCCAGCAGGTAGGCCAGGAGCTGATCGATCTGATCCTCGCTCAGTGCCAGGTAGGGCATGCCGCGGTAGAGACCATCGGTCTCCTCGAGGTTCTCGGGGTCGGCGTACATCGGCTTCTTGGCCGGCGAGTTGCGCAACCATTCACGCAGGTCGACCTCGTTGAGACAGTCGCCGCTGACTCCTTCGAGGTAACGATCGGTGAACACATCTGAGTCGGCATCCCACACGTCGTCACGGCACTCGTCACGAAGCAGGTCCCACGTGGCACCGGCAAAGGTGTTGCGGGTCATCAGGTTGGTGAGGTTGGGCGCCGCACCCGAGTACACCTGCAGGTCGGGTCGAGCCACGATCGGGTTGCCGGTGTCGTCCTCGAGTCCGTCGACCTGGTGGCACCGTGAGCAGTTGGCGATGAAACTCGCCTCACCCTCGGCGGCGAGCGTGTCCTCCTCGGGGGAGGTGTAGTCCGCGAGTTGGTTTTCGACCCACTCTGCGAAACCGTCATCGGTGAGCGCGACCACTTCCATGCGCATGTTCGCATGGCTGAGCCCGCAGAACTCGGCGCACTGGCCGGCGTAGATGCCTGGTTCGTTGGCCTGCATACGCAGGTTGTGGACGCGTCCGGGAACCATGTCGCGCTTGCCGTTGAGACGGGGGATCCAGAACGAGTGGATGACATCACGGCTGGTGCCGCGGATGAGGACGTTGGTGTCGGCCGGAATGACCATCTGGCCGGAGGTGACGATCGGCTCGGTGATGCCACCGGGCATGCAGCCGTCCTGCACCGGGTAGTCGAACTCCCACCACCATTGCTGGCCGGTGACGTTGACGACACACTCGGTGTCGTCGGTCTCGTTGAGGGCCATGATCGTGCCGACGGTCGGGATGGCCACACCGATGAGGATCAGCGCCGGCAGGATCGTCAGCGCGATCTCGAGTGCGGGCTTGCCGTGAGTCTGTTCCGGGATCGGCTGGCCGCGGTCGCGGTAACGGAAGACCACCCATGCAACGACGCCCAGGACGATGACCCCGACGAGGCCGGCGATGTAGAACACCGGCCGGGCGAGATCGTCGATCTTCTGGGCGTTGGTGCCGTCGGGCTGGAATGTGTCCTGCGGAGCGTTCTCGGCACAACCGGCCACGAGTGCGCCGGCGCCGACGATCGCCGCGTACTTCGCGGCTCGTGCACGGGACAGGTTCGAGATCACGGATTCCACGCTAGTTGCCGTGTCGGAGTCGCGCCGTCTCGTTCGATCGTGATTTGCGGGCTCGATGTCGGGGCTCACGGGACGATCACCTCGAGCGTGGCGGACTCGACGCCCGGCACGAAGAACCAGAACCCGTCGGCGCCGTCCGGGCCGTTCGGATTCTCCTCGCCGTCGTAGGCGAAGCTCGGCTCCCCGGCCTTGACGGTCAGCAGCTGGGCGCCACCCGGTTCGATCAGGGTGGTGCAGATCTGATGCCGGGCCTCGACCTCTTCGGTCTCGCCGCCCTCTTCGATCTCGACGGTCTGCGTCCCGAGGTCGAGTGACAGCCGACGGTCCTCGTCGGAGTTGTTCCGGAAGATGACGTTCGTGGCGTTCGAACGCGGGATGACCATGCCGACCGCTCCAGCTTCCTTCGGGCCCGGCACGTCGAAGTCGAGCGTGCCCGACTCGTTGAGCAGGACCTGGTACGTGCCTGACTTGTTGGCGACGGTTTCGCTCGCCTTCTCGTCCGCCTCGGGGAACTCCTCAGGGCTCTCGCAGATGAGTTCGGCCGGATGCTTGCCCTCGGCGGCGCCTTCGGCGTATTCCTCCGGGTGCAGGATCGCCTCCTCCTGCCAAATCGACGTGGTCTCGAACTCGGGGATGTCGCGCTCGCCGTCGACCCCCGTGACGGCACCAGCGGCCACGACGGCGATCACGCCGACCGTCATCACGCCGCCGATCGCACCGGTCTTGAGGCTCGGGCGGTTGGCAATGATGAAGCCAACGGCGAGCACAACGGCGGCCAGGACGGCGAACGCAACCACGGTGTTGGTCTTCGACAGCCAGAGCATGACCCGGCTGAATGCGTAGATGATGATGCCGGCCGCAATCGTGGCGCCGATCGGGTACTCGAGCGAGTTGGAGAGTCGACTCCGCACCGCAGCGTTGTGGACGCCGTCGCGCGACGCACGCTCGGCCCAGGCCTGCACGGTCCACTCTGCCCCGGTGGCGATGAGGGCGACGAGCCCGATCACGACGATCGGCTGGTAGCTGACGAGTCCGACAGCGACGACGACAGCGCCGAACGCGAAACCGAGCGGCCACACGCTGCCAGTGGGCGCGTACTGGGCGGCTGCTGTGGTCTCGACGGGCGCCTCGTCATCGGCGAAGACGTTGGAGTCGCCCAGGATGAAGTTGAGGACGGTGAGGCAGATCAGGCCGATCGTGGCCGAGGCGAGCCCGACGGTGCCGAGCACGCCGTCCTGTCCGACGCCGTAGATCACGGTGGCGAGCAGGGCGACGACCGAGGCGCCGATGAGGAATTTCGATCCGGTGGTGAACATCAGTCGATGAATCTCACTTGGTGACGTAGACGAGGAACCAGATGGCCGTGTATACGGCCGTCATGGCGTACCAGAAGATGGCATGGGCAATGAGGATTTCCCGTTCGCGGGTGCGACCGGCGAGATAGCGGAACATGGTGACGAAGCTGAACAGCAGGCCCGCCACGACCAGCGCGAAGAACATGCCGGTGATGGCGTAGAACATCGATCCGTACGCGCCGTCGGCGACAGCGACGCCCATCTGGTTCCAGATGAACGCCTGGGCGTTGAGGATCAGGAGGGCGACGAACGCCGACACGCCGAGGGCGAAGACCGTGTTCGCCCGGTCGTCTCGCTTCGACGCCCAGACCGCCCACTGTGCGAATGAGCAGAGCGCCGGGAACGCGATGAGTACCACGTTGCTCGGCACTTCGGGAACGATGATGCCGCTCGGCAGCCAGCTCTGACCCGCTTCGATTGCGGCGGACCGCTTGACGGCCCAGATGGCCAGCATGCCGCCGGTGAGCATCGCGATGGCAACGGCCGCGAGGGTTGCCCCCACGACGATCTGGTTGCGCGGTGCCGGTGCGGGACCGGCGGCAAGAGCTTCCATCAGCTCGCACTCCCTGTGTTCGAGTCGTTCGCGGTCTTGAGGTCGAGCAGCGGCTCGGCCGACGTGATCGTCGGGACGTCGACGAAGTTCGACGCCGGCGCGGGCGAGGTTGTCGCCCATTCGATGGTGTGGCCGTCGTACGGATCGTCGCCGGCGTCGGGCTCGGAGCCGAGGACGGTGGCGATGAGCAGGCCGACGAACGCCACGACCGTCAACGCCATCAGCCCGTGGCCGATGAGGACGAGGATGTTCCAGATCTGGAGGTCGCTGTCGTCGTAGACGAGGCCGGCAGGCTGGTCGAGGAAACCGGCGATGTAGTGCGGGAAACTCGCGAGGACGGTGCCGGCAACGCCGAGCAGGGCGAGCGGTGCGACCTTCTTCATGTCGAGCGTGTGGCCCCAGAGCTTCGGCGCCCAGTAGACGACGCCGCCCATCACACCGAGTGCGATGCCGTAGGCGACGTAGACGAGCGACGCCTCACCGAACACGGTGTCGACCAGATCGAGGTCGACGATCGGTTCGATCGCGGAGCCGACCATGCCGACGAAGATCATCCCGAAGCCGAAGAAGGCGAACAGGAACCCGGCGGTGATGTTGGGTCTGATCGTCTCGCCGTCGTCGTTCTTGCTGGGCTTCGCGAGGAACAGCATCATCAGGAAGAGGATTCCGGCGCCGAGCAATGGCAGGAGGTGGAACATCGCCCACGGAGCGACGTCGCCGAGCTTGGTGGAGAAGTCGTCGCCGTCCGCGATCGTCAGCTGGGATCCTTCCCACGGCACGTCGAATCGGAGCTGTTGGGTGACGGCGGCGAGTGCGGAGACCCCGACGAGCCCGAGGCCACCGAAGACGAGGCCGCGCAGCTTTGCACGCTTGCGGAACGTGACCGGGAGCAGCTCGGCGAACAATCCGAGGGCCGGGATGGCGAACAGGAACGTGGTCGGCTGGGTGAAGATCCATCCGGCCCACGTGACGATGCCGCGATTGCCACCGAATGCCTCGCGCGCACCGCTGCGGTGGTCGACGAAGAGGTAGATGACTGCTCCGACGAGCACGGGCATCACGAGCACCAGCCCGATCCCGAACACCAAGGCCGAGAAGGCGAAGAACGGCACCCGACGCATGGTCATACCGGGCGCCCGAGTCGTGAGCACGCTGGTGACCAGGCTGACGCCCACGGCGGTGAAGCCGAGCGCCATGAGTCCGAGGGCGGCGAGGAACAGGTCGACCATGTCGCTGTCGCCGCCGCCGAAGCCGCCGTTGTTGAGCAGCGAAACGATCGACAGGATGAACCCACCGAGCCACATGTACATGCCGGCCGCAACGAGGCGGGGGAAGGCGATGGCGCGTGCACCCAGCTGGAGCGGAACGATCGCGACCGCGAGACCTGCGGCGAGCGGGAGTGCCGTGCCGAACACCAGACCGACCCGCTGACTCCCGAGCAGCTGTGCCCAGGAATCGCTGTCGAAGGTGGCGGCGCCACCGTCGACACGCTCGATGGCGATCAACAGGTTGGCGACGATGGTTGCGAGGAGCCCGAGGAGGGCGGCGCCGACGAACATCCGGCCGATCTTCTTGTGGTCACTCGAGGTGAGCCAGTCGACGTCGGCAGCGAGCAGCCGTCCGACAGTCGAGTCACCCGTGGCGTCGGGGCTGGAATCGATGGTGGTCATGTGGTGTTGAGACTCACTTGGCTGGATCGTCCTGGGCCGGCGCGGTGGTGCCGACGTCTGTCGTCGTCTGCCGAGACGGGTCTCGGCATGACGGCCCGAGACTACTTGCACGCGACTGTTTCGCCAGAATTCCCGCACGATTTCGCGATGGCCGCGTGCCGCGCGGCACGGCACGATCGCGCAAGGTGCTCGCAGCCGGACTCGCCGCCCAACCCGTCCCGGCGTTTGTGTGACCGAATTCGACGCTCGACATCGTGTTCGGTCACACGAACCGGAAGCGGCGAGCAAGGTGGAGCGGGCGCCGGACGGCGACGCGACGTCAGGAAACGCCGTGCTCGACGAAGACGTCGAGCATCATCGCGCCGAACAGCAACGTGACGTACGTGATGGAGTACCCGAACAGGCGCATCGATGCGGCAGGCGTCGGGTTTTTCCCGAGGGCGATCGTGCCCCAGATGAAGATCGCTCCGAGCACGATCGCGGAGATGCCGTAGATCAATCCGAGGCTCGCCACCGGCCAGAGCACAAGGGTTCCGGCGACCAGCGCAACGGTGTAGATGATCATCTGCCTGACCACGTCCGCCATCGGCGCGACGGAGGGAAGCATCGGAACGTCGGCCGCGCTGTACTCGTCCGCGTACTTGACGGCGAGCGCCCAGAAGTGCGGCGGGGTCCACAAGAACATCACCACGAAGAGGATGACGGGCTCCCAACCCAGCGAGTTCTGAACAGCAGACCAACCGACGAGCACCGGGACCGCGCCGGCCGCTCCCCCGATCACGATGTTCTGGCGGCTGGTCCGCTTGAGCCACAGCGTGTAGATCCCGACGTAGAACGCTGCGGCCGAGAACGCCAGCACGGCCGACAGCAGGTTTGCCCCAGCCCACAGCACGGCGAACGCCGCGATCTGGAGCGCGACTGCGAAGATCAGCGCGTTGCGGGGCTCGATGATCCCGACGACGAGGGGACGGTTCTGTGTCCGTTCCATCAGAGCGTCGATGTCGCGGTCGACATACATGTTGATCGCGTTCGCGCCGCCGGCTGCGAGCGTGCCGCCGATCAAGGTCACGATGACGAGCCGCGCCGGCGGCCAACCCTGCTGCGCGAGCACCATGGTGGGGATCGTCGTGATCAGCAACAGCTCGATGATGCGCGGCTTGGTCAGCGCGATGTACGCCCCGATCACGGTGGTCGGCCTGCGGCGCGGTGCGTGTGCGGCAACTCCGCCCGGTGCCAGCCGCGACGGGACGAGAGGACGAGAGCCGACAGCCATGACGGCAACATCGTACGACGCCGGGGCAGTTCGCGGCCACCGAGGCCGAGCGATCCACGCGAATTTCGTCCGACTCGGAGCGCGAACTGACCCGCAGCGGCCGCGGACGGAGACCGACCGGTCCGTGTCGGTACGATTGCCGACGTGCCCACGACGCTCGAACCGGTGCAGGTCGAAGAGCCCGACCTGCAGGACGCAACCGAATCCGACCGTCCGTGGATCGTGCTCGTCTGGAACGACCCGATCAACTTGATGAGCTATGTCACCCACGTGTTCCAGAAGCTGTTCGGGTACTCGCTGGAGAAGGCGACCGAGTTGATGCTCGATGTCCACGAGAAGGGGCGAGCCGTCGTCGCCTCCGGAACGCGCGAGGAGGCCGAGATGCATGTGTTCCGGCTCCACGAACACAGCCTCTGGGCGACGATGGAACACGACAGGTGACGCGCCGGTTCAAGCCGCCCGTCTACGCGACGACCAAGCGGGGTGCCACGCACTGGGTGTTGAACATCGGTCCCGACGAGCGGGCGGTCATCGGCCGGTTGCTCACCGAGCTCCGGACGCTGCTCACCGGTGACGACGAAGCGTCGCCGCTCCTGCAGCGGCTGTTTCCGACCGCATATCCGGACGATGAGGAGAAGGAAGCCGAATACCAGCGGCTGATGCGCGAGGAGCTCGTCACGAGCCGGCTCTTCCAGATCGATGCGGTCGCTGGATACCTGTCGGATGAGGGAGCGACGCTTGACGAGGGGCAGGTCGTCGCGCTGATGCAATCGGTCAATGCCGTCCGCGTTGTGCTCGGCACGATGCTCGACGTCGGAGAGGACGACGAGGTCGGTACCGGCCACGTCGGTGACGAGTACGAGGCAGAGCGCCAGCTCTACGGCTTCCTCTCCTGGATGCTCGACTGGATCGTGCGCTCCCTCCAGGGCACCTGACCCCGTTCTCACTCCGCGGTCCGATTTCCGGTTCGTCGATCTGACGACCCACTGGTGGGGCGTGACCGGACCACCCGCCATCTCGATCGACCATCGCCGCCGCACACGGACGCGGCCCGCAGGGACCGGGCCGTGGATGCGACAGTTGTCACATTCGACTATTGTTCACCCGCAACCGGTCGGCGTCATGGCGGTCACCGACTGGTCGGGAGTCATGGCGGTCATGATGACAACTCAGGCGGGCAATCGTTCGGCACCGACGTCAACCGGCGCGCCATGGACGCTGCGAGCGGCCATCGGGCGCAGCCGACCGACGTCGCTCGTCGCTGCTGTCATCGCCGCGACCGTCGCTGTGGTGTGCACGTTCGACGGGCGGGTCCCGCTCACCACGGGCGTCGTTCTCGCCGCGTTGCTCCCGGCGGTACTGGTCGATCTGATCGACCGTCGACTCCCGAACCGGCTCATCGGCGCTGCCGGATTGGCGGGCGTCACGACCCTGGCCGTCGAGGTCCTCGTGACCGACCTCCCGCTCGATCCCACCGACCCCATGCTCGGTGCACTCGCGATGGCCGGCCCGCTGTCCATGACCCACCTCGCCCGACCGGCAGCGATGGGATTCGGCGACGTGAAACTTGCGCTGGTCGCGGGTGCAGCGCTCGGCCTCGTCGATCCGATCCTCGGCCTCGCCGGACTGGCGATCGGGTCCGCAGCCACCGCACTGGTCGGTGGGACGCTCCGCCGACGGACCGTTGCCTTCGGACCCGGACTGCTCGGTGGCGCGATCCTCTCCGTGCTCCTCACGGTGTCGCCGCTCGATCCGCTCGACCACGACCGCAGATCGATCGCGGTGCCGACCGTCGCGACCTCGCCGAAGCCGCACGTACCACCCGCCGATGGGGGCCGGCCATGAGTCGTCAACCCGATGCGGGGACGCGCGGCTTCCGACCCAGCACCCGACGCCGCAATCGCATCGCCGCGGGCGTGGCGCTCGGCGCCGCGGCCATCGGGGGCAACGTCCTCGTGTACTCGTCACTCGACGACTCCACGACGGTGGTGCAGGCGATCGACAACATCCCAGCCGGCACGCAGGTCACCGCCGACATGTTCCGCACGGTCGATGTCGATGTCGACGGAACCGTGCCGACAGTCGGCGAGGACCAACTCACGTCGCTCATTGGCCAGTACGCCCGGGTTCGCATCGTCTCCGGACAACTGGTGGTCGGGCTGGCCTTCCAACCCGAACCGTTGGTCAACGCGGGCAAGGCCATCGTGGCGATCGAGGTCGATGCCGACCTCATGCCGAGGAACGTTCGCGATCGATCGGACCTGCAACTCGTGATCCTCGATGCCGATGGCGTTCCAAACACGATTCCAGCACGCGCCATGGAAGTGCCGGTCGAGTCCGTGTCGGGCAACGGCTCGGTCTCGCTGTCGGTCGAGGTCGACCTGTCGCAGTCACCCGCTGTGGCGGCCGCTGACATCGTGCGAGTGGTCCTGCTCCCACCCACAGCCGACGTCGACGCCGGCGATCCGCCAAATGGCGATCCCGCGATGGTCGACCAATCCGAGTCAGCTCCCGGAACGACCGGCGTGGACGAGGAGGGCTGACGTGTCGATGATCGTGATCGGCGGCGACGGGGCGACCACCTCAGCGCTCGCGCTCGCTGCGGGCTGGCCCGAGACTGCGCACGACGAAGTCGGCGCCGAGCGCGACGTGGTCATCGTCGAAGCCGACCCGACCGGTGGTTCGCTCGCCGCCTGGCTCGACACTCCACTCGGTCCGTCGCTGTCGTCGATGGTCGCGGCCCTGCACCAGGGCTCCTCGACGGGCACCACCGATCCGACGCAGTGGTCGATGATCGATGCCATGATTCGGCGGTCGGCGTCCGGTGTCCGTTTCGTCCCGGCGCCCTTCCGGACCCGCGAAGCTCGGGGCGCCATCAGCGAGGCCGGGCTGTCGTTGTTCCCACTGCTCGCCGAGGTCGACCACACCGTTGCACTCGTCGACGTTGGGCGGATCGATCCACTGCGGCTGCCGACAGCGACGCGCCATGCGGAGCTGATCGTGCTCGTCCACCGCCAGGACGCGTCGTCGGCCCCAGCGGCGACGGTTCGTCTCGAACGGCTGGCCGAGACGGTCGAGGCCGTGCGCGACACCGGGGCCACGGTCGGGCTCGCGCTCGTCGGCGAAGATCCGTTCTCAATCGACGAAGTCGTCGAGTTCACCTCCCCGGACGGACCCTTGTTCGTGCTCGCTGCGGATCCACTCAGTGCCGCAGTACTTGCCGGTCGGACCGGTGTGTCGACGCGCCGGCTCGCGCGACTGCCGTTGATGCGCTCGGCTGCACTCGTCGCGTCCGAGCTCAATCGTTGTGTCGAACCGCATCGTCATACAGATGTACCCACGACCGGCGGCGCGGCATGACCCGTGCGACCGCGGTTCGGCGGCCGGCCGACGAGCTCGACGAACCGGTTCGCGACGTCACCGGCCGGGTGGCCGACCGCCTGATCGACGCCGTCGAACGTGACGCCGGCCTCGCCGATCGCCAGGTCGACGAAACGCCGCTGGCCGTCGACGAGCGGCGCCAGCAGCTGTTGGTGGGCGCGTGGATCAACGACGAGATCACGGTGGTCAACGAGGATCGGCTCCGGTCAGGGCGACGGCCACTCGACCTCGATGACGAGCAGCTGCTCCGCAGCCGCGTGGTTGCCGAACTCACCGGTGCGGGCCCGCTCGAGCCGTATCTCAACGACACCTCGGTCGAGGAGATCGACGTCAACTCGGCAACCTCCACCTGGGTCACTTACGCCGACGGGCGCAAGGTCGACATCGGGGCACTCTGGAACTCGACCGTCGAACTGACGGCGTTCCAGAAGCGGCTCGCGCTCCGGATGCGGGGCACCGGTGAGGGCCGCCTCGACACGTCGTCGCCGATGCTGACGATGCAGTCCAACGACGGTTCTCGCATCGTGATGGTGTTGGGTGGCGACACCGAACACGGCATCTCCACTCATCCCAGGATCGCGATCCGGCGGTTCGTGGTTCGACAGGTCGGCCTCGACGGGCTCGCCCAACTCGGCCTGTTCCCGCTCGAGCTCGTCGCCCAACTCCGCGCACTCGTCCGGTGCGGGTTCACCATGCTGGTGTCAGGTCCCCCGGGAGCGGGCAAGACAACACTCCTCACCGAGTTGCTGGGCGAGGTCTCACCGCTCGAAAGGATCATCACCGTCGAGAAGAACCTGCTCGAGTTGCGGCTCGAGGAGGACCCGCGACATCCCGATGCTCCGGCGCTGTTCACCCGCCACTCGAATGCCGAAGGCGAAGGCGAGATCACGACGCGCCAACTCGTCGAGCTGACCCGACGCCTCAATCCCGATCGCGTCGTCGTCGGCGAGCTGGTCGAAGACGAGGCACTCGACATGCTCGACGTGGCGTCGATGTGCAAGCGCGGCTCGCTCGCCACGATCCATGCGCACACCGCTGACATCGTCCTCCAGCGCCTCGCGTACTACGTGTCGAAGTCGAACACGAACCTGCCCGAGTTCGCGGTGTGGAGCCTGATCGCCCAGACCGTCGACTTCGTCGTCCACATCGATCTCGTACGGAACGCTGCCGCCGATCAAGCAACGACCCGTCGGGTCACCTCGATCGTCGAGGTCGGCGGCCTCGGAGAACGTGGCGGTATTGCGAGCACCGAGGTGTGGGGACTCGACGAGGCCGCAGAGCTGACACAGCTCGCGCCGCTGTCACCGCGGCACCTCAGCCGACTCCGCCTCTCGGGATACTCCCCCGACCGGTTCGCGATGCGCGGCGTCACATGACCTCGACGACGACACTGCTCGTGCTCTCGACCGCGCTGCTGGTCCTGGCGGTCGTGGTCGCCGTCGTTCCGGTCGACGACACGAACACCGAGGCTGCGCCTTCCGCAACCGCTCGACTCAACAGCAGCCACGCCGTTCGTGCGGCATGGGCGGCCGGCCTCGGAATCATCGTGCTCGCGGTCTCCGGATGGGTGGTCCCTGCGATCGTGATCGCCACGGCCACCTGGTATTGGGTCGCCGCGTCTCAGCGGCGCGACTCCGGGCGCGCCAACGACGTCGAACGCACTGATGCCCTCGCCTCATGGATCGAGAACCTTCGCGACGTACTCCTCGCCGGCGATCAACCGATTGGTGCGATCGCCTCGACCGTCCCATCATCGTCACCCATCATCCGACCCGCGGTTCGCAGGCTGTCAGCAGCGCTCGGGCACCAAGATCCCGACACCGCCCTCCGGCGATTCGCCGACGAGCTCGACGATCCGCTCGGCGACCTCGTCTCGGCCGGGCTGCTGATCGCGGTGCAGCGCGGCGCACGCACCGTCGCCGTGTTGACGTCGCTCGCCGAGCAGGCGCGAACCGCCTCGGACCGGCGACGCATCGTTGACGCGGAGCGGGCGCCGATCCAGCGCGAGGTGCTGCTGCTGTCGTTGATCATGGGCGCGCTCGTCATGGTGCTGCTCATCTTCGGGCGTTCGTCCTATCTCGATGCGTACGACACGAACGAAGGGCAGCTCTTCCTCGGCGCGGTCCTCGCCGTGTACGCCATCCTCCTCCTACGCGTTCAGCGCTTGGCGAAGTTCCCGAAACCGAGCCGCTTCCTGACCTCCGCCGGGAGCAGATCACCCGCTCGCAGCGTCGCGGGGGAAGCGCGATGAGAGACACGGGTGCGGTCGTCCTGATGAGCATCCTCGTCATGGTCGCAGGATGGTTGATCGTGACCGGGTGGCGGCAACCGCGCCCGCCACTGACCACTGCGATCCAACGGCTTCGACGCCCTCCGCTCGACCGATCCAACACGGACCACAGCAGCGATCTGGTCACCCGCATCGGCGAATACGGGATGCGTTCGGCCCTTGTCTGCAAACAGTTCAATTCGGCCGCCGCGCTGCGGATCATCGGCCGACCGGTCGCAACCCACGTCGGGTACCTCGTCGTGGCAACGATCGGCGGCCTGGTGCTGCCGTCGGTCATGCTCGGCGTGCTCAACGCAATCGGGATCGTCAGTCTGGGGGTGTTCATCCCGGTCGGCGTCTCGATCGTCGCAGCGGTCGTGGCGCCGCTACTCGTCCATTCGGCAGCGGTTGCCGAAGCCGACGAGCGACGCATCGATCTTCGCCACCAGTTGTCGGCCTACCTCGACATGATGACGATGCTGCTCGCCGGCAACGTCGGCCAAGAAGGAGCGTTGCAGCAAGCGGCCGAAGCCGGTGACGGGCTCTTGTTTCGCGAGCTCCGGCGCCGGATGCGTGAGGCGGCGACAACCGGCAAGAGCCTCGTTGCCGCGCTGACGATCGTCGCCGACGACTTCGAGCTGTCGGAATTGGACCAAGTTGCGTCGGCCGCTGCGCTGTCGGCAGCCGAAGGGTCACCCGTTGCGAGAACACTCGCCGCAAAGTGTTCGACGTTGCGCTCGACACTCGCCGCCGACGACGAAGCGCGCGCCCGCGTTCGCAACGACAAGATCACGCCGCCCCTGGTCGGGATGGCGGTGCTGTTCATGGCCCTGCTCATCTATCCCGCGCTCAGCTTCTGATCCCGCCCCAGGTCTCGTCCCAACACCACCAGCCAAAACCACCCCGAAGAGGAACCACCGATGACCGACATCTCCTTGACCCTCACGGCGATCACCCACGTGGTCTACGCCGGACTCCGATCGATCACCCCGGACGCGCTGCTCGACACCGACAGAGAAACCCGGGACCGTGGCGCGGTGTCCCTCGAACAGGCACTGTGGTATGCGGCGGCGGCCACTGCGGTCGGGATCGTCGCCACCGTGATCTGGACGAAGATCAAGAGCGAGGCCGACAAACCCGTCGTTCCCGGCGGGCTCTGAGGCTGGCGAGTCAACGGACACGACCGATGAGGACCGAACCCGACGGGCCGCCGCAATCGACGCCGCTCGTGGTTGTCGGCGACGAACGCGGTGCGACGTCGCTGACCGTCGCGCTCCTCACCCCCGTGTTCGTCGTGCTGCTCTTCGCCGCAGTGCAAGCCACGCTGTGGGGTCACGCCCGCACCGAGGCCCGCGTCGCAGCTCGCGACGCCGCCGCTCAGGTGGCGCGATTCGATGCGAGCCCGGGCGATGCCCAGGCGTCGGCACAGGCCCGGTTGGCCGGATCCCCGATGAGCGGCGTGAACGTATCGATCGCCAATGGGGCGGACCTCGTGGTCGTCACCATCACTGCGACGGCACCCGGCATCATCGTGGGGACCTCGCGTCCGATCAGCGTGACCGAGGCCGTCCCCGTGGAACGGATCATTCCGTGACGCTCAGGCGGCGCGGGTTCGGTGACGAGGGGTCATCGGATGCGCTCGGTATGGCGCTCATCGCTCCGGCCGCACTCACGCTCGCGATTGCGGTGCTCCTCATCAGCCGCGGCGTCGACAGCCGAGCCACCGCGCAGAGCGCCGCCGAAGCAGCAGCACAAGCGGCCGCACAACAGCGAAACCGAGGCGATGCTCAGGCCGCTGCCCAGCAGGTCGGCGCAGCGATGTTGACCGACCCGTCCACATGTGCATCGCCCAGCGTTCGGCTCAGCGGTGCCTTCGCGCCCGGCGAGACCATCTCGGTCACCGTCAGTTGCTCGACCTCGAGCGTCGGACTCGAACTCGTCCCGTCGACGCCGGCGGCCCCCCAGGAGTACACGGCCTTCGCCGTGATCGATCCGTTCCGTGGGGTCGAACCATGACCGCCCGCTCGCCGACGCGGAGCGCCGACCGAACCCGCTTCAGCGTCGGCGACGACAGCGGATCCGGTCTCGTCGCCGGAATTGCGTTCATGTTCGCATTCACATTCCTCGGGCTGGTGTGGGTGGCTCGCGACGTCGATCGCGGGATCTCGAACCAGTCGGCCGCGACGTCGATCGCATTCCAGGCGGCTCGTTCCGGAGCCCAGGCCGCTCGAATCGATGACGTCCGTGGCGGCGACGTTGCAAGCATCGACCCGGCGGCAGCACGCACCGCTGCCGGATCGACCGCATCCCAACTGTTCGCGAGCTACGGCGTGGCAGGATCGGTCACCTCCATCGAGGTCGACCTGGCGGCGAGCAAGGTGATCGTCACCGTGACGATCACCGACGGCTCCAAGACGGTCATCGGCGTCGGGGCGGCCGAGGCGGTCGGGGTCGCATGACCTGCCCGCCGACCGCGATCGGGTTTCCCCTTTCGCGACCTGACGACCCCGTGGGAGGTTGGAATCGATCGTCGATTCCCGCCGTCGAGAGAAGGAACGAGTCATGACCGGGGTGCCGCACCGCTTGAGTCGCGGGATCGCTTCGCTCGCCGCGATCGTGCTCTTCTTCGTCGCCGTCCCGGTCGGCCTCGTCGCGGCAGCCCGCTCGAGGTTCGGCACGGCGAATCCGCTCGCTGCGACCGACCCGCCGTGGCGTTGGGATGTCGACCAATTGGGCGATGCCGTCTCGCAACCGCTGCGCGACGACGCCGTCGCCAACCTGCTCATCCGATCCAGTCTCGCCATCACCTGGCTGGCGCTCGCGATGATCGCCGTCACGATCGTCACCGAAGTGGTGCACATGGTCCGCCACCAGGGCCTCGCCGCACCACACGTCCGCGGAGTCGGCTGGGCCCAGCGCATCGGTCGGTGGGTCGCAGTCGGGCTCATCGCGCTGCTCCCGATCAACTCGTTCGCGTCGGGCGCGAACGCGGTCGGCGACGCCGGCCCTGCGGCGACTGCGCAACGGCTCGGGATCGTCACCGGGGAGGCGGCCACCGTGCCACTCGGCGGCACCGGACCCGTCTCGTTCGGCAGCGATGGTTTCGGTGTTCTCGCATCAACGCACCCGACCGCTCCCGACGGCAGCGAGCGACTTCCGAGACCCGAGGCTTCGACGAACGCGTCCATCCCGACCACAGCAGCGACTGTCCACGTAGTGGAGCGCGGGGAGTCGATCTACGCCATCGCCGCCGAGTACGCCGTCGGCGACGAGACCCGGACGATCGAGATCGCCGACCAGATCCTCGACCTCAACCTCGAGAAGGTCATGGACAACGGTCAACGGTTCACGAACCCGGCGCTCATCCAACCCGGGTGGACGTTGGCGCTGCCGAGCGGCGTCGGCACACCACGGGCACCCGAAGTTGTCATCGACGTCCCCGACGCACCTGGGCTGGATGTCAGCGACGACGACCCGACGCCTGTCCGGGGGATCCCGCGCATCGAGCTCGACACCGCTGTCGAGGATGACCACACGACCTACGTCGTCGTACAGGGCGACACGCTGTCCGAAATCGCCGCACAGCACCTCGGCGAGCAGCACGACTGGCCAAAGATCTGGGAGGAGAACCGCGGCGACGAGATGGGCGGCGGACGGATCTTCGACGATCCGGACCTCATCCTCCCGGGCTGGGAGCTCGATATTTCATCCACCGGTCCTGATTCGGCGTCGCACGACGAGACCGGGGCGGAGTCGCCTGCGCCGGCTCCGTCACCGATCGGTCCGGCGCCGGATATCTACGACATCCGGGACGGCAACAGACCGGCCGCCACGACCGACCCCACGGCATCCGCTACGGCTGATTCCACCGAAGCGGTCCGTGCGCCGGCCTCCACGGTCCCGGCCGTCCTGGGCGGCGACGACGCCGGCGGTGACATCGGTCCCGGCGACGCCGAACCGCGTGCGCCTGCTCCGATCCGCCTCGAACACGCAGCACTCTTCGCAGCCGGCGTGCTCACACTCGTGGGCATCCGCCGTCAGCGTGCCCTGCGTTCGGCGCTCCCCCACGCCCGCGTCCCAAACCCGCCGCCCGAGGTCGCCGCAATCGAACGTCGGATGCGCTCCATCGACCCCGGCGAACGCAGTGCGCGGATCGATGTCGCCGTTCGCGCGGCCGCACATCGTCTCGCGGGCAGCGGCGTCCAGATCGGGTCGGTGCGTAGTGCCAAAGACGGCCAGCTGACCCTCCGGCTCACCGCCGATGCGCCACTCGATCCTCCGTGGATCGGCGACGGTGCAACGTGGACGTTGCCGGCATCGGTTCCGATTGAACTCTTGTCTGACGGCGCCCGCCAGGTCGGCCAGCCATGTCTGGCCCTCGTGACCCTTGGCATCGACACCGACGACCGCGACGTTCTCGTCGACCTCGAGGCTGCTGGAACGACGACGGTCGTCGCCGGGGCCGATCAGGCGGACGAGATCGTGCGGGCGATCGGTTCCGGGCTGGCAACGTCGCTCGCCTCCGAAGTGGTGCATCTGATGGTCGCGTCGCTCGGCGTCGATTTCCTCTTCGATCATCCAAACGCTCGCCGGCTCCCGTCGGTCGACGCCGTGATGCACGCGGCGACATCACTCGCCGGGTCGACGGTTGGGCACGAGCGATCGTCGTTCGACCTCCGCGCTCGACGGACCGGTGGGGAGATGTGGGAGCCCGCCGTGGCACTGTTCGGCACGACAGATCGGGCGATCGGCACCATCGATGCCCCAGCGGCGAGCCACGGCATCGCAGTCGTCGCAGCGTGCGCGCCCCATGCCGCCGCGGAGACGCCGGCAACCGCCGGCGCCCGACTGATCAGCCACGCCGATCGGTGGGTCCTCGAAGCGTTCGGCGAGGAGATCGAGCTCGCGCCGATCGGCGTGACAACTGCTGATGTCGCCGAGATCGGTGCGATCCTCGCCGACGCGTCGCAACCGATCGCGGCCGAGCGTCCGGTGGTCCTTGTCGACCTCGACGACGCCAGCACCGAACCGTTCCGGCCGCTTCCCCACGACATTGTCGTGGGACTGATGGGGTCGGTGACCATCCACTCGGCTGCTGGCGTGGCAGGGCAGTTCGAACGATCCAAGACGGTCGAGCTCATCGCCTGGCTCGCCACCCATCGAGATCGGGCGACTCGGACCGCGGCGCGCACTGCGCTGTGGGAGATGGACGTTCGCGATGCGACGTTCGCCAACGTGGTGTCGGAGGCGCGACGTTCCCTCGGCCGACTCATCGAACCGCCGCCGGGAGAGGAGTGGCTTGCGCGGACGCTCAACGAATCGCTGCCGCTCCACGCACGCGTCGTCACCGACGCCGATCTGATCGCCGAGCGGGTGGAGCACGCCCGACTCGCACCACCAGCACATGCGATCGACGTGCTGCAGCCTGCGGTCGAGACGATCCGCGGCCTGCCGTTCGCGGGGACCAGCTATCTGTGGCCCGACGCTGACGGGATCACGTCGCGCCTCGTCCTCCTCGCGACGACCGCGTCGGCCGAACTCGCCGGCCATGCGCTGTCGATCGGCGACACCGACCTCGTGTTCTGGTCGACAGGGCAGGGGCTGAAGGTGCTTCCTGGCCACGAGGAACTGATCGGGCTCCGGATGCGGGCTCACGCTCGCGCCGGTGACCTCGCCGGCGTGCGCCAGGAATGGGAGAGTTACGAGCGGGTGATCATGGCCGACTCATGGTCCGACGGTGAGCCAGCCCCGAAGCTGCTCGACCTGCGTCACCAGCTCCTCACTTCCGGTTGACGCGCGTGTCTGCCGGGCATCCACAACCCGGCGAACGTGCAACGGGTGTCTGACACCGACCCCACCGGGGTGCAACGCAAACGTGCAACGGGTGTCTGACACCGGCCGGTGAACGTTCGGGGAACACGGCCGGAGCGGCAACATCGAGCCGTTGCAAGCGCAAGAATGAACCGATGCGGCCTTCGCACCCCCTTTCCCCCTCCAGTCGGCGCGGACGTCTCGCCGCCGGCGCGGTGGCCGCCACGTTGCTACTCGCTGCGTGCGGTGGCGGTTCCGATTCGTCCGGCAGCGGTGCCGAGGCGGGTGAGCCCCTCCCCGAAGCCGACGCCGTTGCCGGCGACGAAACGTCAGCCGAGAGCGATGCCGCACCAGCTGCGGCCGGTGCCGGCTACGTCGACCTGGTCGGGCCCGACGTGGTCCCGGCAGCGGAGATCGAAACGAACATCCTGCCGAGCGTCGTCGTCGACGACCTCGGCAACGATCGCAAGGTCAACTTCCGCAACCTCGTTCCACAGGAGAAGCCGGTGCTGTTGTGGATGTGGGCACCGCATTGACCCACCTGCCGTCGGGAAGCTCCCGATGTCGAGCAGTTCGCTCGAGACAACGCAGACGACCTGATCGTGGTGGGCCTGGGCACCCAGGACAGCCTCGGCGACGCTGAGGACTTCATCGAGGAGTACGGCACGCAGTCGTTCACCATGCTCTGGGACGAATCGTTCCAGACGTGGCAGGAAATCGGGATCACCTCGCAACCATCAGCCGTGCTGATCGCTGCCGACGGCACTCCGATCACGGGGTGGATCGGTCCGTTCCCGCCCGAAGAAGTACTCCGCCTCGCAGCTGAGTCTCAAGCCGCCTGATCGGCCGCTGAGTCGTCCAGCGCTCAGGTGCAGGGTTCGCCGTTGGTGCTGACGACGCCGTTCGTGTCGAGATCGTAGTACCCCGAAACTTCGGCCAGCAGCCCGTCGTCGACCAGCGTCTGTTCGAATCGATCGTCACCAGCGCCGCTTTCGGGGATGACGACGACCTGATTCTCCGCGAGATAGACCTCGGCAGCAGTCGACAGGACGCGGGCGTCGGTACCGCACGCAGCTGCCTCGCCCTGGTCGGTGATGCCACGCACGGCGAAGACCACGACGGTGGCGAGAACGCCGACGATCACGATCACGATCAGCACCTCGACGAGCGTGAAGCCTGCATCGCCGTTTCGAGCGGTCCGGTCAAAGGAGGGGAGGCGACTCATGTTCATGTGTTGTGATCGACGGGCGACGAAGTCGGCTTGAGCGTTCTCACGAACAATTGACACTGCTCTTTGCCACTGTTGAAACGCGAGCGAGCCCCGCCCGGAGGCGGGGCTCGCTCGGTTCAGGTGATCGTCAGATCAGCAGTTGGCGATGCCCGCATTGGCCGCCACAGTGGGAGTTCCGCCACCGGCGGGGAAGGTGACGGTGACGTAGGTCGGGTCGGTCTTCAGGTAGTTGCCGCCGGTCAGCTGGGTGAGGAGTGTCGCATCCGTACGGTCGTTGTCGGCGTAGAACGACTCGATGGCCGTCTCGACCGCCCGCTTCTCGGTGAGGCAGGCGTTCTCCTCGCCCTGGGTGGTGATGCCACGCACGGCGAACACCGTGACGGTGGCCAAAATGCCGAGGATGACGATGACGATGAGGAGTTCGACGAGGGTGAAGCCCTTGTCCTGGTTCTTGTTCATGATTCTGCGTTTCCTTCCGCTGTTGAATCGAGTTGATTGTTTCTCACGTTGATGCCCTCCGTGAGAAGATCTCCCGTAGCGCAGAAAAGGTTTCGGTCGAGTACGAGCAGAGCTTGAGTAGATTCTCGAAGAAATTCGCGAATCTCGCGAAATACCTGTTCAAAGCACCTGAGTTCCGGCCTCTGCGCTCCCGGTGAGCTTGATGGTTTCAAGATCTTTGAGGAAATGGCACGTCGCGCTCAAGGTCGTATCAACACGAACCGATGCCTCTCACATGCATGCGTGTGCGTGTATGTAGGACTGATCGAATTCATCGAGAGCGGACCAATGTTCGGTAAGACAAAAGACCCGATTGATCACGACGGAACGACGGAGGGCGAGCTCACTGTCGACGACTTCTTCGGCGACGAGGCCGCTGTTGCCGAGACCGTGCGAGTCGACCAGCTCCAGCAACGCGTCACCCACGTCGAGCAGCAGATCAACAGTCAGTTCACCTCGCTGGCGGCATACGCCCAGATCGCTCAGGAACAGGTGGAGATGGTCCGCTCGGAGGCGCTCCACGCCAACGAACGCAGCCAGCAGAAGCTGATCGCGCTCGTCGAGCGCGAACGCGCCGACCGGCTCACCGATGCGACCGGCGTCGTCGACGTCACCGCTCGCCTCGACTCGCTCGACGCCCAGATCGAGGAGATCCGCCAGGGGCTCCAGCTCTGCCTTTCGAACCAGAAGGCACTGGCCGACGCCATCACCGACCTCTTCCAGCCCGCGAGTGACATCTCGAGCTCGACGACGAACGAGCCGGCACCGATCCCCGTCGAGCCGCTCGACAACGACGCTGTGTTCGGCTTCGAACAGGCCCAGCCACTCGACATCCCCGAGGAAGCACCGACACTCGGGGCCTTCCCGCCGCCGCTCAGCGCGCCGGGCACCATCGAGCCAGCCGGCACGGTCGACGATGACCTGGCCGACGGACCGATCGCCGGCCTCTCACTCAACTGAGCGGACCACGTCGACGGGCGGCGCGTCAGCGCTGCAGCTTGTCAATCGCGAAGCGGCGGACCGAGCCGGGCAGCACATTGATGACGGCGGCGCCGACCTTGTTCTTCACCCCCGGAACCACGACCGTGCGGTTCGCGGCAACACCCCGCAACCCCGCCTCGGCGACCTGCTCGGCGCTCTGCCACACGAAGTCCGGCAATTTCGACGTGTCGTAGTCCGCACGATCCTGGAACTCGGTCCGCGTGAACCCCGGGCACAGCGCCGTCACGTGCACACCGCTCGGCGCGAGTTCGGCGTGGATCGCTTCGCTCAACGACGTGACGAACGCCTTCGTGGCTGCGTAGGTCGCCGAGCCGGGGGCCGCCATGAAGCCCGCCATCGAGGACACGTTCAAGATGCCGCCCCGGCCGGCCGCGACCATCGCGACCGATGCAACGTGGGCGAGGCGATGCACCGCGACGACGTTGACGTCGACGACGGCCGCCTCGCGCTCGAGGTCCAGTTCGTGGAACGAACCCTGGTGACCGAACCCGGCGTTGTTGACCAAGAGGTCGATCGGTGCCGACCGATCACGGAGGCGGCCCTCGACGCGAGACACTCCGCCAATGCCGGCGAGATCGGCAACCATGACCTCGCACTCCACGTCGACCTCGGCAGCGAGCTCGACGAGGCGCTGTTCGTCACGTGCCACGACCACCAGGTCGGTGCCGTCCGCTGCCAGCTGCCTCGCGATCTCCCGCCCGATCCCCGAAGAAGCACCCGTCACCAACCCCCGCGTCCAAGTAGCCATGCGAGCAGTGTCGCGCGAGATCGACCGAACGACAGCGAGACCCGTACAGAAGGTCAGGCAGCCGCTGCCGATTGGACCTCCGGTCAGGGGGTGTCGGTCACCTGACGAGTTCGGTGCGCATGCCTTCGGTATCCCAAGTGGGATCGAGGGGGAAGCGGCTGATCGCCCGACCAGACTGGCGGCGGGCGGTCCACAACATCGCGGCGGCGTCGAGCAGCATCTTGGGATGCGCGCCTGCCGGCGGCGTCCGGGTGACGACCTCGTCCACGCCCGGGAGCTGTTGCCGGATCAGTTCGAGTCGTTCACGCCGACCGTCGTCGTGCCACGGCGAGGTCTTCAGTTTCTCGTCGCCGTTCATCGCCGTGAACGAGACGTCGGGATGTGCGGGGACGAACCGGCGCGCGTGGTACGGCTGCAACTCTTGCGCTGCCTCACGCATCCAACGGAACCGGCGCTTGTCGGCTCCATTCATCCAGCTCTCGAGACGGGCAGCACCCATTCCGGTGATCTCCTCGAACGCCTGGCGGCTCGGAACGCCATAGATCGCGGCCGCGCGCGGCCAGCCGACGTACTGGCGAGCGTCGACGTCGCACGGGCGCCACGGGCCGTCGGGGAAATCCTTGA
>Ga0316197_10000207_pt1 | contig 44216 bp, 46 predicted proteins | sample OudBiesiAoxic_MG_FD_204939 | JGI IMG/M metagenome (GOLD analysis project Ga0316197, IMG submission 204939) | Coastal sediment microbial communities from Oude Bieten Haven, Netherlands - site A oxic | ecosystem: Environmental > Aquatic > Marine > Coastal > Sediment | place: Netherlands... | reverse complement strand
CCTCGTAATTTTAGACTAAAATAAGGCTCATTGTACTACCTCTAAGGCTATTTCTGATACCCTTAAGGCTACTTTAGAGCCTTTTATTTTTTTTGCCTCTCAGTCCCAGTAATACCAGTAGTTACAAGGCTTTATTCTAGGGGGTAGTTTTCCCCTAGATGTATAAACACAAGGGGAAGTTTTTAGTGCCACCTTAGAAGGCAAATAAGAAAGAAATAAAAAAAGACTTTATTTCCAAAAGTCTAAATTTTTTTTAATAATTCTTCAAACCCTAATATAACATTTCCATAGAAAGGATTTGGGGATTTTACTATAAAGTCTGAAGTCGAAATTCCCTGGAATATAAATGGTATATTTGATCCATTAGCTATAGAACTATTTTTCCTTCCTGTAAAACTTATAATTTTATAGCGACCCTTTGAATTTTCTAATAAGTTTAAACAGTCCTGACATTCACCTGTATTAGATATTAAAATCATAGTATCGTACTCTTTTCCAATAGTTTCTAAAAAAAGATTAAAATCTATACAATCTATAAAATGAGAATTTATCCCTAGAGTAAATAGTCGTTTTTGAATATATTTACCAATTATAGCTGAAAAATCTTTTCCATAGATAACTATTTTATTTTGAGTTAAATATTTAATATACGTATCTATGTCCTTCTCATTCAATATGTTTAAAGTATTAGATACTCCAAAAGATTTATCTTTATTTTTTTCATTTTCATTTCTAATAGAATGAACCATATCACTAAAACCATCATAACCTAATTTTTTAGATATCCTAAAAATACAAGAGCTAGAAACGAATAATTTTTTAGACAACTTAGATATTCCGATCTTAATAGCTTCATTAGGATTTTCTTGTATAAATTTTATTACTTTTCTTTCGCTTTCATTAAATTTATTCATAATTTTTTTCCTTTCTTTGAAATATTTTTCATATATAAATTATAACACAGAAGTTCGAATAAATGGTAATGATTTAAATTAATAATTACTATTCATTTAATATATTTTTTATTGAAATTTTATTGGACTATAATCAAACATATGAAATTGAAATAAACCATTGGAGGGGAGAAATGAAGGGAAGATATGATAGTGATGAAGTAGAAGACCAAAGACTATGGCAATTGATCAATAAAAAAAATCCTAATAAAAAAAAGAAGTTTGGATTTATAGGCTTTAAATGCGATGAAGGCGTCAAAAGAAATTTAGGTAGACCAGGAACTTTAGAAGGTCCCAAAGAAATTAGAAATGCAATGGCTTCAATGCCTATTCATAGTTTAGATTTAGAAATTAAGGATTATGGAGATGTCGAGGTTTTCTCTAATAATCTAGAAGAATGCCAAAATAGATATGCCGATAAAGTTACTCACATAATTAATGATGGTGCTATCCCTATTGGATTAGGTGGTGGGCATTCAATAGCATATGGAACTTATAAAGGCATAAAAAATAGCGATAAGTATAAAAATAAAAAGATAGGAATAATAAATTTTGATGCTCATTTAGATATGAGATCTTATGATCAATATCCAACTTCAGGAACTACATTTAAACAAATAGGAGATTCTGCAGAAAATTATAAGTATATGATTGTGGGTTATCAAAAAATTGGTAATACTATAAGATTACTTAATACTTGCAAGAAATTAGGTGGTGAGATAATAAGTGCTGAAGATGTAGAATTTGAGCCAATAGAAGAAACAAATAATAAAATCATGAAATTTATAAATACTGTAGATTTTGTATATGTTACATTTTGCATGGATGTTTTTGATATAGTTGATGCAGTTGGGGTTTCTGCACCATCGGCAGTGGGTTTAAATAAAGCAAAAGGAATAAAATTATTTGAAAATATGTTAGGTACTGGAAAAGTGATTGCTATAGATTTTGCGGAAGTAAACCCTAAGCTTGACATAGACAATAGAACTGGAAGATTGGTTGCGTATATTATTAGTAAGATAATAGATTAAAAGGAGGAAGGTATGAATTTTAGTATTAATGATTTAGGGTTTTTAATGTCATTCGATATGATAGCGACACTTGCTATGGGTTTAGTATCATTGTTTTTAGGATTACATATTAAGAAAAAGATAGAATGGTTTTCTAAGTTTGGGATTCCTGCACCTGTAATAGGAGGTTTAATATTTGCGATTGTACATTTAATATTAAGACAAGGAGGAATAGGAAGTATCTCTTATACAACTACATTACAAACACCATTCATGGTAGTTTTTTTTACAACAATAGGTTTAGGGTCCTCAATAGCAGGGTTGAAAAAAGGTGGAAAACTTTTATTGGTTTTTTGGGCTTTAAGTGGAATTATGACTTTTATGCAAACTGTAATAGGAGTTAGTATTGCAAAATTTACAAATATCAATCTTCTATTCGGTGTATTAGGTGGATCTGCTTCAATGTCAGGAGGTCATGGATCTGCAGGAGCATTTGGCCAAACAATAGAAACTATGGGAGTAACTGGTGCATCAACTATGGCTCTTTCGTCAGCTACATTTGGATTACTAGCAGGTGGATTATTAGGAGCGCCACTAGCTTTTCATCTAATCAGAAAACATGACCTCAAACCTAAATTTATAAAAAATAAAGATGAAGTTGGAATAAAAAATGAAATTGTAGAAAGAAAGATAACTTCAGATTCTTTATTAAAACATATTGGTATGATAGCTATAGTTATGACTATAGGAATGTTTGGAAGTTTCTTATTAAAGAGTAATTTCAATTTAGCACTTCCTTCATATGTAGGAGCTATGTTCGCAGCTATAATTTTTAACAACTTAAACAATAAATTTAAATGGATGGATATGGATAGAAATATGATAGATATTTTAGGCCATACATCTTTAAATATATTCTTATCAATGGCATTAATTTCATTGAAACTATGGGAATTAGCAGATTTAGCACTACCTATGATATTAATGTTATTTACTCAAGTTTTATTTATGTTCATATATACTAAGTTTATTGTATTTAGATTACTCGGGAAAGATTATGATTCAGCTGTTATGGTTAGTGGAATGTGTGGATCGGGTCTTGGAGCTACTACAAATGCAATGCTTAATATGGGAGAAGTAAGTGAAAAACATGGTTATACAGTCAATCCATATTTAATAGTCCCACTTACAGGAGCATTTTTAATTGATATGGTTCAAATGCCTGTAATAATAACGGCTATAAATTTATTTAAATAGAGGTGTTTTATGGAGAAAATATTAAACTATAAAGATCTCAAATCTAAAAATTGGAATGGTGGGACTACAAAAGAATATTTTAAAGATAAGGTCAATTTTGGAATAAGAATTTCATCAGCCATAATTGATAAAGGAGTATCTGAATTCTCAGATTTTACAGGATATAGAAGGATACTATCAATTTTAAAAAACAGTGTAGAATTGAATATAAATGGGATATTTACAACTCTAAAAAAAAATTCGGTTATTGAATTTGAAGGTTCTGATAAGGTTATTTCCAAATGTGATAATGAGATAATTGATTTTAATATAATTTGGGATGAAAGTAATTTTTTTGTTGAGATGAGTGAGGTAGAAAGAGATAGAAAAATATTAATAGACCATAGTATATTTATATTGAGTTTAGTAGATCACAATGAAATCAGAATAAATAATAGTAAAATATCTTTAAATAAATATGATGGTTATATTAATACTGAGAACAACTTTAAAACAATAGAACTAAAAAACAAATGTTTGATAGTTAAATTTATTGACAAATCATCTAAAAAATAGATCTAAAAAAAAATAAAAATTAGCTTTTTTTAATAATTTTATTAAAAAAAGCTAATTTTTTAATTGTTTCTCATTTTTAATTAAAATTTTATACAAAAAATATAAGATTCCTATGACGGTAATAGGAATTTTAATCCTTCTTAATAAAACGGTATGTATATAATTTTTTGGACAAAATGTGAAAAAATATACTCCTAAGAGTTGACATAGGATATTTAATGATGTATATATTAAGATAACGGACATTACTTTTAAAGTCCTAAAATAAATAGGGGGGAAGTTATGAAAAATTTATCAAAGTTGGTCTTTACAATAATTGTAATAGTTATTGTATGTGAATTAATTGGAGCGAAATCAATTACTTTGGGACCGGGAAAACTTGTATTATTACCAATGCTTTACGCTGTAATTATTGGGATGTTAGTAACTCCAAAAGTATTGGGGAATAAAATTAAAGTGCTAAAAAAATTAATTGGTGAGGAAGAGATAAAGAAATCTGGTAGCTTTGTAATGATATCTTTATTATTTTTAGGTGTAAAATATGGGACGTTAGTCGGTCCTAATATATTAAAAGTAGTGGAAGCTGGACCAGCACTTTTACTTCAAGAACTGGGAAATTTAGCAACGCCTTTAATAGCAGTACCTTTAGCTATAATGTTGGGATTAAAAAGAGAAACAGTAGGAGCTTGTGTGAGTATTTGTCGAGAACCAACTTTAGGGGTAATTGGGGAAAAATATGGGATGGATTCACCTGAAGGAAATGGAGTTCTTGGAACATATATGGTAGGAACAGTTATAGGAACAATATTCTTTGGATTTTTAGGATCCTTATCTATAAATACAGGACTTCATCCCTATGCACTAGCAATGGCAACAGGAGTAGGAAGTGGAAGTATGATGGCAGCAGGATCAAGTGCATTAGCAGCATCTGTTCCAGCTCAAATGAAAGATACAGTATTAGCTTATGCTGCTACAAGTAATATGTTAACTGGTGTAACAGGAATTTATTCAGTTATATTTTTAGCAATTCCATTTACTAATTGGTATTATGAAAAACTCAATAAGCTAAGATCTAAAGGAGGTAAGAAAAATGGAAAATAAAGTTATGATTCATGATTATGCTAAGATGATAATTATCTCAGCGATCTTAGTACTTATAGGTCAATGGGTGGGACAGGGAGTTAATCCTATTGAAGCTCTTCCAGGAATGATAATTGTCTCTATAGTAGTAGTTTTAGGATTAGTTTTAAAACATTTTATACCCTTTAATTTTCCTGCTTTTGCTTGGGTAACTTTATTAGGTTTAATTTTTAGTTTACCATCTACACCTGGATCAGATATATTTATGGCTTATACAAATAAAGTTGGATTTTTAGCAACTACAACACCTATACTTGCATTTGCAGGAGTTTCTGTTGGAAATAAAATAGATCTATTAAAGAAACTATCTTGGAAATTAGTAATTATTGCAATGGTTGTATTTACAAGTACATTTTTTGGATCTGCTATAGTCTCTCAACTAGTTTTATCAATTCAAGGAAAAATATAAAAAAAGGTGGTTTGAAATGACAAAAAAAGAATTAAAAAAAAGAGTAATAGAGGAAATTGATAGTAATAGAGATAAGATATTAAAGGTAGGAAAAGAAATTTATTTGAATCCTGAACTTGGTTACAAAGAATTTAACACAACAAAAATAGTAAAAAAATTTCTAGAAGAAATAAATTTAGATGTAGAAAATAATATTGCAGTAACAGGTTGTAAAACAATATTAGATACCCAAAAAAAAGGACCAACAATAGCAATTTTAGGGGAATTAGATTCAATAATTGTTAAAGAACATCCTGATGCTATAGAGGATGGAAAAATGCATGCATGTGGGCATAACGTTCAAATAGCAGGACTCCTAGGTGCAGTCTTAGGATTAAAAAAATCTGGAGTACTAAATAATTTAGTTGGTAAAATTGATGTTCTTGCTACTCCAGCAGAGGAATTTATAGAATTAGAGTATAGGGAAAAATTAAGAGATGAAGGAAAGATAACATACTTTGGGGGGAAACAAGAACTTATAAAAAAAGGATACTTTGACGATGTAGATATCTCTATAATGTTTCACTCTTTAGATTTAGGGGAGATGAAAGCATTAATTGGTCCTGAAAGTAATGGGTTTATAGGGAAAAAAGTAAAATTTATAGGAAAGGAATCCCATGCAGGTTCTGCTCCACATGAGGGAATAAATGCTTTAAATGCAGCCATGCTTGCTCTTAATAATATCAATGCTCAAAGGGAAACTTTTAAAGAAGCTGATAGAGTAAGGGTTCATCCTATTATAACTAAAGGTGGAGATATAGTTAATGTAGTTCCAGGAGATGTAAGGATGGAATCTTATGTGAGAGCAAGGACTATAGAGGGGATGATAGACGCAAATAATAAAGTAAATAGAGCTTTAAAAGCTGGAGCTATGGCAGTAGGAGCTGAGATTGAGATAACAGAGATCCCAGGATATCTTCCAATTAAAAGATATAAAGTTTTAGATAATATATTTAAAGAAAACCTAGAGATACTAGGTTTAAAAGATAAGATAGTTGATGGAGGTGACTTTACAGGATCATTTGATTTTGGTGATGTATCTCACTTAATGCCAACACTTCATCCAATGATTGGAGGAATATCAGGAGGACTTCATACATGTAACTTTAAGATGGTCGATGAAGATTTAGCTTACCTAATACCTGCAAAGGCAATGGCTCTAACTGTAATAGATCTTTTATACGATAATGCTAAAGCATCCAATGAAATTATAAAAGATTTTAAAGCTCCCATGTCTAAGAAAACATATCTGGAATTTATGGAGAGTAACAATAAAATTATAAAAAGTTAAACTTATTTAATTCCTCTTAAAATAGCTCTATAGTTATTTTAAGAGGAATTTTTACTATATTAATATAAGAAAATATATTATTATATATATATATTAATTTATATAAAGGAGCATTTTATGAAGATGGGAATAATTGGAGCTAAAGATTCAGCTTTAAAAATAAAAAAAATTATGAATAATATTTTTCCAGAGATAAAAGTGAGGATATACATAGAGGAAAAAATAAAAGATGCATATAAGTCACTAAATATTTGCCAGGAGGAGAATGATGGGATTATTTTTACTGGAATAGGAGTAATGAAAAGTATATTAAATACAAATCTCCAGTTAATAAAACCCTATGAGTATATTACTAGAGATGGTCCTAGTATATTAAAAGTACTTTGGGAACTAGAAAAATCTAATCAATCTCCTAAAGAAATAAGTATAGATGTGGTTAATAGAGTTGCTTTAGATGAGATGTTAGAAGAATTTGGTGTATCTTTTGAGAGAATTAAAATTTTACCCTATTCGTCATCTATATCAGAGGAGGAATATATTGAATTTCATAAGGGAAATAAATTAGAAAATAATATAACTACATTTATTACTGGTTTTGGGAGTGTATATAAAGCGTTAAAAGAAGATAACTATAATGTTTTTAGACTTTATCCTACAAGTTTACAAGTACGTGAAAGTACAGAAAAATTAATCTATAAAATTAATACCCAAATGATACATCATTCAAGTATTGTTGTACAAGTAATAAAGTTAATATTAAAGGGAGGTTCATTTCATCAATATAGAACTTTAAAACAAAAGGGAAATTTTGAATTAGAGCTTCTAGAATATGTTCAAGAAATTCAAGGATCTTTATTAAATATTGGAAAGGATGAGTATATGATTTTTTCTACTAGAGGATCTTTAAATGGAAGGTTGAGTATTTTAAAATTTTTAAATATTATGAAAAGAGAATCGAAATATAATTTTATAATATTTTCTGGGATAGGTTATGGAGCTAGTTCTTATTTAGCAGAGATGTCAGCTAGAAAAGCATTGGAAAAGTCACTTTTAAAAAAATCTCCATCACTTTATATAAAAGATGGAGATCTAATGAATGGTCCCATAGGGGAGAAAAAAGAAGAATCTTTAGATACGAAGATAAGAGATCAAAAAATATTAAGGATAGCTGAGACTACAGGAATAAATCCTCTTCATATAGCCAAGTTAATAAAAGTAGTAAAACAAACAGGGAATAGAGAAGTTTCTACTCAAGATGTTTCAAACTATCTAGTTTTAACTGAAAGAAGTGCAAGAAGAATTTTAAATAGATTAATAGATTATGATTATGCTATTATTTCAGGAAAAGAAGCACTTAGTAGTATAGGAAGACCTAAAAAGATTGTAAAATTAAAGTTTTAAGGGGAAAATTAATAACAAATACTGTAATTTTAGACTAAAATAAGGCTCATTGTACTACCTCTAAGGCTATTTCTGATACCCTTAAGGCTACTTTAGAGCCTTTTATTTTTTTTGCCTCTCAGTCCCAGTAATACCAAGGGGTAGAAGGCTTTATTCTAGGGGGTAGTTTTTCCCTAGATGTATAAACACAAGGGGAAGATCTGAAAAAGCCCTTAAAAGGCAAATAAGAAAGAAAAATATAAAAACCTCCTAATAGCTGTGACAGTAATAGGAGGTTTTTTATTTTAATAGATAAATTCAAAATATTTTTTATTCTTTAATGGGCCTATTTTAGGTTTAACCTTAGTATATCCAAAAGATACTGCATGATGAGCTTTATATCCATCTGGGATATTTAGTTTAGTTATAATATCTTTATCTGAGTTTAAAAGTGCTGTAACATTTCCATTCCAACAACCACCTATACCTAGTTCTTCCCCCTGTAAAAGCATATTTTGAGTTGCAGCTGATATATCCTCGATAGGAGTCACAGAATTTTCTAAGTAAGAAACAAAAACTACAAAGGGAGCATCAAAGAAAATATGATAGTTTGGATTGTTACCTTTATTTGCAATTGCTGGATTATCTGAATCTTTCATTAGTTTTTTTGTTTTAAAATTTATCTCATCTAAAAGTTCTTTATTTGATACAACATTAAAATACCAAGATTGAACATTGCATCCACTTGGAGCTGAGTTTCCTGCTTCGAGGATAGTTAATATCTCCTCTTTAGTTGGCTTTTTTTCAGTATATGATCTTATACTTCGTCTGGTTAAAATAGTTTTATTTATACTTTTCATCTTTACCTCCAATTAATCTTAATAAAATAATAATACACTTTTTTTAAAAAAAAGTTAAGGTATTTTATATATTTATAATTTTTTAATATTTTTCGATTTCAGTCCAATTATCAGGGAATAGCATATTATCTAATATTTTTTTAAGGGGTATAGATGAAATTTCACTATCTAAATTGTTTAAAACATCTTTTAATTTATTGTATAATATTGAAAATTCCTCTTGACTTATTAATAATTTTAAAGAAATAAGAAGATCAAAAAAACCATTTTTATTGTCAATTTTTAGATGATTATGAATTATAGACTTTGGAACTTTTATAGGCCTTTTGTTTTGGTTTAAACATTTAAAATCATACATTCTTTCTTCATGTGCACAAAGGTTTCTAAATATAGAAATTATTTTCATATAGCTGCTTAGATCTTTTTCTAAGATTACGTATTGGTCTGTTAACATCGTTGCAACATTTCTACGATCTGATTCTTTCATCAATCCATAAAATATACTAACCCTACCAAAAGTAAATATTTTTATAAGAACCCATAGAGGGATAAATCCATGCTCTTCAAGATAGTGAGTTAATGACTTATCTTTATTAAGTTGTCTTGCGATATCTGAATGAATATTTGCTATTAATTTAATAATTTCTACTTTTTTAAGACTTTCAAAATTATCTATTTTTAAATAATCATCATGTCCATATTTTTCAGAAAAATTATAAGCAATTAAAGATTTTATTTTATTTTCTAAAATTAATATTTTTTTAAAAAAAATATTCCTTAATTCACGATCAAATTTATATAGTGCATACAATTCATCAAATGTTACACCATTAATATATCTTTCCGAAGTAATTGTATTTATTTTAGTATTTTTAGTGACCTTACTATCTGTAGTCACTGTTGTATCTATAGGAATTAAAAATAAATCTTTATAACCATTTATTATGTTATAATAATTTTCATTTTTTAAAATTATTTTAGCTTTATCATAATCGTTAATAATTAATCCCCTAGATTTTAAAATTTCTAATTGTTTATCATATGTGCTAAATTTTTTCAATGTCATAATTCCTCCCAAAAAAAAAGACTCTGGCCCACACGGGGTTACAGAGTACGATCTACTAAATTTAAAGTAGAGAATATATCTCCACAAATTGATATGAAATTACTTAATGCCTTTAATGAATTATACCCTTAATAAAATCATATGTCAATGAAAAAAATTAGGTGGGATCAAACCTTTTTTTTGATATTATAGCAAAAAAATAAAAACCTCCCAGTTGTAATAGTCACACAACTAGGAGGTTTTATCTTAAGGAAAGAAAGAAATGAAAAAATTATTATTTTCATTTGCTTATAACTATCAGACGTCACATAGGGGAAAAAAGTTTAAATTTTTTATTATTAATATTTTTTTTAGAAAAGGGTTTAGATTTCTCAACCTTTTTTTATGGTATAATAAAGGAGAATTAAGGTAAAGACTTAGCTGTTCGAAAATCTTGGACAGTTTAAAATAATATTATATCAGATCAATTAATGTAAGATATTAAAGGTATAGGAGAAAAAAAGATGGAAGGTTTAAATTTTACAGCAATAGATACAATAGGTTTAGTATTGGGGTTGTTCTCTATATTTTTAGGGATAAAATATCCTGATTGGGATTTTAAATTAAAGTTAAAACATAGGTCTATCCTTACACATAGTCCATTGATCATCTTTTTTTTCGTATATATATATTTAAATAAACAAAGTAGTTTTTTAGGTTTTGGAAAAGAGAAGGAAGTTGGGTTTAGATATTTTATAATGGGATTTTCAATTGGGATGGGGATCCATTTTCTCTATGACTTATTTCCTAGAGGTTGGAAGGGAAGTGCCCTCCTACACCTTCCAATCTTAAATAGAAAATTAAAAAAACAAAAAAGTATATTTTTCTTGGTTTTATCTACTATAATTTCATTTATGATAGCCATAAGTCTCAGTAGATCTATAGAGGAGACAACCTTGTTTTTTATCTTTGGATTTTTACTCCTTGGATTAAATAAAAGGAGGGAGGAGAAATTAATAAGACCAACAGGGTCTTTTTTACTTTTGTTTTTAGGGATAGCTTTTTGTATAGATCTTGAGTTTTATGAATTTATAGTAAATAATATTAAAAATCTATGGGCTTTTGGGGAAGCAGGAGTTAAAAGTGTCTTCACATTAATTTCATAATAGTATGAGACAATATATAGTAGGAAGAAAATATTTATTATTCTTATAATTTTATAGAGGTGGGGGAATTATGAAGATATTAGTTGTAGAGGATGAGGAAAATATAAGAAAAGTAATAAAAAAGATATTGGAATTAAATAAATTTCAGGTATTAGAAGCCTGTGATGGGGCAGAAGCTATGGATATATTTTATAGTGAGAAGATAGATCTTATTATACTGGACTGGATGATCCCAAAGATAAGTGGGATCGAGGTATTGAAGATGATCAGAGAGGAATCTAATCTACCAATACTAATGCTTACAGCAAGATCCGAGGAAGATGATGAGGTTGAGGGGTTAGAGGTAGGAGCAAATGATTATCTAAAGAAACCATTTAGTCTGAAGATATTAGTTACAAGGGTGAAAAAACTTTTGAACTTAATAGGAAAAAGAAAGATCTATGGTATTTTAGAGTTAGATATAAACAATCATAAGGTATATATAAAGGAAAAAAATATAAATTTATCTCCCAAGGAGTTTGAACTATTAAATTATCTTATATTAAACAGGGGGATAGTTTTAAATAGGGAGAGGATATTAGGAGATGTATGGGACTTTGCCTTTGATGGAGATTATAGAACTGTAGATACCCATATAAAAACTTTGAGAAAAAAAATTGGTCCTGAACATATAACTACTGTAAGGGGGATAGGATATAAGTTTGAGGTGGATAAAAGATGAGATTAAAATTAACCCATAAGGTATTTATCTTTTCCTTTGCCTTAGTATCCTTAGTTATAGTTGGTGGGATCTATATAAACAACAACTATTTAGAGGAGTTTTATTCTAAGAGGAGGATAGCTCAGATAAAAGAAGTTCGGGAACTAGTCTCTAAAAAAATCCCTACAGAGGAGGAGTTAGAGACCTTTTCACAAAAATATAATATTACAATAAATATGATAGATCCAAGACCTTTGGAAAGAGATAGACTAGATAGGGAAAGATTAGGAAGGGATAGACCAAATAAAAATTTTAGACCGATAGATAGATATCAATTAGATGAAAACAATGAGGGAAATAGGATATTTGATCATAGGGGGATGGAACATTTAGAATACTATAAACTACTTCCTACAGGACAACTGATAACCCTTAGGATATCTGTGGATTCTATAAAAAGTACAGTTGGGATAGTAAATGAATTTTATATCTATGAGGGGATAGCTATCCTTATAGGATCACTTTTTTTTATCTATATATTCTCCCTTCATATTACCCGACCTATAATAGCTCTAAACTCTATTATAAAAAAGATGGTAAAGATGGATTTTTCCTATAGAGCCAATATAAAGAGTAAGGATGAGTTGGAGGAGTTAGGGGGAAATATAAATTTTCTCTCTACTGAACTGGAAAAAAATATGGGACAGTTAAAATTATCTAATATGAAATTAAAAGATGAGGTAGAAAAAAGAAAAAAAATCGATGAACTACGAAAGGAATTTATTGCCAGTGTAACCCACGAGATAAAAACTCCTGTGACAGTTATAAATACCCATGCAGAGATGCTCTTCTACGATCTTATTGAAAATAAAGATGAAAAGAAAAAGTATCTAAAGACAATTATGTCTGAGGGAGATAATATAAGTGCCCTCTTAAATGAACTTATAAAACTTATAAAGTTAGAGGGGAAGACAGTAGATATAAAGATGGAAAGATTAAATCTATCCAATCTATTGATAGAGGAAAGTTCCAAATATAAGATCGATCTATTGGAAAAAAATGTAAGGTTAAAGTTAAATTTAGAAAAAGATATAGTTACCTTAGGGGATAAGTTTAAGATAAGGCAAGTTATAAATAATATATTGAGTAATGGAGTCTCCCATGTAAAAGATAATGGGGAACTCAGGATAGATCTAAAAACTGAAAAAAATATAGCTAGGGTAGAGATAGTAAATACAGGATCTTCTATCCCAGAAGATCAGTTAGAAAATATTTGGAAGGCATTTTATAGGATAGAAAAATCTAGAAATAGAAAGTATGGGGGAACAGGTCTTGGTCTTACTATAGTAAGTGGGATCTTAGAGAAACATAGCTCACAATTTGGTGTAGAGAATACCAGTGATGGGGTAAAATTTTGGTTTACGTTGAGAAAAGTTTAGATGGAGGTATAAGATGGGTAACCATATGATGGACTATGGGATGAGAGGTGGATTTCCAGGGGGAATTTATTGGGTATTTATGTTATTTAGGGGAGTTGTAGGTTTCATTTTTCCCTTAATATTGTTATACTTAATCTATAGATATATAAGGAAAAAAGAGGGTGATTTTATGCAGCGATCTGAAACTCCCCTAGAGAGACTCAAGATGAGGTTGGTTAAAGGGGAGATCACAAAGGAAGAGTATGAGGAACTAAAAAAAATAATAGAGGATGAAAAATAATTAAATAGAAGTTAGAAAGAAAAATTAAAATCAAAAAATCAAAAAAGCAAAAAAATTAAATTAAAAAGGGGTAATAGATGGGAAGACCAGGAAAAGTAAAAGGTTTTATAGACAGTGTTATTGGAAAAGCTATAGTTGTAGGGATAGAGGTATACTCTAGAAAAAGTGATATATCTTTAGAGGATTCTTTGGCAGAGTTAAAGGAACTATCTTATGCAGCAGGGATAGAAACAGTTTATACAATAAGTCAGAAAAAAAATAGGATAGAGTCAGGAACTTATTTAGGAAGTGGAAAGATTGAGGAGATCAAAGCACTAGCTGCTAGATTTGGTGCTGATATCCTCCTTGTAGATGATGAACTTTCTGGGATCCAGATAAGAAATCTAGAAACTGCCTTAGATATGGAGATAATAGATAGAACTAGTCTGATCTTAGATATCTTTGCCAATAGAGCCAAGAGTAAGGAGGGAAAACTCCAGGTTGAACTAGCTAGGATGAGATATGAAAAACCTAGGATCGTAGGGGGAAGTACCCAGTTATCCAAACAAGCTGGGGGGATAGGTTCAAGGGGACTAGGGGAAAAAAAATTAGAGTTAGATAGGAGAACTATCGATAAAAAGATAAGGGATGTAGAAAGATCTATAGAAGCTCTAAAAAAACAAAGGGAGGTCCAAAAAAATAAAAGAAAGAAAAGTCACCTTCAAACAGTGGCCTTAATTGGATATACAAATGCAGGGAAATCAACTTTGATGAATACTTTTTTAAGGATAAACAATCCCCTTAAGAGTAAACATGAGTCTCCAGTTGCAGATATGCTCTTTGCTACACTAGACCCATTTCATAGAAAGGTAAAATTAAAAAATAACTTGGAGTTTATACTGACAGATACAGTTGGATTTGTAAGTAAGTTACCCCATACTTTGGTAGATGCTTTTATGTCTACACTAGAAGAGGTAAAGGATGCAGATCTATTACTATATGTAGTAGATGTATCCAACGAGGAATATGAACACCAACTAAAGGTTACAAAAAATGTAGTCAAGGAATTAGGAGCACAGGATATCCCATATTTAATAGTACAAAATAAGAAGGATAGATTAGATCCAGAGGCACTTCTTGAGATTACAGATCCCCTTGAAACTTCAGTTCCTATCTCTGCTTTAACTGGAGATGGATTAGATCAACTTATCTCAAAGATAGAGGAAAAGATAATGAAGGACTATAAGGTTGTAGACCTAATCATTCCTTTTGAGGAGGGATCTATGTTAAACTATATCCTAGAAAATACTAAAGTTGTAGAGCATGAATATTTAGATGATGGTCTCCATGTAAAAGCCTATCTAAACAAATATGATATAAAAAGATATAAACTATATTTAGTTTAAAAAAAGTAAAACACTTGACAAAGAATAGTAGTTGTAGTATCATATAAATAGTAACAGGAAGTTAGACAAAAGTTTCATTGAGTAAGAAACCCTTCTGGGATTGAAGTTAAATGGATTTTGAGAAAGCTTTACTGTATTAAAATTTTACGGAGGTAACACACATGTTAAAAGGAACAGTTAAATGGTTTAACGACGACAAAGGATTTGGATTTATCCAAGCTGAAGATGGAAACGACTACTTCGCACATTTTTCTCAAATCAACAAAGAAGGATTCAAAACTTTAAAAGAAGGGGAAGAAGTAACTTTCGAAATCACTGAAGGTGCTAAAGGTCCTCAAGCTTCAAACATCGAAACTGTATAATTTCTTTATTTGAAAAGTTAAGCGATAGATCTATCTATCGCTTTTTTTTTATTAATTAAGGAATTATATTCTGAAGGATGGTTGCGAAAAATGCTTATTATTCGAAGTAATGATTTTAAATGAATATGGTGTTATATTCTTTTAGTAGACACTTTCCATTCGTAAATATATATAATATTTAAAAAACTAACTATATGAAGCTAAGAAAAAAAGTTTCCGAATAGATGTACTTGAAAGCCTTGTTAGTTAAGGGAATAGTTGTTGGAGAGTCCTAGCCATAGTAGGAAATAAAATGTTTGGAGAGCTCTTGCCATAGTAGAGATTAAAAATATTTGGAGAGTCCTAGCCATAGTAGGATAGAAAAGCTATGATTATTCATAGCTTTTTTTTTAGGAGAAAATCATGAAAATAGTTAAGTTAAAACAAGAATTTAAAGAATATATATTGGATAGAAATCAATATATGAACCTTGAGGGAATAGGTCTATATTTTTACTTAAATGGAGACTGGATATTTATACCAATAACTTCTAAAAAAAGAAATTTCAAGAGAAAGAATTAAAATTATTTTTAAATAGAATTGTTCCAAAATTTAATGGAAAAGAAGAATTAGTATTTTCTTTGTTTTTGAATATAATTGTAAATCAATGGTTTTTTGATGGTAATAAAAGAACAGCATTTATAGTAATAAATAAAATATTATTTCAATTAGGGTTAGGAATTTTTTTAATAGAAGACATAGATCAAGAGGAATTTAATGAATTATTATATGAATATTATTCAAAAACAGATTATTTTAGGAAAGATAAATTAGTAGAATTTTTAATGACTAAATGTTTTAAAAGATTCTAATAGATTTTCAGTGTTCAAAATATTCTTAGATTACTCTGTAAACATAGAATTTTGAGATATTATCTGACTAAGTTTCAGTTATGTGTTAAAAAAAATCTACAGGGAGTAATTATGAAAAGACAAACAATTGGAAAAATAATATTGATCTTTATATTTTTTAGGTGGAGTTGGAGCATTTCTTACAACAGGAAGTAAAAGAAAAAAACTTAGCCACCAATGGACACCAATATTCATGAATAGGAAAAAATCTTAGTTAATTTTTTTATTTTCTATACTTTTCTTCCCAAGTTTTTATTTTTTCTAGTACAATTAAGGTATCTTCTTTTACTTGATTGAAATCGGGTAAAACACCAAAAACAAATTTTGAAAAGTCATCGTTATATGTTTTTTCTATGACTTTTAATATATCTTCTCTATAAAATCTAGAATCACTATATGTTCTCTCTTTTCTATCTCCAAAAAAATCATTTTCGACAACAACTCTATTTGCTATTTCAAAAAATTCATTGGAATAAAAAAAATCTTTTACATCTTGATCATTATATAATTTAGAAATGTCATAAACATGTCTAATTTTGTTAGATAAAGTGCTTTGATAATCTTCTTTAAATGAAAAATCTAATATTGCAAATATTTTTTCTACAAAAGTTCTTTCTTTATTTAATACGTTTACACTAAAACTTTCTAACTCAAATTCTTCAACAACATCTAGCAGGTCATTTTCAATTAAATAATTTGCTATATATGATTTTATTTCTTTTGGTTCCCAAGGTTCAGGAATAGACATCCCATTAATTTCTAAAATTAGCTCCTTACTTGCTTGGAAGAAATCATCTTTTTTACTAACTTTATCATAGGAATAGACAGTTTTTCTAATATTTCCTTTTTTACTTTCTCTTGGATGGCTCTCAAGATAAGTTAATTCTAAAGTTAATGCTTTTTCAATTTTTTTCATCAAATTTTTCTTTTGACCACTAGAACCTTCAAAACTAATAAGCTGTAAATCTATATCTTCTGAAAATCTTTCAATTATTCCATAGGCTTTTGATAAAGAGGTTCCACCTTTAAAAATAATTTGGCCTCTATATTTTGATTTTGATAAGTTTTTTAAAATTAATGTTACCCAGTAATCTTTTTCAACATATACTTCTGTTATTTTAAAATAATCAGCAGCTAATTTAATTAAGTCTCTAAAATCTTCTTTATTTTTATGTAAATTCATTATTTTATACTCCACCTTTTTTTATTTTTTATTAAATTTATTTTTATATCAAATCTTGTAAACTTATTTAAACTATTTTCTAATCTATCTAATTTTAAATTTGAACTCTCTTCGAGCAAAGAACCTGTTAATGCTCTTGTCATAGGAGAATACTCCATAGATAACTTTAAAAATTTTTCTTTTTCTTTCTCACTTAATTTTATTACATTATTTTTTAATATCTTATAACTTTCATTAATATTGGAATCTGGAATTTTTTTAATGTTTTTAATAGTATCTAATAACTGTAAGTATTTAATATTTTCTTTTTTTATAGGTAGTGCTGTTTGTATGTATTTTATTTTGTTTCCATTTATAGTTTTAAGAGGTTTTCTTTTTTTTACAGCCACTTCTATTATATTTGGAATTTGAGTAGTAAGTCCGAGTTTATTATATATAAAACCTCCTGTAATATAACCTTTTATTTCTTTTCCTACTTCTAATTCTTTTTTTATTATTTCTATAGTATTAGGATTTAAATTTCCAAATCTTGTTTTTTTTGTTTTATAAAATATTCCTTTTTCAACTCTTTCAATCTTATTTTCTTTGACTAATCGACTCAGTATCTTTGCTAAAGCAAGGTTGTTTTTAAATTGTTGCTCTAGGTCTTTATATTTAAATATTGTTCCTTCTTCTATTTTAGCTATTTTTTTTCTGACTTCAGTTGCAACTTTCATAAGATTCACCATCCTTGTGCCATAAGGCATTTTATTTTTATTTTTTCTATATTAAGATTATATAATTTTAATTGAAGTTGCTAAATCTCCTTATATTAATTTTAGTTCAATTAATTCAAAAAGTCAAGTTTTTAGCGTTAAAAACTTGACTTTTAAATGTTGTTAATTCTATTTTTCTTATTGATCTTTATAGTTTTTTCTTTTTGAGCTTTGTGCAAAGGTTTAGACTTTAGGTCTATAAAAAAAAGAAGCCTTTAAGATAAAAGCTCCTCTAATTCAAATAATTCCTCTAAGATATCCTCATATTTTTTTTCAGTTTTTTCCTTTTCTTCTATGAGTTGACCTAACTCACTATAGTTTCCCTGATTAAGGGAGATATCATCTTCTAATCTATCTAAAGTTTCTAAGATCTTTATCTCAAGGTTTTTTAATTTTTTTAATCTACGTTGGTCATCTTTTTCTTTTTGGTTATCTCTAACCCTTGTATCGATCTTATCTTTTTTTATAACTTCTACTATTTTTTCTAAACTTTGCTCTAGATAATAATTAAAGTTCCCTGGATAGTCATACAAGGTTTGATCTTTTAATTCAACGATCCTGTTTGCAATCTTATTTAAAAAATATCTATCGTGGGAGATAAACAAAAGTGTTCCATTAAATGTTGTTAGAGTTTCCTCTAAGATCTCTTTAAAATGAAGATCCAAATGATTTGTAGGTTCGTCTAAGATAAGTAGATTAAATCCATTGTTTATCATGATAGCTAACTTTAATCTAGCTTTCTCCCCACCACTTAAAGATTCTATTTTTTTGTTTAGATCTTCTTGGTAGAAATGAAATTTTGCAAGACTCCTATAAAGGTCCCCCTCTTTAACAGTACTCTCATCTCTAAAGACATCTATAAGGGTTGCCTTATAATCTTTAAATGTAAGATTTTGATCGAGATATGCTATCTTTAGATTGGTTCCTAAGGTAATACCCTCCGCTTCATTTAAGATCATCTTTAATAGGGTAGATTTTCCACTTCCATTAGCTCCAATAATACCTAGTTTTTCCCCAAGATATAGATCTAAGGAGATATCTTTAAATAATAGTTTATCTTTTATTTTTTTAGAGATATTTTCAATCTTGATGACTCTTTTCCCACTTCGTCCTTGACTATCAAAATCAAATAAAATATTTTTTTCAACTTTTGGTTTTTCAATCTTTTCCATCTTCTCTATACGTTTTCTCATATTTTCAGCTTTGATAAACATAGATTCATTGTCCCCATTACTTCCCCAATGTCTAAACCTTCTGATGGCATCTTCCATCTGTTTTATTTGTTTTTCTTGAGCTAAAAATAACTCTAACTCCTTTAGATATCTTCTTTCTTTTTCCACCACATAGTAACTGTAGTTTCCGTTAAATATCTCGATCCCTGTATAATTTAGTTCATAGATCTTATCTATTGTATTATCTAAAAAATATCTATCATGGGAGATTAAAAATATACTTTTTTTGTATCCCTTAACAAATTCCTCTAGCCACTTTATAGAGTTAAGATCCAAATGGTTTGTAGGTTCGTCTAGTAAGAGGAGATCTGGTTCATCTACCAAGGCTTTAGCTAGGAAAACTCTATTTTTCTCCCCACCACTTAGTTCTTTTACTTTTTTATTTAAAAAATCATCTGTGATCTTTAATCCTAATTTTATCCTTTTAATCTTTTCATCGATCTCATAACCACCTAAAGATTCAAATCTTTCCTGTAACTTACCATAATTTTTTAAATTTTCATCGTAGGCAGGAGATCTATGATCTTCAATTAATTTTAAAGAGGCATTGATCTTCTTTTCAATAACTAAAAGATCTTCAAATCCGCTGTATAGAACTTCATCTACATCTTTATCTAAAAAATTTGTAAAATCTTGGATTAGATACCCAATCTTAAGATTTTTTTGTAGGATGAGGTTTCCACTACTATAACCTTCCATCTTTGAAATTATCTTAAATATAGTAGACTTACCACTTCCATTTTTTCCAATTAAACCAATTTTTTCCCCCTGGATTATCCTCAGGGATATATTATCTAATATTAAATTGGAACCATAATATTTTGTTATCTTGTTTATTGTAACCTGTAACATCTAGGTCTCCTTTTAGATTTTTTCTTAATCTATATCCTCTTGTATTTTTAAATATATCATACTATAAAATTTATATTAGTTCAAAAAATTAAAAAATAAAATTATATATACTTATTAGTTTTCATTGTTTTTTTATTTTAAATATTGACACATGTGTTAACATGATATATACTTTGAATATAAAAGGTGTTAAATAAATTGTAATAAAATTTAATTTTTAAAGGATTATTTAATAAATTATTGAATAATATTTTAAGGGTTGGATGTACAGTTGTTATTTATTTAATGGAGGAGACTTTGTATCTTCTAACACCCCTTAGCTCTGGGCTGCAACCTAGAGGATAAAAAAACCTTAAACCAGTTATTAAGTCAGAAGAGCTACTTTTAGTAGCTCTTTTTATTTTTTGAATTTTAAGTTATCTTTTGGAATTTAAATTTAATTTTGTAAATGGAGTCATGTCCGTGATATAATCCTCATGTTGTAAGACATCCTTTGCAGAGGTTGAATTACACGACTTAAAAAACTGGTTTAAGGAGGTGGACGCCTTATGGAAACTTTTATAATTGGTACAGTTAGTACTATAGTAGGGGGACTTGTGGTAGCTTACATTCAGAAGAGGATGTAAGTTTCGCCAAATGTATTGGTGAGAATAGTTACGGGGGTACACCTGGTTACATACCGAACCCAGAAGTTAAGTTCGTATACGCTGAAAGTACTTAGGGGGTAGCCCCTTGGGAGGATAAGACCTTGCCAACTAAAAAGGAGCCTTTTAAAGCTCCTTTTTTTAATTATTAGAATTCCTTCTTCAAAAAATGTAAAGGTGGAATTATTAAGTAATATTTCTTGCATGTCTACTTGTATGTCCATTTTTAATAATTCTTACAAGGGATGATATTACTACTATCCCAAAGGATAAAGCTCCAGCAATAAATAGAGTTTCGGCTCCTTTAAAGATGGCCTGCTCCATATCCCTTTCTAGGATATAGTACATTGTATAGTATATTCCACTTCCAGGAACTAGTGGTATGAGTCCACTGATAAGGATAGATGTAACTGGAGTTTTTAATATCCTAGCAAATAATTCGGAACAGATTGTTAAGACTACCGATGCTATAAAATTAGCTAAGACCAGTGAGGGGGTAAATTCTAAACTAAATAAGTAAGTTGCCCAACTTATCCCCCCTACTATAGCAGCAAAAAATAAATTTTTTCCACGGATATTAAATATAATACCAAAACCAAGGGTAGCTAATGTCGTAAATAAAATTTGTGTAAACATTTAAAAGATCCCTCCTAAAATAAGACTTATGGCTACACCTGTTCCAACGGCTAAAGAAGTTGCAATAAGGAGAGCTTCTGTCCCCCGAGCCATCCCTGTCATATAATCTCCTGCAACGATATCTCTAATACCATTTGTTAGGGCTATACCTGGAACTAATAGCATAAGAACACCGATGATGACTTTATCGATATTATCTATAAGACCAAGGTGGAAAAAATAATGAGCAAGGAAAGCACTCATAGCTCCCCCTACTGTATTTACAAAGATACCATTTAATTCATATTTACTAAATGAAAATGATAATAGATATATAGCCCCACCAATTGGAAGGGTACCCCAAAAATCTTTTGTAGTTCCACCAAAAACCACAGCAAAGGAAGCTGCTGCAATAGAGTGAGCTAGAAAGTTAAGGAGAATCCCATATCTAGGAGAACTATTGATATTTTTTAATTCCTCCATAAATTCATCACAGTTATAGTTTTCTGCATTTCTAGCCAGTTCATTTATTTGATGAACTTTTTCTAAGTTTATTGTCCTTAATTTTATACGGATAACTGTTGTAAGAGTTTTGTTATCCTTTGTGGCAGCGACCATGATACCACTTAGGGTAGCAAAGCAATCGGCAGTAGCATCATGAGTTTCACAAATTCTAGATACGATATCTTCCGATCTATAGGTTTCTCCGCCATTTTCAAGGATCATCTTTCCTGCTGTGGCGGAGATCTTAAGTATTTTATTTAAATCCATTTTTTCTTCTCCTAGAAACCTTTTTTTAACAATCAATGTTATTGTACTATCTTAATATATTTTAAATTCTTTTCCTTTTAAAATATTTTTTTTGAATTCTTCATCGGTTATATTATCAAAATAAACTAGATCGACAAAATAGATTATCCTACTTTCCTCTATATCCCATCGTATTAAATTTATCTCTGTACTGGTAAAATCCCCAAAGATAGCTAGATCTATATCAGAGGTTTTTTTATATTTTTTATTAGCCCTAGAACCAAAAATAATTGCTTTTTCTACCTTATGTAATATTAAAATAGCTCTTAATTCTTCCTCAGATCTTTTCTCTAGTCCAAACATTATTCCACCTCTTTATCTTTAAATTTTATTTTTTTTAATTATATCATAAATATTGTTTTAATATATTCAACTTTATTTTTTATATGAGAAATAATCAAAAAAATAAAAATCACCCAACTATGATAGTTACATAGTTAAGTGATTTTTAATCTTTATACTAAAAAGGGGAAAGTAAATAAAATTAATAAAATTTTATTTGCTTATACCTATCAGACGTCATCTAGGTCGAAAAAGTTTAAAAAAAATTAAAGGTTGAGATAGTTAAAGATTTTTGATATAATAGTTTTAATGTAAAGAAAAAACACTTGACATAGCGATAAAGATATATTATAATACAGGGGTAAATTATGGAATTAAAAGAATTTTTAGAAGTTTCAATTTTATTAGGTTACTATGGTAATCTTTTAAGCGATAAACAAAGAACTTATATGAAGGAACACTTTGAGGAAGATCTTTCCCTTTCAGAGATTGCAAAATCTCATGGTATAAGTAGGCAGGCAGTCTATGATAATATTAAAAGGGGAATTAAAATTTTAAAGGGTTACGAACAAAAGATAGGTTTTTTAAAGAGGGAAAAAGAGTTGAGGGTTGGTTTAAAGGAACTAAAGGCAAATTATAGTGAAAAGAAGTTAGACAGCTTAATAGCAAGTTTTGATATATAAGAGGTGTTCTATAATGTTAGATAATTTAGGAAGCAAATTCCAAGGTATATTTAAAAAGATAAAGGGACATGGAAAATTAACAGAGGATAATATAAAGGATGCCTTAAAGGAAGTTAGGTTATCTCTATTAGAAGCCGACGTTAACTACCGTGTGGTAAAAGACTTTGTAAATAAGATAAAGAAAAAAGCTATTGGGGAAAATACTCTAAACGGTATCAATCCAGGACAACAATTTGTAAAGTTAGTAAATGATGAATTGACAGAATTATTAGGTGGAACAAATGCCAGGTTAACCAAAGCTCATAGGGGTCCTACGATAATTATGTTAGCTGGATTACAAGGGGCAGGTAAGACAACCTTTGCAGCTAAACTAGCAAAATATTTGAAAAAAAACGGTGAGAAACCATTTTTAATAGGAGCCGACGTATACAGACCAGCAGCTATGAAACAACTTCAAGTATTGGGAGACCAAATTGGTGTGCCTACATATTATGATGAGGGAAGTAAAGATCCTGTAAATATTTGCGAGGTAGGTGTAAAGAAAGCAAGAAATGAGGAAGCGACCTATATAATCTTAGATACAGCAGGAAGACTTCATATAGATGAAACTCTTATGGATGAATTAAATCAAATAAGAAAAAAAGTCAGACCACAAGAGATTTTATTGGTGGTAGATGCAATGATTGGTCAAGACGCAGTTAATTTAGCAAGTAGTTTCAATGAAACTTTAAATATAGATGGTGTAGTATTAACAAAGTTAGATGGAGACACCAGAGGTGGATCTGCACTATCGATCAAAGCAGTGGTAGGAAAACCAATTAAGTTTATTGGGGTAGGGGAAAAGTTAGATGATATTGAACTATTTCATCCTGAAAGATTGGTATCTAGGATCTTAGGGATGGGAGATGTAGTTTCCCTAGTTGAAAAAGCTCAGAGTGCCATAGGTGAAGATGAAGCCAAATCACTTGAGGAAAAATTAAGAAAGCAAGAATTTAATTTAGAAGATTTTCTAAAGCAATTACAAAATATAAAGAAGATGGGGCCCATTGGAAATATCTTAAAGATGTTACCAGGAGTAGGGGATCTAGGAGATCTAGCTCCAGCAGAAAAAGAGATGAAAAAAACTGAAGCGATCATACAATCTATGACTACTGAGGAAAAAAGAAAACCAAAGATCATAAACTCTAGTAGGAAAAAAAGGATAGCTAAGGGGTCTGCTACAAAGGTTCAAGATATCAATAGGATGTTAAAACAATTTGAGCAGATGCAAGGTATGATGAAGATGTTTGGTGGGGGAAAGGGAATGCCTGGGATGCCAAAGATGGGTAAAGGTTTTAAACTACCCTTTTAAGTTTGCAAATTATAATAAATTATTAAATAAATTAAAATGAAAAAAAGGAGAATTAAATTATGTTAAAAATTAGATTGACTAGATTAGGAAGCAAAAGAAGACCAGTTTACAGAGTAGTAGCAATGGAAGCATTACAAAAAAGAGATGGAAGAGCAATAGCTTTTTTAGGTAACTACTATCCTTTAGAAGATTCTAGAGTAGAATTAAAAGAGGAAGAGATCTTAAGATTATTAGGAAATGGAGCTCAACCTACAAGAACTGTTAAATCTTTATTAACTAAAGCTGGAATCTGGGCTAAGTTTGAAGAATCAAAGAAAAACTAATTTTATTTTAAAATAAAATTTTAAGAGGACCCCAAAGGGTCCTTTTTTTTATAGGTTAAAAAAAAACATATTATGTGCTAAAATGAAAAGGGGTTTTTTGCTAAAAAAAATAGATCCTTTTATAAATAAAGTTAGATTTAAAATATAAAACCTTTAATATAAGGAGAAAAATTAGGAGGAAAGAAATTGAAAAGAAGAAAGCAAGAGGAAGAATTTTACGATGAGATAGATAATGATGAGGATGAGATAGACCTTATGGATCTAGTTTTTATCCTTATTAGAAGGTGGAAACTTATTATTATGGTTGCAGTTCCTGTGATCTTATTGGGACTGGCTTTTGCCATGACTAGACCAAATATATATTCTGCTGAAGCTACCCTTATGGTATCTAGTGGACAGATCTATTCGATAAATAGTTTAGATAATGCAGAGATATCTAAAAATCAAAAGTTAGTATCTTCATATACAGAGATAGCTAGAAGTAAGGGGATCATGAGAAATGTAATAAAAAAGTTAGATCTAGATGAGGAACCAGAAGCTATAGCAAAATTAGTAAAGGTAACACCTGTAGAGGATACAGAGTTTATAAAGATAAGTTATAAAGATAAAAATGCCCAAAGAGCTGCTCTTTTAACCAATGTAGTAGCAGAGGAGTTTATCTCAAAGATAAAAAAAGTAATGAGTTTTGAAAATTTAAAGATCATAGAAAAAGCAGAGATTCCAAATAAAGCTTTACCTAAAAAAAGAGCACTTATCCTAGCTATATCTATAGTTTTAGGTGGGATGTTAGGAGTATTTATAGCCTTTATATTGGAGTTTTTACACAGTAAGTTAAGAAAACCTGAAGATATAGAAAAAATAATGGGATGTTCAGTTTTAGCTAATATTCCAGATTTTAATATAGAAAGAATAGGAGAAGATAATGGAAAATAAACATACACCAAATAAACGAAAGATGTTTTTTAGCAGGGAGCAAGATAGTCATTTGGCAGAATCTTTGAGGGTTTTGCGGACCAATATACATTTTATGGAAGAAAAAAAAAATAGGATGATAGTTTTTACAAGTACTATACCAAAGGAAGGAAAGAGTACAATATCTGCAAACTATGCCATGTCTGTAGCCATAAGTGGGGAAAAGGTACTCTTAATAGATTGTGATATAAGGAGACCTAGAGCTCATAGTAGTTTTGGGATAGAGATAGAAAAGGGCCTAGGTGGGGTCCTTATGGAAGAATATGCAGTAGAAGATGTGATCTTAAAAGATGTAGAACCAAACTTAGATATCTTACCATCGACCCATCTAAATCATAATGTAACAGAGTTATTTTTAGGTAATAGGATGAAAGATCTACTTTTAAAATTAAGAAAAGAATATGATCTTATAGTTTTAGACACCCCTCCCCTTGTTATATCAACTGATGCAGTTATCTTATCTGAATATGCCGATGGGGTAGTATATGTTTGTGGATATGATATGGTATCTAAGAAACAATTGTTACAATCAAAAAAGATGCTAGATCGTGCTAAGGCAAATATCTATGGAGTAGTTGTAAATAAGATCGATAAAAATGGTTATAGCTATGGAAACTATGGATATTATAACTATAACTATAAATATTATGAGGAGTACGCCAAGGGAGAAAAATAATGGTAGATATTCACTGTCATATCTTGCCAGGTATAGATGATGGATCTAGAACTCTGGAAGAATCAATCGAGCTAATCTTATCTGCAAAAAAATTAGGATATAAGAAGTTATGTTGTACCTCCCACTATAAGGTAGGGATCTATGAGAATAAGAATTATGATAATGTTTTAAAAAATTTAAGAAATGAGTTGAAAGAAAGAGATATAAAGATAAAACTGTTAGAGGGAAATGAACTTTTTTTAGACTTAGATATATTAAAAAAAATAAAGGAAAAAAAAGTAAAAACTCTAAATAAAAGTGACTATCTTTTGGTAGAACCTATCCCAGGGATGACATCTATGGCTCTTAAAAAATATTTAGAGAGGATAATAGAGATGGGATATAGGGTGGTCTTAGCTCATGTAGAGAGATATTCTTTTATAGATAAAAAATTTTTATGGGAACTAAAAAAAATGAATGTTGTTACTCAAGTTAATATAAGATCTTTGAAATATAAAAAAGAGATATATAATTGGATAGATCTAAATCTTATAGATATATTATCTAGTGATGCCCACAATAAAAAATATAGAAACTATGATCTAGAAGAGATAATAATTGAGATTGAAAATAAGTTTGGGGTAGAAACCAAAAAAAGGCTTTTAAGGGATAATCCTCAAAAAATAATAGAGAATAAGGATATAAAAGGGGGAGTAGATGAAAAAAAAATTTATGATACTGGCATTAATAACGATAACTTCATTCAACGTTTTTTCAAAAGAATTAAATCTAGATGAAGCCTTAAAGATAGCAGAAGATGAAAACCCAACTATAAGAAGGGAAAGGATAACTTTAGATATAAAAAAACTAGAGGAAAAAAAGAAACAGAAAGCTTTTTTACCAAAGGTATCTATAAGTGTAGACAGTGATGATAGTTCCTATGATGATAATCTAGATTTATTTGATAAGAGTTTAGAGGTAGAGGGTAGGATCTATATGCCAATATTTACAGGGGGAAAACTTACCAATGAATATAAGAAGTCTAAATTAGAATCTGAAAAAACAACCCTCACAAATATTTTATTAAAATATAGTATAAGGGAAGATGTTATAGAAAAATATTTTGAAATATTAAACTTAAAAAAACAATCAGAGATCTTAGGTGGGGTAAACAATACCCTAAAAAACCAAGAAAAAAGGTTGGAAAAACTATATAACAACAATAAACTAGTAAAAAAATCAGATGTACTCAGGGTAAAGAGTGATATATTAGGTAATGAAGTTACCCTCTTAGGTTTAAAACAAAAAACAGAGATAAAGATATATGAACTCCAAATATTATTAGGACTATCTATGGATCAACCTTTAGATATAACAGAGTTTGATTATAGAGCTTTAGATCTAAATAAATTTATATTAGAAGATGATATCTCTAAAGCTCTAAGTGGTGGAAGTGATGTAAAAAGATCTGAGATAGATCTGAAAAAAAGTGAATTAGATGTAGATATAGCTAAAGCTGGATACTACCCAACAGTGGGAATAGGATTTGAAAAGAATTTTAAAGATGATCAAGATGGAAAAGATTCATATAGGGTAGGTGTAGGATTTACTTGGAATGTATTTAATTGGGGAGCAGATATGGATAGTGTAGCTCAAAATAAATATAAAGTAGATCAAGCTAATATAGATCTAACCAATAAAAAAAATAATATAACCCTAGAGGTAAGGGAAAAATATAGTAATATGATGACTTTATCTAAACAACTAGAAGCTCAAGATCTAAAGGTAGAGATAGCTCGGGAAAATGCTAGTATAGATACCCTTAGATATAATAATTCCCTTATGAGTTCATTTGAATATTTAGACAGTATAGATAAACAAAGGGCAGCAGAGGAAGATTACTATACCCTTCAAAGGAAGTTTATGTTAGCTGTAGATAGATATGAGAACGCTTGGAGATAAAAAAGATATATTTAGGGAGTTGGATATGAAAAAAATAATTATAATCTTAGTGGTTCTAGGAGTACTAGGCGGAGGAGCTGCTATCTATTTAAGAAATAAAAATATAAAAGAGATAGATTCAGTTAGATTAATAGAGATAAGCAATGAAAATATCTCAGAAAATTTAAAATTTGAGGGGATAGTAGATGCAAAAAAAACTTATGGACTCTACAAAAAAATTCCTATGATAGTAGAGGAGATAAAGATCGCTCCAGGAACAACAGTAAAAAAAGGTGAGGAACTGATTGTATTTAAAGGTGTAGGAATCGACGGATTTAAAAATACTGGGGTATCAGATATCTTTATTAAGTTAGAGGAGAAAAAGTTAGAGGTAGAAGTTTTAGAAAAACAACTTATAGAGTTAGAGAGAAGGGAAAAAGTTGTGAAATTTCAATTGGATAATGCCAACAGTACAGCTAAGATTATGAGGGAACTCTTAGAGCAAGATGGGGTATCATCATTAGAAGCCAATCAATATATTACAGCAGCAGCATTAAAAGATTTGGAATATCACAATATAATTCAAGATATATCTCTAGCTAAACAAAGGTTAAAGATAAAATCAGATGGATTAAATGAGGAGATAAAGGAGATGGGGCAAAACCTTTTGGCTCCTGAAAATGGAATAATAACTGAGGTCTTTGCTGAAGATGGTATGGTTGCAGTTCCAGGAAAACCATTACTAAGTTTTGCATCTTTAGATGGGGGACTGGAGGTAAAGGTACTTATTCCTATCTATCAATCTCAAGGGGTAACTATAGGAGCCGATGTAGATATTATCTCTAAGGGTTCCCTGGAGGAAAAAAAATATAAGGGAAAGGTAATCTCGATCTCAAGTATAGCTAAAGTAATAAAAAATAAAAATAGTGAGGAAAGATATCTTACTGCAACTATAGAATTAGAAGATTCTAAAGGGCTTATGCCAGGAGCTAATATAGGAGTAGAGATATCAGGTAAAGCCTTAAATGGTATAGATGTAGTAGATGCTTTTTCTGTGATAGAGGAAGATGGAAAAAACTATGTCTATATGGTAGAGGATAAAAGAGCTAGAAAGGTAGAGGTAAAGATAGGGATAAAAACTTTATCGAAATATGAGATATTGAATCTACCAGTTGGAACAAAGGTAGTGGTGAATCCATTTAAAGTAAGGGATGGAGAAAAAGTAATAGTTAAATAGAAAGTTAAGAGGGGAGTAGTTATGGTTTTTTGGATGGTATATCGTATCCTTATGGGAAATAAACTTAGGAGTGCTATACCCTTAGTTGGGATAATAATCGGAGTGGCTTCAATCATGGGGATATTTTCTATCTCTAGTGGGGGAGAAGCTGCTGTAAAAAAAGATCTTGCTAGTATAGCAGAAAATAGGATCTTACTCAGTAGCGATAGGGGATATGATTTAGAAGATATAAAGTTATTAGAAGATCTTCCCATAGTAAACTATGTATTTTCTCCTGAGATGAATACCACAGTAAACTATAATAATATGGATAAGATAAAGTTAGAGGGATATACAAAAGCTGCCATTAAGGGTAAACAGTTAGAGGTTAGGGGAACTGATAATCTCAGAGGTCGGGAAGTTTTGATAGGAGATAAAACTGCTAAAAAAATATTTGAAAAAACCGATGTCATAGGAAAAATATTTGAAATAGATTTAAAATCTAAAAAAAATATAGAACTTAGGGTAATAGGAGTATACAAGGAAGATCTAAAAGATACCTTGGGCCTTGGATCTATCTATATAGATATAGATGGATATAATAATCTAAAAGATATGAAAAATATAAATACAGTGGTAGTTACCTATAATGAGAGTAAAGATATACAAAAAACTACAGACTATATAGTAAATATATTATCGAAAAAAAATTATAAAAATAAATATACAATCTTAGAGGGAAATGCAAAATATCAAAAGATCGAAAAGATAAAAAATATGATAGATATGTTTTTAAAAGCAGTAGGGATAGTAGCTTTAACCATGGGAGGCCTTGGTATAAGTAACTTACTCTTAAATTCTGTGAGAGAGATGACCCCAAGTATAGGGATCCTTCGAACTATGGGAATGGGAAAAAAAGATATATTAAAGATATTTTTATTACAATCCACTATCCTATCTACCATAGGGGGAAGTTTTGGGATTATCTTTGGTTGTATAGGAGGATATATAGTAGGTAAGATAATAGAAATACCATCTATCTTTTATATAAATCAGATAATAACTGTATTTGTAATCTCAGTAGGTATGGGGATAGTTTTTGGAACTTTGCCTGCTTATAGAGCAGCTAAATTAAATTTAGTTGATGCTATGAAGATATAAAATTTTAAAATTTAAACATGTCAATTAAGCTTTAAGAAAAAAGCTTTTTGATGTGTTTTTTTTATTTTATAATATAGCATGTTATATTATAAAACAATTTAATGAAAATAATATTACAATGTTGAATTAATTTATGAATAAAAAATAACAAAATAAAAAAAAGCTTAAGAAAGGTATACTTTTATGGTAGACTGTTAACTGAGTGTGTTTATTTTAGAGTAAAAAAAAATATAAAGACGGGGGAAAGAGATGAAAAAAGAGATTATGGATAATAAAATAACAGACTATGAAGATGAAATAGATTTAGTGGACTTACTGAAGATACTGATTAAAAATAAAGGGATAATATTACTGACTGCAATAATAGTTACTGTTTTTAGTGTAGGAGGAGCTTTATATATTAGATCTAATAAGGTAGAAAAATTTCAACAAAATTTTAGATTAAGAAATTATGCTGATTCTTATTATAGAGGAAAAGCTCAGTTAAAAGTTAAAAGTTTTGATGTTGAAGAGATATTATTAGATGATGAAATTGTGAATAAGTTTTATGTGAATAAAGATTTTAATAGATATTTTTTAGAAGAAACAAAGGGTGAAAAAGTTACCCTAGATGAAAAAAGAAAATTTATAAATGATAGTATTGAAATAAAAAAGGTGATGGATGAAGATGAAAAAAAAGTGAGATATTATTCTTTAACCTCTAATATCAAAGATAATAAAAAATTAAGTGAAAAACTAATAACTTTATATATAGATATTATAAATAAAGAAAAAACAGCCATAATAGTCGATGAAATTCATAGGGAAGATGATTTCATTATTGAAAAAAGAGATTTGTATGAGAAAAAAGTTAAAAAAGATGAGAGTAGGATTGCAGAGATAATAAAACAACAACCAGCTTCAATATTAGAAAATCAAAGTATAATATCGATATTATCTATAACAAATCCAAGTCTATTACAAGAGATGAATAATAATAAAGCACTATATCAAAAATATTATAATCAAGCTGTAGGAATTGAAGGACTTAAAGAAGATAAAAACTTAGATCAACAAGTTGAAAAATTGTCATCTATCTATGAGGTAAAGGAAAAGAGTAAATCTATGATGATAGTGGCAATAGGAATTGTACTGGGATTGTTTTTAGGAGTTATGGTAGCTTTTATAAAGGAGTTCTTTGCAAATGTAGATCTAAAAAAATAAATTTTGTAAGAGAGGGATGAGATATGTTAAAAAATGACAGGATAAGAAATGCTATTAAATTAGTTTTAGATTCAGTACTTCTTAGTTCCGCCTTTATATTTACTTTTATGATAAAGTTTGAAGGAGATTGGAAGAGATATTTTAGGATAAGGTATGTAGCGCATTTTTTAATAATCTATATTGTTTTAAATTTAATCTTGAGGATAGATAAGAAAAGCTGGAGATATACTAACTCACTTGATATTTTTAATATTATTATGGTTGTTGGTTTTGCTAATATGGTTTATGCGTTGGCTATAGTATTTTTAAAGTTAGCAAAGTTTCCTATGAGTTTATTTTTTCTCCTTATAATATTTGAGATGATCTCCTTACTTTTAGGAAGATTTGCTTTTAGATTCCATAGGACACTGGAAAATATGCAATTGGTAAAGAAAAATAAAACTGGAAAAAAGAAAGCTTTAATAATTGGAGCAGGAGAAGCAGGGGAAGGATTACTTCGTGAGAGTCTGAAAAATCCAAATTTTAAATTGGAAATAGTAGGGATAATAGATGATGATCCTAGAAAGAAAAATATGGTACTCTTTGGCAAAAAAGTTTTAGGAAATAGATTTGATATACCAAGATTGATTGAATTATTTAGTATAGATGAGATTATAATAGCTATACCTTCTATGACGGGTAAAGAGATTAAAGAGATCTATAAACTAATAGATACTGAGAAAACAACTATAAAAATATTACCTAGTTATGATGAGATACTAGAGGGTGGATCTATTATAAATCAAGTTAGAGATGTAAAGGTAGAGGACCTTTTGGGCCGAGAGATAATAGAGGTAAACAGTAGAAATATAGCCCACGGGATAGAGGGTAAGGTTATATTTGTAACTGGAGGAGCTGGATCTATAGGATCTGAGTTATCACGGCAACTATCTAAATATAATCCTAAGAAAATAATAAATATAGATCTAAATGAAAATGCAATATATTTTCTGGAGTTAGAGTTAAAGAGAAAGTATAAAGATCTTGAGGTCATAAGTGAGATTGGGAATGTTAGGGAATATGAGAAGATGGACTATCTATTTAAAAAATATAACCCTGATATAGTATTTCATGCAGCTGCTCATAAACATGTACCCCTCATGGAACATAACCCAGAGGAAGCTATAAAAAATAATATATTTGGAACTAAAAATATAATAGATCTTTCGGATCTATATAATGTAGAAAGATTTATCTTAGTATCTACAGATAAGGCAGTGAACCCAACTAATATTATGGGAGCAACAAAGAGAACAGCTGAGCTATTAGTTGAGCAAAAAAATAAAAAAAGTAAAACGAAATTCGTAGCCACAAGGTTTGGAAATGTACTTGGAAGTAATGGAAGTGTAATACCATTATTTAAAAAGTTAATTGAGGAAAGGAAAAATATAACTGTAACCCATCCTGAGATTACAAGATATTTTATGACCATCCCAGAAGCCGCCAGTCTAGTAATTGAAGCTGGGACAATGGCAAATGGGGGAGAGGTATTTATCTTGGATATGGGGGAACCTGTAAAGATAATGGATCTAGCTAAAAACCTTATAAAATTATCTGGTCTAACTTTAGGAGAAGATATAAATATAGAGATAACAGGACTAAGACCTGGGGAAAAACTCTATGAGGAATTACTTTATGATGTAAATAATGCAGAGAAGACAGAAAATAAAAAAATATTTATAGGTAAGTTACACGATAACCAAGAGATAAAAAATCTAGTTTATTTAAAAGATTTAGAAAAAATATTAAAAACCCATAGATATGAATGCCTTAAAGAAGTTATGAAGAAGGTAGTAGTTACCTTTAAAGAACCAGAAGAGGTAAATAAAGGAGAAAGAAAATCGTGTGCTTGTTCCTTCACCGAGGAAGAGGGGAAAAAACTAATAAGTAAGGATGAAGAGTTAGTTGCTGTTTAAGGAAATAATTAATAAATTTCATCAGAAAGAAAAGATAAAAAAAGTTATAAGATTTTAATTATGAATAATAAACTATACTAGTTATTAGTAAAAGGTTACTTGTTATTAATTTTAAATGGGAGGAAAGTAAAATGAACTATTTAATAGTTGTAGCACATCCAGATGATGAAGTTTTGGGAGCTGGAGCTACAATGTATAAACTTGCACAAGAAGGACATTCAGTAAATGTATGTATTTTAGTAGGAGAAGTAAATGCAAGAAATCATAGGCCAAGTGATAATGAACTAGAAGAAGATGTAAATAGTGCTATGGAAATATTGGGAATAGACAAAACTATTAAAGGAAAATTTCCTAATATAAAATTAAATATAGTACCTCACTTAGAGTTAGTTCAGTTTATAGAAAAAGCAATAATAGAAACAAAAGCAACTGTTATATTAACTCATCATCCTTCTGATTTAAATAATGACCATCTACATACGTCGCTAGCATGTCAGGCCGCAGTTAGATTATTTCAAAGAAATTCTAGCATAGAGCCATTAAAAGAATTACTTTTTATGGAAGTTCCATCAGCTACAGAATGGGGATTAAATAATTCTTTAAATCAATTTAGACCTAATTTATTTATAGAGGTAGGAGAGCAAGGAATAGATAAAAAAATAGAAGCATTATCTCAATACCGTGGAGTGATGAGAAATTATCCACACCCAAGAAGTGTAGAAGCTTTAAAAGGTTTAGCAGCTTATAGAGGAGCTGAATCAGGAATAAAATATGCAGAAGCATTTGAAAGTGCTATAAGACGTGGATTTTAATTAAGGGAGAGACAGAGATGAAAATTGCATTTGTTACATGTGTTCAGCTAGGTTTAAGTTGTATAGAAGAGATATATAACATAGGTGGAAAATTAGATCTATTAATAACTTTAAAGGATGAAAAAGCTAAAAAAAAATCAGGTAGGATTTATCTAGATGATATAGCAACGAAGTACAACACACCACTTTTAAAAATTAATAATATAAATGATACTGAGGTTATAGAAAAATTAAATAAATATAAAATAGATTGGTTATTTATAATTGGATGGTCTCAAATAGCAAAACAAGAAGTATTAAATACACCTACTAATGGTTGTATAGGAATGCATCCAACATTATTACCAAAAGGACGTGGAAGAGCTTCAATACCCTGGGCAATAATAAAAGGGTTAGATAAAACAGGAGTAACAATGTTTAAATTAGATGAAGGTGTAGATACTGGAGATATAATTGGACAAGAAGTTATAGAATTAAATAAAGAAACTAAAGCTAGTGATCTTTATGAAGATGTAAATCAAACTCATATCAAATTAATATCTAAATATTGGGATGATATTATTGAGGGTAAAGTTGTTTTAAAAAAACAAAATAATGATGAAGCAACGGAATGGTCAGGAAGAACAGCTAAAGATGGAGAAATTTTTAAAACTATGTCAATGAATGAAGCTGAGAAATTAGTTCGTGCTGTAACTCATCCTTATCCAGGGGCCTTTTATATAAAAAATCAGAAAAAAACTATTATCTGGTCAGCAAAAATTAGCAAAGAAAAAGGTAGTATAAAATTAAAAGATGGTTATTTAGAACCATTGGAATATGAGGTAGAAGAGAATTATGAAAAATAAAAAAATAGATATATTTATAAAAAGAACAATAGATATAATATTATCTTTAATTGTATTGATAGTTTTATTTCCAGTGTGGTTAATAATAGCAGTATTAATAAAATTAACTTCTAAAGGACCAATTTTTTTCTTACAGGATAGACCAGGACAATATAAAAAAATATTTAAAGTATATAAGTTTAGAAGTATGAAACCTGGTTCTGAAAAAATGATAAAAGGGCAAGAAGTGAAAAAAGAAGATGCTAGAGTAACAACAATCGGAAAGTTTTTAAGAAGAAGTAAATTAGATGAAATTCCACAAGTTTTAAATGTATTAAAAGGGGAGATGAGTTTAGTAGGACCAAGACCTGAGCGAATAGCATCTTTAAAAGATTATACACCTGAAATATCAAAAAGACTAGGTGTAAAACCAGGAATGACAGGACTAGCTCAAGTAAGTGGAAATATACATCTATCATTGTCTGAAAGGTATAAGTTAGATGTATATTATGCAGAAAATTTTACAATAGGATTAGATATGAAAATATTTTTTAGAACTATAGGAGTAGTAGTTTTTGGAGAAGATAAATATACTAATAAAAGTTTAGTAAGGGAGTTGAAATAGGGTGAAAAAAAAGGGAACCCTTATGATAACTGGAGCCAGTGGTTTTGTAGGGTCTAATTTTATAAAAAAATATAAAAATGAATATAATATAGTTCCTACTTGTTTAATAGAAAATAAACCAGAAGATTTAAAATATACAGGAGTAGATTGTATATTACATTTAGCAGCTCTTGTACATCAAATGAAAGGTGCTCCTGAAGAAAAATATTTTGAAGTTAATACAGAATTGACGAAAAAATTAGCAGTAAGAGCTAAAGAAAATGGAGTAAAGCATTTTGTTTTTTATTCTACTGTAGCAGTATGGGGAACTCATGGTTATTTTGATCATAATAAAGTGATTACTTTGGATACTCTAACTAATCCTGTAACACCATATGCTAAGAGTAAATTAGAAGCAGAGGAAATTTTAAAAAATCTACAAGATGAAAATTTTAAAGTTTCTATACTTAGACCACCTCTTGTATATGGAAAAGGCTGTCCAGGAAATATAGAAAAGTTAGAAAAATTGATGGAAAAGATATCAATACTACCTTTTGGAAATGACGACAATAAAAGAAGTGTTGTTCATGTGGAAAAGTTAGTAGATGAAACTGAAAGAATAATAAAAAACTCTTTAGCAGGTGTATTTGTTCCTAAAGATTCACATGACTTATCCATAAAAGAAATACTACAATTTCTTGCAATACAAAATAACAAAAAAATAAAATTGATTAGATTTCCAAAAGTTGCAATTAAATTATTATTAAAGATTAAACCAAACACAATAAAAAGTTTATATGGAAGTTTAAGATTTAAATAGGAGGAGCGATGAATATTCTGTTTCTTTTGCCACGATATTCAGAAAACCCAAAAGATTCTACTTTGGAAAAAGAATTAGTGCATGAATTTAGGGATAAAGGAAATACAGTTTATGTATCTACGATACGTGAAAAAAAAGAAAATAAAGTAACTCAAATCAGGAATGAATCGGGTGTAAGTGTTCTAAGGATTAAAACTGGTAATTTTAGAGATAATGTTAGCAAAATTGAAAAAGGAATTACAAAAGTAATGATTCCATTTATATTTTATAAAAATATAAAAAAATATATAGTCAAAAATAAAATAGATTTAGTTATAACATCAACTCCTGCTATGAATTCTTCATATCTTCATATGAAATTAAAAAAATTATTTTCTTGTAAAGTAATGTTAATAATGTGGGATATTTTCCCTCAAAATGCAGTAGATTTAAAAATATTAAAAAATAAATTTTTAATAAATAATTTTGAAAATAAATTTAAAATAAGTTTAGAAACTTCAGATTATATTACAACAATGTCAGAGGGGAATAAATCTTTTATAGATAAAAGATATCCTCAAATATCAAAACGATCATTTATATTAAAAAATTGGTCTAAAATAAAACCTTTAGTAAAAAGTAACTCTAATTTAATAAGAAAAAAATATAATTTATTAAATGATAACTTCATATGTGTTTTTGGAGGTAATATAGGGTGGTTACAAGAACCTTTAAATTTAATTGAATTAGCAGAAAGTATTAAAGATAATGATATAATTAAATTTTTATTTATAGGAAGTGGGACTGAAAAAGAAAAAATACAAAGAATTTCTTTAGAAAAAGAATTAAAAAATGTGATATTTATGGAGAGAGTTCCAAGAGAAGAGTATGAAGAACTAATATCTTCTTGTGACCTTGGTTTAATAAGTTTACATAGAAAATTTACAGTTCCAAATTTCCCTTCAAGAACAACAGATTATTTTAAATTAGGGTTACCAATTTTAGCATCTTTGGACAAAGGTTCAATAGATGACTATGGAAAATTTCTGGTAGAAGAAGCAAAAGCTGGCTTTGTTGGAAAAGCAGGGATTACTGAAGAATTAAAAGAAAAATTATTGCAACTATATAATAATAAAGAATTAAGACTGCAACTAGGTAAAAATGGTAGAAAATATTATGAAGATAATCTAGGTGTAGACAAAGCATATAAAACAATAATGAATAAAATAAATGGAGATGGATTTAATGTTTAAAGATAAAGTATTATTAATAACAGGTGGGACAGGTTCATTTGGAAATGCTGTACTTAGAAGATTTTTAGATACAGAGATAAAAGAGATAAGAATTTTTTCTAGAGATGAAAAAAAACAGGATGATATGAGAAAAGTATATAATGATCCTAAATTAAAATTCTATATAGGTGATGTTAGAGATAGAAATTCAATAACAGATGCTATGAGAGGAGTAAACTATGTTTTCCATGCAGCAGCATTAAAACAAGTACCTTCTTGTGAGTTTTTCCCTATGCAGGCAGTACAAACAAATGTATTGGGGACAGATAATGTATTAAATACAGCTATAAATTCTAATGTGGAAAAAGTAATATGTTTAAGTACAGATAAAGCAGCTTATCCAATAAATGCAATGGGAATATCTAAAGCTATGATGGAAAAAGTTGCAATAGCAAAAGCTAGAACTTTAAATGAAAATGATACAACAATATGTGTTACTAGATATGGAAATGTAATGGCATCAAGAGGTTCTGTAATTCCACTATTTATAGATCAAATTAAAAATAATATACCTCTTACACTTACAGATCCTAATATGACTAGATTTATGATGAGTTTAGATCAAGCAGTAGAATTAGTTTTATTTGCTTTTGAACATGGAAATAGTGGTGATCTATTTATTCAAAAATCTCCAGCTTCGACTGTAGAAAATTTAGCAGTAACTTTAAAAAATATGTTAGGAAGACCAGATCATGAAATTGGTGTAATCGGAACTAGACACGGAGAAAAATTATATGAAGCTCTTATGACTAAGGAAGAAAGTGCTAAGAGCATAGATATGGGCGGATATTTTAGAATACCTGCTGATAATAGAGATTTAAACTATGGAAAATATTTTAAAGATGGGGAAAAGGTCTTAACAGAAGCAGAGGAATATCATTCTCATAATACCCATAGGTTAGATGAAAAAGAGATGAGAAATATGCTTGTGGATCTTCATGAGATACAAGGGGAATTGAAGGAGTTCGGAGTAAAGTAAAGAGAATAGACGCAGACTTTAAAGGACTATAAGAGGCGACTAAGGTCTAATAAAAAAAGAAAAAAGATATCAACACAGAGTTAGTAAGTACACAAAGGGTCGCAGAGAAAATGATTTTATAGGGTTGTAGTCAAGAAAGAAAAAACTCTGTGTTGGAGAATAGTTTTTAGTCGTGTATTGGTCGTATCTCAAAGTCAGGTTTTAACCTGCGTCAAAAAGTTAATTATAGGTAGGTGGAGAATGAATAAAGGGATTAAAATATTAGTTACTGGGGCAAAGGGATTTATTGGTAAAAACCTTTTGGCAGAACTTAGAAATAGAGAGTATACAAATATATTTGAAGTGGATATAGATACAAGCAAAGAGTTATTAAATATCTATGCAAAGGAATGTGAGTTTATATTTCATTTAGCAGGTGTAAACAGACCCAAGGATGAAAAAGAATTTATGGAAGGTAATTTTGGGTTTACTTCTGAATTGTTAGATTTATTAAAGAAACATAAAAATAACTCCTCTGTACTTATTACTTCTTCTATCCAGGCAGAAAGAGATAATGCCTACGGTAAAAGTAAGAAAGCAGGAGAGGATCTAATATTTGATCATGCTAAAGAGATGGGGACAAAGGCAAGAGTTTATAGGTTACCTAATGTATTTGGTAAATGGAGTAGACCAAACTATAATACGGTTGTAGCCACATATTGTCATAATATAGCTAGAGATATTGAAATACAAGTAAATGCTCCTGATGCAGAATTAAACTTAGTCTATATAGACGATGTTATAAATGAGTTTATAAATACACTAGAAGAAAAAAGGAATAAAGTAGATAAATTCTATGAAATTCCTGTAGTTCATAGTATAAAATTAGGAGAATTAGCTGAACTCATCAAAAGTTTTAAGAATAGCAGAAAGGATCTGTCGGTAATAAATATGTCTAACGAGTTAAATAAAAAGATGTATAGTACTTATCTTAGTTTCTTACCTGAAGATGATTTTTCATATTTTTTAAAGATGAATGTAGATAACAGGGGATCATTTACAGAATTCTTAAGAACTCCTGACAGGGGACAGGTGTCTGTAAATATTTCTAAGTCGGGAATAACTAAAGGAAATCATTGGCATCATACTAAGAATGAAAAGTTTTTAGTGGTAAGTGGAGAAGGGACTATTAGATTTAGAAAAATAGATGAAGAAAAAATTATAGAATATAAAGTAAGTGGAGAAAAACTAGAGGTAGTGGATATCCCTACAGGATATACCCATTCAATAGTAAATACAGGAACAGAAGACATGGTGACTGTGATGTGGGTGAATGAATGTTTTGATCCTAATAAACCAGATACATATTTTTTAGAAGTGTAGAATATTTGATGCAGACTTTCATAGACTTGAAAAAGGAGACTAAAACATGACTAAATATTTGCATAAAGATTTAACAGCAAAAATTATAAAATATTTTTATAATGTGTTTGATGAATTAGGTTATGGTTTTTTAGAAAGTGTATATGAAAGTGCGTTAGTATTAGAACTTAATAATATGGGATTAAAGGTTGAAAGGCAAAAAGAGTTAGGAGTCTTTTATAAAGGTGTTTCAATAGGAAAGTATAGAAGTGATATTATAGTTGAGGATAAAGTTATTATCGAATTAAAAGCGATATCTCAATTAATAAAAGCTCATAAAGTTCAATTAGTTAATTATCTTAAGGCAACTAATATCGAAATTGGATTATTAGTTAACTTTGGAGAAAAGATTAATTTTAAGAGGAAAATATTTAGAAATAAAAATTAAAATATTAGATGCAGACTTTAAAAAGAAGACTATGATGATAACTTAAATTAAAAAATTAAAAAATATGTTTTGTCGTTATTAACAAGTCAGATTTTAGTCTGCGTCAAAGATGTAGGAGTTGAAGAATGAAAAAACTTAAAGTAATGACAGTTGTAGGGACTAGACCTGAGATAATTAGGTTGGCGGCTGTTATAAAAAAATTAGAAGAATCAGAAGCTATAGAACATATAATAGTTCATACTGGTCAAAACTATGACTATGAATTAAATGAAGTATTTTTTAAAGACTTTAATCTAAGAAAACCAGATTATTTTCTTAATGCAGCTACAGGAACTGCTATAGAGACTGTAGGAAATATCTTAATTAAGGTAGATCCGATATTAGAAGAGGTTAAACCAGATGCATTTTTAGTATTGGGAGATACAAATTCTTGTCTTTGTGCAATTGCGGCGAAGAAAAGAAAAGTTCCTATCTTTCATATGGAAGCGGGAAACAGATGTTTCGATCAAAGAGTACCTGAAGAAACAAATAGAAAAATAGTAGATCATATCTCAGACATAAATATGACTTATAGTGATATTGCTAGGGAATATTTATTGAGAGAAGGATTATCAGCAGATAGGATAATCAAGACAGGAAGTCCGATGTATGAGGTAATCCATTCTAAATTAAAAGATATAGAAAGCTCTAATATTTTAAATGAATTAAATTTAGAAGAAAATAAATACTTTGTAGTGTCAGCACACAGGGAAGAAAATATTGGATCGGAAGAAAATTTCTTAAACCTAGTGGAAACATTGAATACAATAGCAGAAAAATATCAAATGCCAGTAATAGTTTCTACTCATCCAAGAACAAGAAATAAGATAGAGGAATTAGATATAAAATTCCACGAGAAAGTAGAATTATTAAAACCATTAGGATTTAATGACTATGTAAGGTTACAAACTAAAGCCAAGGCAGTCCTTAGTGATAGTGGAACAATTAGTGAAGAATCATCTATTCTAAAGTTCCCGGCATTAAATATAAGACAAGCCCATGAAAGACCAGAAGCTATGGAAGAGGCAGTAGTAATGATGGTTGGATTGGAAAAAGAAAGAATAATGCAAGGATTAGAAGTATTGGAAACACAGGAAAAAGATACTTTAAGATATGTAGAAGATTACAGTATGCCAAATGTATCGGATAAGGTTTTAAGAATAATTTTATCTTATACAGATTATATAAATAGAGTAGTTTGGAATAAAAAATAAGGAGACATTAAATGAAAATTATACTTTTATCGCCCCTCCCTCCCCCAGCAGGTGGTATAGCAAGTTGGACGGAACGTTTTATAAAGGATAAAGAAGTATTAAAACATGAATTAAGTATTATTAATACATCAGTAAATGGAAAAAGAATTAATCAACTAAATAAAAAAAATTATTTTGATGAATCTATAAGAACAATTAGAATTTTTAATGAATTGAGAAAAAAATTAGTTTATTCTGAGAAGGGAATAGTACATATTAATACACCTTGTGGAAACCTAGGTATAATTAGAGATTATATTTGTGGAAAAATTTCTAAAAAATTTGGCTATAAATTAGTAACACATTGTAGGTGTGATGTAACATTTATGCTGAGGAGCAAGGTTTCTAAATTTTTCTTTAAAAAATTAATAAAACTATCAGATAAAGTAATAACTTTAAATACAGTATCTAAGTCATATGTTAATAAAGAATGTGGAAAGGAAACTATTATAATTCCTAATTTCATTTCAGTAGATAAAGATTTAGTTCAACATCTAAAAATAAGAAAAGAAGCAAAAAAAATATTATTTGTAGGACATGTAACTAAACAAAAAGGATGTGAAGAAATTTTTAAAGTAGCAAATTATTTTCCTGATTTAAAATTTAAATTAGTTGGTTATGTAAGCGATGAAATTAAAGCTTTAAAAAAGCCTAAAAATGTTTTACTTTTAGGTGAAAAAAATAAAGAAGAAGTCTTGAAAATAATGGGAAATGAAGATATTTTTTTGTTTCCAACTTATACTGAGGGATTTCCTAATGTAGTAACGGAAGCAATGAAAAGTGGACTACCAATTATAAGTACATCTGTAGGAGCAATTCCAGATATGTTAGAAAGTCATGGAGCAATTTTTATTCAAGTTGGAAATGTAGATGATATGAAAAATGCAATTATAACTTTAAAAGATGATTATAAAAATAGAGAAAGAATGTCATTATGGAATCAAAAAAAAGTTTTAGAAGAATATACTCAAGAAAAAGTTATAAAAAAAATTATTAATCTTTATGAAGAGTTATTTAATTATAAAACTTAACAAGATAATCATTATAAAAATTAAAAATATTAAACGAGGAGTAAGAAATGAAATTTTTTTTTAAAATAATTTTTTATATAGTTTATACTTTAAAAAAAATTATATATAGATTTTTAATAATGCCATTAAAAAAATCAGCTTTAAAAACTTGTGGAAAAAAAGTTTATTTAGGTAGAGGAAGTACATTTATTTATAAAAATGTATATTTAGGTGAAAATATTTCAATAGGAGCGAACTGTAATTTTATATGTGGAATAGCTAAAATCATTATAAAAAATAATGTTATGTTTGGACCTAATGTAACACTAGTTACAGGAAGTCATAGGATTGATGTTTTGGGTAAATATATGATTAATGTAAAGGATAAATTGCCTGAAAATGATAAAAATATAATAGTTGGAGAAGATGTTTGGATAGGGGCTAATGTATTGGTTTTAAAGGGTGTAACAATAGGAGAAGGAAGTATTATTGCTGCTGGAAGTGTTGTTACTAAAAATGTAGAGCCTTATAGTATATATGCAGGAGTTCCAGCAAAATTATTGAAAAAAAGATTTGATTTAGAGGCAATTAAATTACATAAAAAGCTTTTACTAAAATAGAGAGAAAGATTTTTTTTATTTTTAAAATTTTTTGAAGCAATAATTTTAAGAAAAAATAATTAATATAAAAATTAAAAAAAATTTAAAAGAATAAAGAGACTAACTATATGAAGTCAAGTAAAAATAGTTAATATTTTTTATAGTTAAATTTTTAAAAAATCACATCACAAAAAGAGTATATCAATTTAGATTTTTTTGATT
>Ga0316197_10000206_pt1 | contig 44311 bp, 41 predicted proteins | sample OudBiesiAoxic_MG_FD_204939 | JGI IMG/M metagenome (GOLD analysis project Ga0316197, IMG submission 204939) | Coastal sediment microbial communities from Oude Bieten Haven, Netherlands - site A oxic | ecosystem: Environmental > Aquatic > Marine > Coastal > Sediment | place: Netherlands... | reverse complement strand
TTTTAATTCTAATTGAGCTCCATAAGTTATTCCACTGATTGCTATAGCTGCAAGCATAATTGATAATTTTTTCATTTTATTCCTCCTTAAAATTTTAAAATATTTAATTAGTATTTGTTTAATTAATCTAATATTGCCTTAATAATGATAATTGATAATTTTTTATATAAGTTGAGTTATAATGAGTAATCTGTATAAAAATCATTAAATTAACTGTTGTATTTGATTCAATAATTATTTTTTTGCAAAAAAAAAGCTATAAAATTAATTATAACTGGCTGTCATTTGAAAGACCCTATAGTTTTGCGTCCCATAATTTCTTACGGTTTGCCTTTTTTCTTATTAAATATTTTCGTTTCAAAAATAACAATATTTACATTCATACATAAAATGTAAATGTTACAAATCTATAATAACACAATTTACAAGGAAAATAAAATAAAATATAATTAAGTTTATCTATTTACATTAAGTCAAATTTAAGATTTATAAAATTGAATAAAAATGGCTAAAGTTCCAAGATAGTTATATCGGTACATAATAAAAGCCTTAACTTCGCAAGTCAAGGTCTTTAAAAGATAAATCCTATGAAAATCAACAGATCTTTTTATTTGTAGTATTCACTATAAATAACGAATAATCAAATTTTTTTAAAGGAAATAATGCCTTATTTACCTATATTTAGATAGAGTAAGAACTGAAACAGACAAAATAAGTAGTATAAAGTATATTATTAATAGATATGATTAATTAACTGAAATCTATGGAGGGTATTATGAGACTAAAGACTGATAAAAGTTATATTCCTTCTTATTCTATTTTTATTGTAGGTTTTTTATTGTCCTATCTAATGTTTTATGAAATTAGAATTATAGAAAATAAATTTATTCAGCATAAATTTAAAGTAGAAAGAGAAAATTATTTGAATGTTTTTAACTCAGAAGTAACTAAAAATATAGAGACTTTAAACATGGTAAAACAATTATTTATAATTTCTAAAGATGTTGATAGAGGGCAATTCAAAGATTTCACAAACTATTTTTTAGATGATAATAAAAGTATTCAAGCTTTTTTATGGATACCTCAAGTAACTGGAGAGGAAAGAAATAAATATGAGAGGTTAGCTCAAAAACAAGGGTATAAGGATTTTGAATTTACTGAAATAGGAAATTCTGGTGAACTCCAAAAGAGAGAGAAATCATTGCAATATTATCCTATATATTATGTTGAGCCATTTAGGGGACATGAGATGATTTTAGGTCTAGATTTGTTTGCGAATAAAAATAGAGCCAAATCAATGTTAAATTCATTAAAAATTGGGAAAATAATAGGAACTTCAAAAATTAAATTAATTTGGGGAAAAGAAGCAAAAGATGTATTTCTTTTTTTAAACCCTGTCTATAAAAAAGGATTAAATTCTAAAGGAGATGTGTTGGGTTTTATTTCAGGAGTTATAAAAATAGATGATTTTATAGACGCTTCTTTAGATCTTATGATAAAAAATAATTTAGATTTTCAGATCTACGATGCCACAGGAAATAAAAATACCAAAATTTATACAACTAAGGGTTATTATAAAGGGTTAAATTTATATCGATCTTCAGATCTTTATTTTGAAAATTTTATAGATTTTCCAAATAGGAATTGGAAAATCAGGTTCATACCTGGAGATTCATTTTTAGAAAATAATTTTAGAAAATGGGATTGGATATCTTTTATTTTTTTTAATACAATAGCTCTAATTTGGAGTATATATGTCTATAAAAAAATAAAAAATAAAAATAAAATAGGAAATTTAATGAATAAATCTGAAGAGTCTGAAAAAAAATTACATTTATTTACTGAAATCTTAGAAAATACACCTGAAGGTGTTGTAGTCACAAATAAATATAATAAAATTATTTCGGTAAATAATTCATTTTTAAAAAGTAGTGGATATTTAAAAAAAGATTTAATTGGATACGATCCTAGGATTTTAAGTTCCAATCATCATAAACCTTATTTTTATAAGGAAATGTGGAAATCAATTAAATGTAATGGGAGCTGGCAGGGTGAAATTTGGGATAAGAAAAAAAATGGTGAAATTTCTCCTAAATGGTTAAATCTAATAACAATACGAAATAACAAGAAAAAAAATAAGATAGATTATCATATTGCTATGTTTTCAGATCTTGAAAATCAAGAACATATAAAAAAACAAATTAAGCATTTGGCGTATTATGATTCATTAACAGATCTTCCTAATAGAGAATTTTTTAATAGTAAAGCAGAAAGTTTAATTAGAAATGCCTATCCAGATAAAACAAGAATGGCTTTTATGTTTTTAGATTTAGATAGATTTAAAAATATAAATGATACTTTGGGACATTCTTCAGGAGATGAACTTTTAAAAAAAGTTTCCAAATCTCTGAAAGAAACAAAGGTAGAAAATGAAATCGTAGCAAGATTTGGAGGAGATGAATTTGTGGTTTTAATACCATCTTTTAATTCTATTAATGATTTAAAGAAACTAGTCATGGATGTATTAAATATATTTAAATTTCCATTTGATATTGGAGGAAAAGATCTTTTTATAACTACAAGTATAGGTGTAAGTCTTTATCCTTTAAATGGTATGTCTTTAAATGAACTTATAAAAAATGCAGATACAGCGATGTATTATGCTAAAAGATCTGGAAGAAATAATTATAAATTTTATACAGAAAATATGAACTCTAAATTTATGAAAAATCTTGATCTTGAAAATAAAATAAGAAAATCATTGAAAGAAGAGGAATTTTATCTAGAATATCAGCCACAAGTAAATATTGAGACAAAACAAATTGTTTCTTGTGAAGCACTTATTCGTTGGAAAAATCCTGAATTTGGGATTATTTCCCCAAATGAATTTATAAGTATAGCCGAAGATAGTGGGCTCATAGTTCCTATGACAAGATGGATCTTAGAAAAAGTTTTCTCTGAAGTAAAAAAAATTGTAGAGATAGATCCGAATATGTATATATCTATTAATATTTCTGGATATCAAATAAAATATAGTGATCTGCCTAAAATGATTGAAGATGTTTTAGAGAAAGAAAAGATAGATTTAAAACATATAGAGCTGGAATTAACAGAATCTATGTTAATGGGTGACGTATCGAAGAGTATAGAAACTATGATAGAATTAAAAGATTTAAAAATTAAATTAGCTATAGATGACTTTGGAACTGGTTATTCATCTTTAAGTTACCTTAAAAGTTTTCCAATAGACAGGTTAAAAATAGATAAAGTTTTTATAGATGAAATTGAAACTAATGAAAAGGATAAAGTAATAATTGAGACTATGATTTTGATGGCACATAATTTAGGTTTCAAAGTTGTAGCAGAAGGTGTAGAAACTAAGAAACAATTTGACCTTTTAAAAATTTATAAATGTGATGTAATACAAGGGTATTATTTTAGTGAGCCAGTACCAATAGAAAAGATAAAAGAATATTTAGAAAATAATACATTTAATATCTAAAAGGTTTTATTAATAAATAAAAGGACACTATGAATAGTGTCCTTTTAGGATTAACCTTATTGGGGTTGATTATGATTACATATTTTACATGGTCTATATCCATTTTTAATTGCATTTTTTAAAGGAACTCCCTTTAAATTTTTAGCATATGGACAATCTTCTGAATGATATTTCTTTGTTTTTTCATTTATATATACATATTCAACTTTGTCATTATTATTATTTAAATAAAAAAATAATATAGTTATTAAAAGTAAAATTGTAGCAATAGTTATCATAGGTCACCTCCATTTTTACATTTAAATTAAAAGCTAAATCTAAGGTCATTTTGCTATTAATATTTTTATTATGTATAAAAGATCTTTCTAATTAGTACAAATAAAATAACCTATAAAATATTATACTTATTTTTATAGGGTTTCCTTTATGTTTTCTAAAAAGATATATAATTCATTTAATTTTATTCAAGAATTCTTGAGTTTACACTCTCTGGATTTTCTAAATTTGAAATATGTCCTGCTCCTTCAATTATTTTAAAAATCGAGTTTTTTGTGAGACTCCTCATTCCATAGAAATGAATGTATGAAAACTAATACTTCACCTCTCCCTCGGAGATATAGATTAATTTATTATTATTTTTAACTCCTAGAGTAAAATTCTTCCATTGGTGTCCTTCTAAACTTGACTTTTGTATCGAAATTTTATACAATATATATGTTGATGAAATATGAATGTTTTTTAAAACTACACTCTCTCCCAAGAGATTTCATCACATAGAGAGCTTTTAGAAGCTCTCTGTTTTATTTTTAAGTTGACTTTTTTCTTAAATTAAGTTAAACTTAATTTAAAGTTGGTTTTTTAAGTTATTTTTATTAATCTTCCCAGGGATTAATAGATGGAAACCTCTTTAGTAAATTTATTTTAAAGAATAAATTTGCTTATACTTTCCTCTGAGTCTGCCACTTTGCAAATAGTGGAAGGCTCTTTTTATTTTTAAATTTCCTCTTGATCTCTCACTTCAATTTCTGTTCCTTCTGGAGCTTTCACTTTAAAAAGATACCCATTTTCAACTTTATAAATATCTTTTCCATTTTTAAGTTTAAAGCTATTATATCCCTTAGATTTGATTTTTTCATATGCTTTATGAATATCTTCTACAAGAAATGAAATGTGTACTGGTCCTTCATTTAAAGAACTCCATTTATTTAAATTTATCGAAATTTTAGCAGTCTGAAGTTCTATCATAATTTCATCTAATTTTAACCATGTATTATATTCCCTTTTATGAAAATTTGGAGTTTCTTTTATAATTTTAAACCCTAAAATTTCAGTATAAAATTTTTTAGATTCTTCGTAGCATCCGGTTTGGATACAGGTGTGGTGTAATGATTTTATATTCATGTATTAATCTCCCCTATAAATGTTTATATTACGACTTTTGATGTAGATTTCTAACCTATTTCGTTTTTTTATAACTTTTAGGTGTTTTATTATGTGTCATGACCTATCTGTATATTAATTCAAAATATTAACTTAGATAGTAATTAATTTTAAAAATCTTTTGAAGCTTCTATAACTTTTGCCAGAATATAAAATTCATCCTCATCTTTTATATTAATATCAGAATAATTTTTATTAAAAGCCTCCAAAACAGAATTTTTTCCTGGAATTTTTAATCTTCTTACTAGACATTCTCCATTGTATGAAAAAATACCTAAATTTCCTTTTCTTACTGGAGTATCCATCTCTCCTAGGATAAAATAACCTTTGGGGATACTGTTTTGTGGATGATCAGAACTCATGGAATCATCGGTATTTAATATTGCTACTAATGGCTCGTTATAGTGACTATAATCAGTTTTAACAATTGTATATGTCCCAATCTCTTCTCCATAGACAAAAGTACCATCGATTACTTTTATATTTTCATATAGTGGAATTTCTTCCATCCCTAAAATTTTAATTTTTTCCAAATTCCTTCCCCTATAGTTTAAATTTTTATTCTAATTTTTATCCTCAATGAACGATGATAAAAATTATATTATTTATTCTATCACAAAATAAATTTTTTTTACTTAAATATTTTTATGAGTAAAAATATAAGTTGACAATATTAAGTATTAGATATATACCTTAATTGTAATATCATATAATAGAGGAGAAAAAGATGAAGATTATAGCACACAGAGGAGCATCTGGTTATGCTCCAGAAAATACTAGAGCTTCTATTCTAGAGGGATTAAAACAAGGGTGTGATGGCTTTGAGGTAGATGTTCAGCTGACAAAAGATAGTAAAGTAGTAGTTTTTCATGACTGGTCATTGGAGAGAATTTCCAATGGGAATGGATTTTTAAAAGATCAAACTTTAGATGAATTAAAAACTTTAGATATTGGAAGCTGGTTTTCAAATGAGTTTAAAGGTGAAAAAGTAATGACCTTAGAAGAGTTATTAAATATTATTCCAGAAGAAAAAATATTAAATATAGAAATTAAAGTTCGCCACGGAGAGATCAATCAAATAGAGGGAAAAGTTGTAGAAATTTTAGAAAGATATGATCGAATTAATAGGAATATAATTATCTCATCTTTTGACCATAGAATTATAAAGAGAATTAAAGAAATAAAACCAGAAATACAAGTAGGATTACTTATAACTGCTGGTCTATTAAATATGAAAAATTATATCTCATCTTTTGATCTTTATAGTGTTCATTGTGGTGGGGAATTTATAAGTAAAACAAACGTAGAGGAACTAAATAACAATAATATCAAAACTTATGCATGGACAGTTAATACATTAGAAGAAGCAAAAACTTTAGATTCTTTTGGTGTAGATGGAATAATTACAAATTATCCTGATATTTTTTAATTGATCATCAAAACTAATATAAAGGCAAATAAAAAGGTAGTTTAGAAAGATAAAAATCTTCTAAACTACCTTTTTATTATCTTTTTAAGAGAATATCCTTAAGTCTTTAGGATTATATTATTTATTTTCTGTTTTGATGTATTTACTAGGGATAGCCACCTCATCATTATTACGGTTGACCCTATAGTGAGGAGACATAATCTCAATTCCTTCTCCATGGAAATTATCTTGGATATTAGCGTGAAGATCTGACATAATTTTCTGCATTTTCTTTTCTTCAGAAGTATATAAATTTATCTCATATTCAACATAAAAATCTCCCAATGCTTTTTGTAGAACAAATGGTTTTGGAGCACTTAATACTCCATCGATTGATTCTGCCGATTTTTCCAGTAGTTTGTGGACAAGCCTCCAATCTACATCATATCCAATAGTTATATTTGTATGTAGTATGATATTATATTTTTTAGCAGAATATGTATAGTTTATTATATGTCCCGATAATATAGAGGCATTAGGAACAGTTACCCTTTCATTTTTAGGAGTTTTTATTCGAGTTACAAGGATGGTTTTTTCTACAACATCTCCTGTTATTTCATTTACTTTAATGCGATCTCCTACTTGGTATGATCTCATATAGGTTAGTATAAATCCAGCAATTACATTTCCTATATAGGTACTAGATCCCAGTGAAATCAATATCCCTGCAAATATCGAGATACCTTTAAAAGCAGGTGATCCGGCTCCAGGTAGGTATGGCGACACAATGGTTAGAGTTAGTATATAAATAAATAATTTTGACAAATTAAATGTAGGGTTTGCCCATTCTGGATAAAATCCATTGACCTTCATTGATCCACTAGAGATCTCATCTGCTAAATATCTTAAAAATTTTAAAAGATACTTAACAAATAATAAAATAATAATAATAGTTATAAAATCTGGTATGATCCCCATTATATTTAATAGTATCATTTTTATTGGGTCGGAAACAAAGGTAAATAAACTACTTACCATGTCTTTTGTAGTAGGGTTAAAATAAAATAAACCAGGTAAACTAAAGATCAATATTATTCCAAAGATTAAAAATTTAATCCCTTTTAAAATCATCTTTACAAATGCAAATTGCATCTTGCTATTTATAACCTCATAGTTTCCTATCTTTATCCCTGTTATTTTATCTCCTATTTTAATTTTATAGTATACTAGAGATTTTCTAGTAAGTTTATTTAACAATCGATAACAAATCCTCATTAAAACTATATAGATAATAAATAAAATTAATCCCAGTATATATGGATAATTTTTGTTTTCTACTATTTTTTGTAAATTAAAATACATACAATACTCCTTTTTTATATAATTTTTAGCTGATTATAGAATAACCTTAGACCTCTCTAATTGTCAATTTAAATGAGACAATCTATATACTGAGGTATAGGAATTTTTTTTATAATCTTCTACAAGGATATTTCAATAAATAAAGATAAAGATAATATTAATTAAAAAATAAGGGGTTGAAAGAAGAAAAAACAGGGAAATTAATCCCTGTTTTTTCTATCTATTTGTTAATATTAAAGTGTTGTTTTCCAGTAACCGTGTAAGTTACAGTATGCTTTAGCTTCTACTTTTTTACCTGAACATCCTTTAAAAGTAACTTTAGGCTCATCTCCAGGTTTTAAGAATGCAGTAGTTACCCAACAATCATCCACAGTTAATTCTATCCATTCAATATAGTGAGCTTCAGTCATAGGATGAAGAGTTTCTCCTACTTTAACTTCGAATCCACCTTCTATTTTAGTTATAACTGGGACATGCTTTTCAACTGCAGCATCTGTTGTATTTGCCACTTGATGTACCATATCTTGTCCGCAACAGCTTAAAGTACCATCAGCTTCATGATAGATCTTAGTAATGTTCCCACAGATTTCACACTTATAAATTCCAAATAATTTTGCCATATTTTGCCTCCTTGTTTTATAAAAAAATGTTACAAATAACTATACCAATACAAGGAGAGAATTCCTTTATTATTTTATTATTTATTATTTTATATTCGAGTTATAAAAAAAGCAGGTATAATACCTGCTTTTTCTATTAGAATTTGTATCTAATTCCTGTACTTATTCTATGACCATCATAGCTAGAACCATTGTCATAGCTATACTTCACATTAAAGCTCCAGTTATTATTAGTATTAGCTTCTAATCCCATTCCAATCCTATAAGCATCATCATTCATACCAAGACCGGATATTTTATAACTATCCCCTGTTAATTTTAGATCTTGATCGTCATATACATCTCCATATTCATGTAGCCATGAAATATCAAAATGAAGTTTTAATCGTGAATTTTGCACATAAAATTCTTTTATAGCCTTTATTCCAACTTCACTTGCTAATGAGTTGAATCCTTCGCTGTCCTTTTCTAGTCCAATGACTGTATCTTCTTTGAAACTGTCCTGTTCAATTCTTGAATAATTAAGACCTGCTAGTGGTCTAACTATTAAGTTTCCTATATTGTAGTCATAGCTAATCTCAGATCCTGCTGAAATTATATAAGAATTAAAGTTTGTATTAGGTTCATATTTATCAGATCCTATCCAAACTACTCTGTCTACATCATTTTTATTGTAATCGAAAGCCAAGTTTGATTTTAATAGCCATTTTCCTCCTTCTTTTTTATGATATCCTCCAACATGGAATGTACTTGTTTCTCCACTTCCTCCATCATCGTAGTCCACATTGGTCTCAGCATATCCATAAGTAATACCTAGCCTATCTCCTGATTCCAATTTTTTGTCATTACCTAGGATTACTCCATAGGTATCAAAGTCAAAGTTTTCCGTATCGGAATTGTCATACTTTCCAGAATTTCCCAAGATATTTGCATATTGATGGACTTCTGAATCGCTCTTCGTGTCTACCATAGAAGCATTTTCATCGTTAAAGATATTGGAATCTGTAGAATCCATAAATGATTTTGCATTATCTCCAAAAGCTCTACTGATCGATAGATTGATAAATGGATAAGCAGCATATTCTGTACCCTCCATATCTTCAAGAGCTGTATTCAGAGCAGCAACAGCAACAGCTCTAGACATATCTGTGCTTAGAACCTCGTTTTCTAAAGTAGAATATACACTTCTTAACTCTGTGTTACTATTAGTTTCATAATCGGAGTCTAAAACTCTAGCCAATCCATCATTTTTTTGATCTGTAAGTTCCTGGAATCCCACTCTTTCAAATGCTATACTTGAAGTGTCAGGCACTGTGTCTAATAATGGTGTATCTGTTTTTACTGCCGAATTAGAAACAAGACTTCTAGCTTCAGAAACCGGATTTTCTACATTTGTTTCTACGCCTTCACCATCTACAAATCTTGCATCCCATGCATAAGTATTAGTTTCAGCTTTAACTTCATCTCCTGAACTTGTGCTTACTTTTATGCCATCCTTAAACTGATAATCAAAATTATGGACTCCTAATTTGTTAACTTTTTCTATGTCATAGACCAGTCTACCGTCTATAACTGCTTTAGAAGCCGTTATTTTTCCTCTTTTAATGCCTCTAGATGTCCCTTCCATATCTATTACTAAGGTACTATCTTTATCCAAAATGAATGTTCCTTCACCTAGATCAAGGTTTCCAGTGTCATCCAATGTCCAGTCTCCAAGTATTTTTGCATTCTCAAAATTATTTATGTCAGTATTTATGATGTTTTTTTGATGACCTTCCCCGAGAGTAATTTCATCATATCCAATTCCACCATCTATTGCATATGAACCATTTATATCTCCAATGAGTGCACCACTTTCTATTATCAAGTTATCGTTACCTTCAGCTAAATTAATATTACCTACGAATTTAGTTTTGCTGGAAATATTTAGGATATCATCTCCTCCTCCTGTTTCGATATCTCCGTATATTTCACTTCCATTATTGAGGTTAATTGTATCTTTTTCATTAGAAGTAACTATGGCTTTAGCAGCTAGAATTGTTCCGCTGTTATTTATGGTACCTTCAGAAGCCAGATATATTCCTACTCCGTCTTTGCCGTTTACTTTTATTGTTCCGCTGTTGCTTACCCTTAGGTCTCTTTCCCCAATTTTATATGTCTCTTTGACATCTGGGGATAAGTTTCCACCTTTATCCACCACATAGATCTTGTCAGGCATTTCCTCTCCCTTATCTTCAGGAGCATGGATTACAAATTTGTATTCTCCTTCTCCATCTGTCACTATATAGAGGGTTCCTATCTGTTTTGTTACTGATTCTCCGTCATTGCCATTCTGTGTATCTACCAAAATCGGATCCTCTTTTATTGTGATACCTTTACTAAGTAGCTCTTCTGCAGTTCCAGTCAGATCTATCTCTTTCACCGAGATCACTTCTTTATCGACTTTTGGTGCAGGATTTATACCGGCATATATTCCATAGTTTTGCCCATTGCCACTTACTTTTATATATCCGCTGTTTTCTACAACAACCTCTGCCTTTTCAGGATCTTTGACAACATAATCTTCAAAGACCAGGTTAGGAACTGTTTCATCTGTGATAGTAATAGTTTCTTCGTGATCATCTTCCTCAACTGCTGCTAGGAATACACCGCCCTCTGTAACCTCAGGAAGATATTCTATCTGCTGATTTGCAAAGGCCATTATACCGTATCCTTCAGAATCTTTACCATCATGGGAAACATATATGTCTCCTGTATTTACAACTTTAGCTCTGACAAAATCCTCATGAAGATCTTCTTCATCTCCTGGATGTCCGTCCATTATACCAAAGGCTCTAGCTTCTGAACCTGAGGCTGTGACATCTATAACTCCATTATTTGTCAGACCGTATGAATACATTTTGGTAATAGGAGTTCTTTGAGCTGCTGCCTCGTCTGTATAATAACTTCCAGATCTTATTCCAAAGGCTGCTGCTGTACCATCCTCGGCATTAGCAGTTGCAGTTGCAGATATTTTTCCATTATTTGTAAAAGTATTATAATTTTTTTCTATTATAATTTCCTGAGCCCCTTCCTCAACAGCATGTTTTGTAGCTGGTTCCATTTCAGGTTTCTCAAATCCATTCCATACCACATCGGTTGCGATTCCGTTGGCAATGGCCATTCCACCCTTGTCTTCTGAAACTGCAGTGACAGATATAGCTCTATTGTTTGTAATTATGTTGGTGTGTATCACTTCTTCCGCTTCCACTATTCCGCTTGTTTCTACGAGGTTTTCAGGCATTCCCCCCGGAGTATCCGTAAGTTTTTCATATTGAGTATCTGTGATAGGGACAAAGCCATTAGTACTTCCATCAACGAATTTGATAGTTCCTATCGGATCTATCTTATCGTCCTTTATATCCATTGTTCCATCGCCGTCATCGTCATTATCCATCCTATTTGATATTCCATCGTTGTCGCTGTCATTGTCAAAATAGTCTACCAATAAACCTTCAGCTTTTTCAGGAGATAAAGAATTGATATATTTCTCATTATAGAAACCATCCCCGTCTGCATCATGGTCGTACCTGTCATCTGTCCCGTCTCCATCCAGGTCGTGGGCAAAACTAGCATCTAAAGGTTTTTCATCAACACTATCACTGACGCCGTCACCGTCGCTGTCAAATATTGCCTCTACCTTAGTTAAAGAACTTATTCCTGATGCTACAGCATTTTTTCCTTTGACATTTACAGATATTGTTCCGTTATTTGTAATATTTTGGTCATATCTCTCTGTAGCTCCTCCTGCACCGTCAATTCCGCCTTCATTTGTCTCAGGTTTTGAACCTGTTCCTTTATCATCAGTTGGAGCAATGGCTGTTTTAAAGAAAGAAACTACTTTATCTGTAATTGTTTCAGGAACCATTCCTGTAATTGTCTCAGGGACTATCTTACTAGAGGCTATTCCTGCACCAAAGGCAAAACTCTCTTCACCGTTTCCATTGACATCTACAGTTATTTCTCCTGTATTGAGAATATATTTATTTTTGGTACCCATTTCAGGTTTTTTACCTTTAGAAGATGAATCATCTTTTCCTTTACTCTCATCTTTCTCTTTAGTAGCTGTAGCAACAGTATCTGTTTTAACAGTATCTGTTGTAATAGTATCTGAAACAGTAAATCTCTCTAGCAAGATGTCATTGCTCACGATGTTTAACTCATCAAATGAAGCTGTAGTTAAAAGGTTTTTTTCGTCACCGCTATTTGTTCCTCCTTGATGATCTTTTCCATTGCCATGAAGAATGTAAGGTTTTCCTACCTCTGGTCCTATGGATTCAGGTTTTTTGGCATGTTCATTCATTTCCTCCTCTTCTAGAGTGGATACTTCAGCCAGAATACCTATTCCTGTAGCAGTCTTCCCATTGCTGACTGCTGCTATCAATCCCTGATTTATAACGGTATTTTGATAACTCACACTTTCTATTCCCAGAGCTTCTGCTCCTCTTTCAGGAGCCGTAGCTTCAGCCTTAATTTTTGAATCCTCAGAATTATAGACAAATTGTGAATTTTCAATAGCTTCTGATGTTGACCATATCCCTTTTGCTTGTGCATAACCGTAATCAGAACTTGCTGTGGCAATGATCTTAGCACCTGTTTTTGCTAAATTAGAATCATAGGTATTAGACTTAGTCAGTTTCTGATCATACTGATTTTTGAGCTCCTCTGTTACCTTCTCATAAATATTGACCTCTTCCCCATCACGTTTATCGTCCATTAGGTCCTGATCTAGAGTCAGATCATAACCACCATTTGTTATCTCACTGTATGCTCCCCTTCCTGCAGTTGTTCCAGCTACTCCCACAGCTCTGGCTCCAAATATCTCTTTTCCTTCTGTATCCTCATAGTAGGTATAGTCCATATCACCTTTGTTCTGTTTCTCAATTGAAGTTACAAGGATATTACCTGTATTATTTATGTCCGCTACAGAATCTCTTCCCCTAGATTTAGCCTTGATACCGAAGGACTGTATTCCCACAGGGTTTTCAGCTGCTGTTTTCTTTTCATCTTGTTCTAGGATGGTTCCATTTACAGTGATATCTCCTTCATTATTGACATTTGCCCTTGACGGCCGGCCGCTGTTGAAAGTATTTATACCGTAAATAATTCCAGCAGTTGGATCTTCAGCCATCTTTGTTTGTCGAGCATTTTCCATTTTTACATCTACTATAATTTTAGCATCTTTTTCATTTTTAATGGTGCCCTGAGTCCCCTCGGACATCCTGGAGTTAATTCCCACAGCCTGAACAGCGGAAAGCTTTTCCCCAGATATATTTATATTGCCTTTATTGGTTATATTGTTAAAGACAAGGGCATCCAGAGGCTTAGTCTTGCATCCTCCACTTCCGCTAGAACCACCCTTATGTCCCTTTTTAGACGATGTGAGAGCCACCGTTTCAGATGTCGATGCAGTTTCTGAACCTTCCGGATCTATCCCTACTTCTTTAGACACAGGTGATTCAGTTGCCAGTGCCGATATGGCTTTTAAAAGTGCCGGATCTGTCGCCGTTTCTTCAGTCTGAGGTACTACTATATCCTCAGCCACTGGTTCTATAAATTCTGTAGCCTCTGTCAGAGTATGATCGTCGTATTCTCCTACATTTATTCCCATTATTCTGGCAACATCCTTATTTATAACATTTGCATTTATATTACCCGTGTTATCTATGTTTACCTTCATTGGGAGGGCAGATATCTCTTCTTCCTCTTTGGGAATACTTATGCCTATTTTATCCCATTCAGGGTCAGGATTTTCTGCTACTTCCACTTCTGCCGGAATAAAAAGATTTATTCCTGTGGCTCCTCCAAATGTCAGACCTTCCCCATCTTCGGAATCAATTTTCCCAGCAACATTTGCAATGATTTTCCCAGTATTATCTATGTCTACCTTAGAAAATGGGGTATTGATCTTGATCCCTTCTGCCTCAACTTCACCCTTTACATATATTCCATCGCTGTCTTTAACTCCGATATTGCTTATATCAATATCCGGATAGGCATAAAGCGGGTCTTCTTTTTCCGTTGAACTCTCAGGAGTGACTATATCTTCAGAAACAGGGAATTTCACATGGACTCCATATGCCGAACTTCCTGTTACATCTATCATTCCCTCATTTGTTACCGTGAAGGACGAGTTCCCACCACCATCACTTATATCATCTTTAAAGAATTCAGTTAGTTTATCGGTACCCGGAATATATATTCCCGAACTTACTCCCTCGCTATCTGCAACTCCATCTGTATTTGTAACTATCAACTTCCCGGAATTGGTAATATCCACCACTACCTTGGGTGTAAGAAGGCCATTCTCACTTTCGTAGTCACCTATCACCTCAATTCCCTTACCTGTATCGGAAGAGATAGTGTTTTCCCAGATAGCTTCTCCATCTTTAATTGGTACTTCCTCTACACCAAAAGCCACCCCGTTGATCATTAAACTCACAATTAAAGCTAGTGTTACCTTAACTTTTCCTTTAAAACATCTTTTCACATTTTTTTCAAGTAGATTTAAATAGTTTGCTTTCATTTTTTTCAACACCTCCATTTTATAGGTTGAAAATATAAAACAATAAATCTTCTAGTATAAACTAATTAAGTTGCTTTAATAACACACTGTAATATTAGTAAATATTTTAATGTGCTATTAAAGGGGGGATTATCAAAAGATGTCTTATCGAAAGGTACAATAATTTTTTCATTTCTCCTCCTTTTAAACAATAAAATAATTTTAACGATAAATATATACTCTAGTAATTTCATTACAAATATATATATATATTAGTTTATAAGTGAATTTAATGGTTTTCCTTTTTTTTTTTTTTGAAATATTTTAATTATATTTTAATTATATTTCATTACTTGTTAAATATTAATAAAATAAAAACTAGAGAAAATTAATAAATTTATTGGGCGTAGCAATAATTTGAAAAAAAAAAGACTTTTAGAATAAATATTCTAAAAGTCTGGGGGTTCTTAATAATTAAAGGAGAAAAGTTACGACACTCTTGTTTCTCTATCGAATCTCTTCGCACCGTATATCCAAGTCAAAAATATTTTTTTGAGCATCACAAAGATTGTTAAAATTTTCTATGGCTCTTATCAGTTTTTTATATCCATTAGTGGTATGATCTGTAGACGTAACTGCTAAAAAAAGTTCATACATATTGTTCTCAAAACTTTCTAAAATTGCATTATCGAACTCTGTGTCTTGCATAGTATAAATATGATTTCCATATTCATAGTTTAATTTCTCTTTCCAATTTTGTTTTCGATTATTCATCTCATTACCTCCGTTTTCTAATTTTTAAAATTAAAGTATATTCTCAAGAGAGAAGTTTATATTATATATTATTATTTTCTTGAATATTACAAAAATTCCTTTTTTTTGAACTGGAAATTGTAAAAAAATCGAAATATGTGAATAAAATTAATGTTTTTTAATGTTTTTAAACTTTTGTTTATTAGTTTTCGTCAAATTAATGGATTAATGAAATAAAAAAATCCTCTCATACAAATTTGAGAGGATTTTTTTATTTACCTGTTAACTACATACCTTTTCAGTAAAATAGCTTCACTTTTTATATCCCTATGAACTACTGATTTCACATCAAATTTAAAGAGTTTGAAAACTCCCTGTATAAAACTTCCTGTAAAGATGGCGGTGATAATAGTTCCTACTCCTGCATACCCTCCCATAAGATATCCTGTAATCAAGACGCTGATTTCAATAATATTTCTCACAGTACCCACTGAAAATTTTGTTTTTTTAGTGAGGGCAACCATAAGTGCATCTCTAGGACCGCATCCAAGGCCAGTAGAAATATATAGATAGCATCCTACACTAAGGATAAAAATTCCCAAAAACATCATAAAAATTCCTGTGAATATGCCACTACTTAAAGGTACTATGTCCAGATAGAGGATCAAGTCCATAAAGGTCCCAAGAAAAACAATGTTCAATATACTACCGCTTCCTATTCGCTCTCCTAGAAAGAAATCCAAAGTTATAACTATGAATCCAACAAAGATACTGGCCTGTCCTATTGTAAGGTTACTGATTTTGGATATTCCTTGGTGTAATACGTCCCATGGAGAAAATCCCAGGTTGGATTTGATGATAACTATTATTCCTAGGGAACAAACAAATAGACCTAAAAATAATTTTAGATATTTCAATATCTCTTTTTTCATGACTTTACCTCCGTATTAAATAAAACATCTTTTTGTATTTTATAACATCTTTTTAGGTTAGTATAGCATACAAAAATATTTTGTGCTATAATTATTATATAAAATTTAAGGAGTAAATTATTATGAAAGAATTGAATATATTAATTGGACAAAATTTAAAATCCATAAGAAAAAGTCAAAATTTAAGTTTAGAAGAAGCTGCTAATGCAACAGGAGTGAGTAAGCCCATGCTAGGACAGATCGAAAGGGGAATATCTAATCCTACAGTAACAACTCTTTGGAAAATTGCTTCAGGACTGAAAGTTCCTTTTTCAGAATTTATGAAGGAACCTGAATTAAGTTATCAGTTTGTTTCTCCTTTAGATATAGAACCAATAATGGAATGCGATGAAAATATGAAGATTTATACAATGTTTTCCTATAATGATAATTTTGAAATATTATATGTAGATTTAGAACCGGGATGTATTCACTTTTCTCCAAAACATCCAAATGAAGTAGAAGAGTATGTATTTGTTATTGAAGGAGTTCTGAGGGTGAGAATAGGGATAGAATCGATAACTTTAAAAACCGGGGAAGCTTTAAAATTTAGAGCAAATGTAGATCATGAATATTCAAATTTAGAAAATATAAAATGTAGATTCCAAAATATCAATGTTTATCATAAAAATTAATGCTATGGGAGGCATTTAAAATATTACTCTTATGTTTTTATAAAAAAATTGTTTAAAAAATATGTATTATATAAAATAAATATGATAGGAAGACTGTTAATAAAAAAATATAAAAAGGTATAGTAAAAAGGATTTATATAGGAAGAAAGGTATAAGTATATTAACAGCAGAATACATCATCAAATAATAATAGTGGGGTGATTGTAATGAGATATACAGAAAACTTTTTTGAAGAAGGGATAGTAGTGGATAAAAATGAAGATTTTTACTTAGTGGTAGATGATACTAGTGACTTCCATGTAATAAAATCTTTGGAAAAAATACAATTACAATCGTATATTTATTGGAATAAAAATGAGCAGATATACGGAAGGTTTCCAACAAGAATAATTCCAGCAATGTTTTATTCTAGAAATGAACCGGTAGAAAATTGGTTTAAGGAAACATCTATTAGTAGTTAAGTTATAAATATATTATGGATAAAAAAATATTTGAAGGAGTCGGTTTAATAAACTGGCTCTTTTTGATATATAATAATAGTTTTATTTAGGAAAGATTGAATTATTAATTGGATTTATAGTATGATCTAATTATTAAGAGAACGCTTATTTAAAAGATAGAGGAGGAGAGAAAAATAAAATATAGTATAGGTGAGGTTAGTAAACTTTTTGATATACCCATAACTACATTGAGGCACTATCATAATAAAGGGATATTTAAAGCTGGGTATATAGATGAAGATACGGGATATCGATATTATTTTTCAGATCAATTTGAATTATTAAATAATATTCTAAATTTAAGGTACAGTAAAATACCCTTGGATATAATAAAGGAATATACAGAAAATGGAGACATATCCCTCCTAAAAACAATTTTTTCAGAACAGAAAGATGAGTTAGAAAGAAAAATAAAAGAGTTAGAGTGTGCAAAAAAAAGTGTGGAGGAGAGACTTCAATATATAGAAAAGATAAAAAAAAATTCTGAATTTGAAAAAATATTGATTGAGCATATGGAAACAGAGAAAATATTTATCATAGATAAAAAATTCTACAAAGAGTGTGATTTGGAGATTTTAGTGAGAGAGTTAGGAGAAACAACGAAATTTTCACATTCATTGACCTTGGGAAATGTAGGCCTTTTGATGAAACCAAATTCTGATTATAGAGAGTACGCAGGTGTTTATTTAATCAATAAAGATTTTAAAGATCTTTTAAACGTTTCTCTAAAGGTGACAGGAGAATATTTAACGATATATTTTAAAGGAAAAAGAGAAAGTTCTCCTAAATATTATAAAATTTTAGAAAAATATATAAAAGATAATAATATAGAAACAGAGGGATTATTTTATGAGATAGCTCTAGTAAGTACATCCATATCACATACAGAAAAAGAATATATTAGAAGAATAGAAATAAAGAAAAAATAATTTAGCATTGACCCTCTACTAGGTGGAGACTATATACTTCAAACTATAGAAATCATCTAAATAGGAGGAGGGGAAAAATGTTAGGAACAATAGTAAATACAGCTACCATAGTAGCAGGTGCAACAATAGGAAGTTTTCTAAATAAAGGAATTGAAGAGCGATATAAAGAGAGAACTATACAGGGGATGGGCTTTGTCGCCATGGCCATAGGTATATCTAATATTTCAAAGGGGATGACACTTATAGACAATCCGTTGGTATTTATACTGAGTATAGGGATAGGAGCTGTATTAGGAGAGTGGATTAATTTAGAAAAAAAAATAGATATTATAAGTAAAAAATATGAGGGAACGAAAAATCCAGTACAGGGAATAGTTATCGGAGTTATATTATTTTGTGTAGGAGCGCTCTCTATAGTAGGGCCTATAGAAAGTGCTATAAGGGAAGATAATACCATGCTTTATGCCAATGCTGTATTAGATGGAATAACTTCTATAATACTTTCGATTAATTATGGGATATCTATAGCATTAGTAGGAGTTATACTTTTTCTTTGGCAGGGAAGTATATATCTTGGAGCTAGTATAATGCAAGATATGGTTACTCCAGAGCTCCTAAATCAGTTGACTATATTGGGAGGAGTCTTTATATTAGGAACAGGAATAAATATTCTAGGGATGGCTAAGATAAAAATTTTAAATTTCCTTCCTGCACTTTTAATCCCATTTATAGCAAAAATGTTTGGAATTATTTAGAAAAATGATCTTCTTAAATAAAAATTAATTTCATTGTAGTAATTGAGAAATTAAAAAATACTGCTTAGGTCCCTAATAGGGGCCAGCAGTATTTTTTTTTATTAATTTATTGTAGCAAATCTAATCTTACCTTTGATACGTCTAAAAGATCTCCTCATCATAGAGATACTTATAATTAGACAGGTAACTTCTGACATAGGGATAGCCATCCATATCCCACGAGGTCCAAATATAGATGGAAGGATTAGAAGAAATATCCCTACAAAAATAAGTGATCTGAGACATGCAATACTTGCAGATTCCATTGGTTTTTCTATAGCTGTATGAAATGAACTAGATATTATGTTTATAAAAGAAAATATATAAGCAAATACAACATAAGCAATAGCTTCATTGGTTAGATTGGTTAATTCAACATTTCCATCAGTAAACATATTTACTATGGGACCGCTATAAAATTTCATCAGAACAAAGAATACTATTCCTATACTTCCACCAGTTATAAGAGAGACTTTTAATACATCATATATCTTTTCTATTCTTTTGGCTCCTAAATTATATGAAATTATAGGCTGTAATGCCTGAGCTAATCCATAGAGGGAGATGTTTACAATGGTATTTACATAAAATACTATTGTAAGAGCTGAAACTCCAATTTCTCCGATTTCTTTCATGATTATTCTATTAAATAAGAAAGCTGCTACCGATGCTGATACTACTGTTAACATCTCAGAACTTCCATTATAGAGTATATTTTTTAATAGTTTAAAATCTCCTTTTAGTTTAAAAAACTGTATTTGAGACTTTCCATTAAAAAAATAACTAAATAGTGCTAATCCACCTAGAAGATTAGCTATTGCTGTAGCGTAAGCTGCTCCAGACATTCCCCAACCGAACCTTACAATAAAAAGGTAATCTAGGACTATATTACTGAGGCAACATACAAAACCACTTAAAAATACAGAATTAGGCTTTTCTCCAACCCTTGTAAATGTTTCAGTATATATTGGAAGATTTAAAACTATACATAATAATAATGATGGTTTCATATAAGCTTTCACCAGAGGTAATAATCCTAAATCTGCTCCTAAAAATAATATTATTTTATCCAAAATAAATAAACTACCTATGGAGATTACTCCTACTATTACTAAATAAGATACCAGAGTAAAGGTTGCGATCTCACCGGCTCTTTGTTTTTGATTTTTTCCTAAAGAGATCGAGGCTAATACAGCACCACCAGCTGAGATCATCATGACTATACTCATAATGGTACTCATATATGGCATGGCTAAATTAACTGCTGCAAGACCTCGAGGTCCTACAATATTTCCTATAAACATTCCATCTATCATTATCTGCATAGATACAATTAATAATCCTACTATGCTGGGTATTGCGAACTTAAAAAATACTTTTTTTACACATCCATTTTCTAAACTTGAATTTTTCATAATGAACCTCCTTGTTTCTATAGACATTATAAACTATATTGTATACTATATAGTCAAGTGTATTTAGGAGGTTTTTATGAAAAAAAAATATAAAATAAATGAGATAGCTAGTTTTTTTAAGATTTCTCGACAGACCCTTATCTATTATGATGATATTGGGTTATTTAAACCTAGGTTTGTAGATAGTGATACTTCCTACAGATACTATGGAGAGGAGCAATTTTCTAATTTGAGATTTATACTGACTCTAAAGGAAGCAGGATTTTCACTAAAGGAGATAAGGGAATATACTAAAAGTCGTTCTCCTGAAGAAAGTTTGGATTATTTGGAAGAAAAGAAAAGGCTACTAGATCTAAAAATAAAAAAAATGAATGAATCTAAGTTCAAAATAGACAGAAAAATATCTGAGATAAAAAAGATGATGAAAAAGGATGATATCGAGCCACAGATGTTATACTTTGAATCTATGGAAGCTGTTGTTATCCAGATAGAAAAACCTTGTGATTATTTAAAATATGATAAAACATTTTCTGATTTATTAGAGATAAGGGAGGAGTTAAATATTCAAGGAGATGATTATTTTGTGAGAATCTCAAAAGATGATATTATTTTAGGAAATGCAATGGAAGTAAAGACAATTGGTTTTTTTACTCCAACTTTCTGTAATTATAAAAATAGTTTAAAAATAGAGGGGGGATGGTTTGCCTCTATATTGCATAAGGATACATGGGATACCATAGAGGTAAGTTACGAAAAACTTTTGAGGTATGTAGAAGACAATGGGTATGAAGTTATTGGAGACTCTATAGAGATTTTTAATGAAGTTATAGTCCATTTAGGAAATGGAGAAGGTTCAATTACTCAGATTACTTTTCCAGTTAAATATTGTAAAAAATAAAAAAGCCATGTGACGTTGCATCCAGACAGAGAGAGATTTCATTAGTTTTTTGAGAAAAGTAGAAGATGAGGTATACTTAAAAAAAACATTCAAATAAATAATTTAAGTTGTTATTTGTAAAAAAGACCTAAGGGTTTCATCTTTAATTGAGTATAAATAATTTTAATAATCATGAATCGAAAGTTCTAAGGGTGTCACCCTTAACGGACTCCATTTACTTTTTATCTGAAAAAGAAATAGAGGGAAGAAAATCAGAAATTTTGAAAATGGCTTTAGAGTAGGGATAAAATAGCTACGAGCTTACGGGCTATAGTCCTCGTTTCACTGTGGAACTTAATCTGTATATCGCTCTTAGTAGAATAATTAATGTAAAAGCAGTATCGCCTTTAAAATTAAAGAATAAAGCGGAACTACTATAAACTTCAGATAAAAGTCCAAAGAAAAGTCAGATATTAGTCTGTATCAAAAGTAAGAGGGAGGAAAAATGAAAATAATAGATTTAACACATATTATAGATGAAAAAATGCCTGTTTTCCCCGGGACAGAACCTCCTAAAATCATTCAGAAAAATACAATAAAAAAAGATGGATTTGCTGAAAAACTATTAGCAATGTATTCCCATACTGGAACTCATATAGACGCTCCTGCCCATATGATAGAGGATGGACACTCATTGAGTGATTTTTCCATTGAAAAATTTATAGGAAAGGGAATTATAATTCCTTTGGAATCAAATAATTTAATAGAATTAAATTATTTAAAGAAATTTCAAATTCAAATAAAAAAAGCTTCTTTTGTACTATTTTATTCTGGGTGGGATGAATTTTGGGGGAAAAAAGAATATTTTAATGGATTTCCATCACTTAGTATAGAGGCCGCTAAATATCTTGTAGAATTTGATCTAAAAGGTGTAGGGATAGATGCCGTATCTATAGACGCTATAGATAGCAAAGATTTTGGTGTTCACCATATTCTGTTAAAAAAAGATTTGGTAATTATAGAAAATCTAAAAAACTTAAAATATCTGATCAATAAAAATTTTGAGCTCTATATCACTCCTCTAAAAATAAAAGGTTTAGATGGATCTCCAGTAAGAGCTTTTGGAAAGGAAATTTAGTCATAAACTCTATAATTTTAGTCGCAAACTAAAAAAATAATTAAAAAATAAACAAAATTAATAAAAAATAATTTGACTTTTTTCAGTAAATTTTGTATTATATTCTAAATCCACCAGGAGTGGACAAAGGATCAAATAAACGAACAACAGAGGAGAAAAGCTATGTCTATAAAAAATATAATAACAACCATAATAACCTTGACCTAAAGTTTGCTTTCGAAAAACAGAAGCAAACCTCTTTTAGTTATCCAACAAGAGATGCTTCTAATATAGGGTTTTTATAAGTCTATTTAGAATTTTTATCTAAATAGACTTTTTTTATTTATTTAGGGGATTACAAAAGTTATTTATAAATTATGATTAATTAAGTGCAACGTTACGTTGCTTTTTATTAGAAATTGGAGGAATGACCATGAAAAAATATAACATCGCAATTGCAGGAGCCACTGGATTAGTAGGACAAACTTTTTTACAGGTATTAGAAGAGAGAAATTTTCCCATTGAAAATTTATATTTAATGGCATCATCTAGAAGTGCAGGAAAAACAATAAAATATAAAGGGAAAAATATAACAGTAGAAGAATTGAATGAAAATTCTTTTGATAAAGAGATAGATATTGCACTTTTTTCAGCAGGAGGAGAGGTATCCAAAAGATTTTCACCTATAGCAGCTTCTAAAGGGGTAGTAGTAGTAGATAACAGTAGTGCCTTTAGGATGACTGAAAGTGTTCCACTAATTGTTCCCGAAGTTAATCCAGAGGATGTATGGAGTCACAATGGAATTATAGCAAATCCAAATTGCTCAACTATACAATCTGTAGTACCACTAAAAGTTTTAGATGAAAAATACAAGATTAAAAGAATTATATATTCTACTTATCAAGCAGTATCTGGTTCTGGATTTGCAGGAATTAAAGATTTAGAAAATGGATTAGAGGGAAAGGCTCCTGAAAATTATCCCCATCAAATAGCTGGGAATTGTCTGCCTCATATAGATGTATTTTTGGAAAATGGTAATACAAAAGAGGAACAAAAGATGATAGATGAAACAAAAAAAATATTAAGGAAAGATGTCAGAGTAACGGCTACTTGTGTTAGGGTGCCTGTGTTACATTCCCATAGTGTATCTATAAATATTGAATTTGAAAATTCTTTTGATATAAAGCAAATAAGAAAAGACTTGGCTAGTGTGAAAGGACTGGTTGTAGAAGATGATGTAAAGAAAAATATCTATCCTATGGCAATAAATACCAAGGGAAAAGATGAGGTCTTTGTAGGAAGGGTTAGAAGAGATGAGAGTGTTGAAAATGGTATAAACTTATGGGTAGTTGCTGATAATATAAGAAAGGGAGCAGCTACAAATACAGTTCAAATTGCGGAATTATTAATTGCTGGAGATAGAGGGAGGAAGTTATGAAATTAGGAGTTATTGGTCTTGGAACAGTTGGGATGAGTGTTTTACAAATATTATCAGATGAAAAAAATAAAAAAAATAAAGAGATTGGTGATATAGAAATCCTGAAAGTTTGCGATATTCAAAACAATAATCTTATGGGATATGATTATACAAATGATTATAGAGATATTCTAAATGATTCTAAGATAGATACTGTAGTGGAGTTAATTGGAGGAGTAGGAGCAGCTTACGAAATTTCTAAGAGTGCTTTAAATTCACAAAAAAATCTAGTCACTGCAAATAAACATCTTTTGGCTATTCATGGGAAGGAATTATTTTCCCTGGCTGAAAAAAATAATGTAAAACTTCAATATGAAGCCTCTGTAGGAGGAGGAATACCCGTTATTTCACCGATAAAAGAAAATTTATTTGTAAATAATTTTAAAAATATTCGTGGGATCTTAAACGGAACATGTAACTATATTTTGACAAAAATGGAAGAGGGGATGTCTTATTCAAAAGCTTTGGAAGATGCTCAACTTAAAGGATATGCAGAAGCTGATCCAACATTTGATGTAAAAGGGATTGATACAGCCCATAAGATAAGCATACTAGCTCATCTTGCTTGGGGAGAATTAAAAGAATTTTCTGAAATTTCTATCGTTGGAATAGATGGATTAACTAAAGGTGATATTGAAGTAGCTAAATCTAAAGGACTTAGATATAAATTATTAGGAGAAGCCAATTTTGATGGGAAAGGATTAAGTATAAGAGTAGCGCCTGTAGCTGTAAAAAAAGAGGAACTATTATACAGTGTAAATGGAGTCTATAATGCTGTAGAATTAGATGGTAATTATACAGGGAAAACAATATTTTATGGTGAAGGTGCTGGAGGAGATGCTACGGCAACAGCTGTAATTTCAGATATCTATAAAATCAAATTAGGAGGCTAGATTATGATAGTCGTTCAAAAATTTGGAGGTACAAGTGTAAAAGGTAGCGAGAGACTACGTGAGGTAGCAAAATGGGTAGTGAAAAACAAAAATGAGGGTAATAAGATGGTGGTAATTGTATCTGCTCCTGGCGGAATGACAGATTCCCTTATATGTGAAGCTAAGCAAATGAATACAAATCCAAAAGGTAGAGAACTAGATATGTTACTTTCAGTAGGAGAACAAATATCAGCAGCTTTACTTGCTATGGGGATAGAGGAATTAGGAGAAAAAGCTGTTTCATTTAATGCATCACAATTAGACTTAAAAACAAACGGAGAACATAATAATGCTAAAATTTTAGATATTTCTTCTGAAAAAATATTAAAAAATTTAGATGATGATTATGTAGTTATAGTGACTGGATTTCAAGGAGTAGACAATGAAGGGAATATAACTACCCTAGGAAGAGGAGGTAGTGATACTAGTGCTGTAGCTATTGGAGCTGCCATCAAGGCTGATAAGGTTGAGATCTATACAGATGTAAATGGTGTCTATACCTCAGATCCTAGAATTATAAAGGATGCTAAAAAAATTAAAAATATTTCTTTTGATGAAATGATTGAAATGGCGGATAAAGGCTCTAAAGTTTTACATTGTAGAAGTGTGGAATTGGCTTCTAAATATGAGATCCCCATTCATTTGCGTTCAGCTTTTACATGGGAAGAAGGTACTTGGATTAAAAAGGAGGAAACTATGGAAAATTCAGTTGTGAGAGGAATCTCAAATCTAAATAATTTGGCAAATCTTAAAATAAATTTTAAAAACATGGATGAACTTGTGGATCGTCTAGAAGAAAATAATATAAATGTAAAATTGTTTCAACAATTAGATAATTCTAAATTTTCAATTTTGACTGAAAAAGAAGACGCTCTGAGATTTTATAAAGTTTTAGAAAAAGAGGGGTATTCTCTGGAATTAAATGATGATCTAGGTATGATATCTGTAGTGGGGTTAGGGATTGCATCTAATAATATTCCTAGAAAATTAGCTAAGATTTTAAATTCAAATGAGATAAATATAGATTCAATTACTTCTAATCAAACAAGTGTATCCTATGTTATATCTCAAAATAAAATAAAAAATGCTAATGCTATTTTTCATCGTGAATTATTTGAATAGGAGATCTTATGGCTGTATATACTAATTTAACTAACGAGCATAAAAAAGATATAAGAACTCTTTATAACTTGGGAGAAGGTGCTAATTTTATTGAAATTTCTGAAGGGATATTAAATACAAATTATTTAATTGAAGACAGAGATAAAAAATATGTGTTTAGACTCTTAGAGGGAAGAAGAAATATAGGAGAGGAATTAAAAGAATTAGATTTTTTAAATTTTTTAAATGAAAATGGTGTTTCATGTCCTGAAATATTTGTAAATAATTTAGGAGAAAAACATATGTTTATCCAGGAAAAAATGGGATGTCTATTTGATTTTATCCATGGAAATAAAGTAAAAGAGATCAATTGTGATGTTTTAGAAAAAATCGGTTCTACATTGGGAAAAATACATAATCTATCTAAGGGTAGATCTATTCAAAGAACTAGAAAAATAGATTTAGATTATTTCCATGAGAAAATATCAAAAATAGATCTAAAATCAGTTTTAAAAGATGACTATAATTTAATCATGAGTAAATATAAAGAGGTAAAAGAAACTGATTTTTCATCTCTTCCAAAGGGAATTGTTCATAATGATATATTCCCAGACAATGTATTTATGGGAGAAAAACTTTCGTTGATTGATTTTAACGATTGTATGGATGCTCCATTTATTATAGACTTAGCTATTGTGATAAATTTTTGGATTAAAATTAAAGAATTTTCTAAAGATAAAGAAAAAAAGTTCATAAAAGTATTTTTGAAATCATATGAAGGGGAACGAAAATTATTATTAGAAGAAAAAAAATTACTAAATAAAATGGTTTTAAAAACAGCTCTTACTTTTATTTTTTTAAGGATAAATAAATTTTATGTTGAAGATAATAAAGATAAAAACATGGAAGTAAAATCTTATAAAGACCTTTTAATCTTACTTGAGGAGGGAACAGATGAAATATATTAGTACTCGTGGAAATTTAGATAGATATACAGCTTCCCAAGCTATTGCAAAAGGAATTTGTAATGACAGGGGCCTTTTTGTACCTGAAAGATTTCCAAATGTCTCTTTGGAAGAGATTGAAAAAATGAAGGATAGTGACTATAAAGAGGTAGCTTTAAATATATTAAAGAGATATCTTATGGACTACAGTGAGAAAGAATTAAAAGACTGTATAGGTGTCTATGATGAAACTTTTTCTCATCCGGAAAAAACTCCAGTAGTAAAATTAAAAGATGGAATATATGTATTAGAACTTTGGCATGGACCGACTCTGGCATTTAAAGATATGGCTCTTCAAATTATGCCTCGTCTCTTTACCTATGCAAGAAAGAAAAATAATGCTGAAAAAGATAGTCTAATCTTAGTTGCGACATCTGGTGACACAGGGAAAGCTGCTCTAGAAGGGTTTAAAGATTTAGAAGGTGTAAAGGTAGTTGTATTCTATCCGGTAGATGGTGTGAGTGATGTACAAAGGCTACAGATGCAGACGGCTATTGGAGAAAATGTAGAGGTAATAGGAGTTAATGGGAATTTTGATGACTGTCAGACTGCCGTTAAAAACATATTTTTAGATGAGGAGTTAAATAGATCTTTAGATAAATTTAAACTTTCTTCTGCTAACTCAATTAATCTTGGAAGACTCCTCCCTCAAATAATCTATTATTTTAAAGCATATCTTCAATTATTGAGAGATGGGGAAATTACTTTGGGAGAAACAATAGATTTTTCTGTTCCTACTGGGAATTTTGGAGATATATTGGCTGGCTATTATGCCAAACAAATGGGTCTTCCTGTAGGAAAATTGATCTGTGCTTCTAATAAAAATAATGTATTATATGATTTTTTAAATACTGGGATTTATAATAAAGAAAGGGAATTCTATAAGACTATGAGTCCCTCTATGGATATTTTGGTTTCCTCTAATTTAGAAAGGTTACTGTATCACACTTTAGAAGACGGTAAAGTTTTAAATGAAATTTATAATAAATTTGAAGAAAATGGAGTATTAGAGTTAGATGCGGTATCTCTAAAAAAGATCCAAGAAACTATAGTTCCAGACTACAGTAGTGAGGAGGAGTGTTTAGAAACTATCTATAATACATTTGATAAAAATAATTATATGCTTGATCCACATACTTCAGTTGCTATGAATGGGGCCTTAAAAAATAAATCAGGTAAGGTAGTAGTTCTTTCTACTGCTAATATCTATAAATTTTCTTCTAGTATTTTGAAAGCTTTTGATCTAGAAAAAAATGATGAATTTAAAAATATTGAAGCCTTGGAAAAATTATCTAAAGAAGAAATTCCATTGAATATAAAAAAATTAAAATCACTGAAGATATTACACACTAAAGTAGTAGATAAAGATAAACTTAGGGATATTTTGAAACAGTTATAGTAATCAGATCACAAAACAGAAGATAAAATTAAATTAACTATTTTATTTATATAGAATACATTAATATTCATCAAGGGGGAAATAAAGGTGTATCTAAAAAAATTAGGATTAGAAGATCCCGTTGAAATTTTTTACTTGCTTCAAGAAGCCGCAATTGGAGATTGGGAATCATTAGACTCTATGACTTCTAAAAAATTCCCTAAATATTTAGAAGATAGATATAATGAGGATTTAGGAGTTAACTTAAAGGAGGGAAGGGTTCCACAAACGACTTATTGGCTTTATATAGATGAGGTACCTTGTGGAATTATTCGTGTGAGAAAAGGTATGAATGAAGTTTTACTTAAACGCGGAGGACACATTGGATATTATATGAAAAAAGATTCCAGAGGAAAAGGCTATGGGAAAAAAATGCTTTCACTATGTTTAGATCTTTTGAAGAAAGAAGGAATAGATAAAGTATTAATTACATGTAACACTGACAATATAGGGTCTCAAAAGATAATTGAGTATAATAAAGGTATCCTTGAAAATATAGTAGATGGAACTAAAAGGTATTGGATAAATCTATAAATCGTCTTTCTTAAAAAAGAGGTTATGCTGCAGACTGTAGTCATAGCCTCTTTTATTTTTGCTTAAAGAATTTTTAGAAATCACTAGAGAAAAAAGATTTTAGACATTTAGCTGTGATATTTGTCAAAGAGGATTCCAGAGGATTTTTAGTATAAAGATAATAAGATATAAGTAGAATTTAGAAAGAACAAAAAAAATAATGAAAGGAGATAAATATTATGAAAAAAAATGAATTAGAGAAAAGAATTTTCAATATTGTTCCTCAACTTTCATTTTTTGGAGGAACGTCAGATGAAGAGATCCATCATATAATGGAATATATTCATGAGAAAAAAGTATTGGCTGGGAATTATGTGTACAAAGAGGGAGATTCTCCAGAAAATATTTATATTCTTTTAGAAGGAGAAATGGAGTTTTTTATCTTAGAAGAAAAAATAGCCAGTGGAGAAGTAGGACTTTTGTTTGGGACTTCAGCTACCATAGGTATTCAAAAACAATTAGTATCTGCAATGGCTAAAACAGATATTAAACTAGCTGTAATTGCTAAAAGCTTTTTTATAGAGATGAGCAAAAAAGATCCAAAACTTTTTGTAAAGATAATACTAAATGTGGCTAGGGATTTAAATTTTTTAAAAGATTATGTGAGAAAACAAAAATTTAAATAGAAAACATGATATTTTAATTGTTTAGTACAAATTAAAAACCAAAAGGACGGTTTTGATATGAAAATAAAAATACTGACTACACTGATTTTAATCATTTTATTATCTGCTTGTGGAGATCGAGGAAAGGATAGAGAAAACCATGTTAAAATTTTAGGTTTTAAGGGGAAAGTTAAATTGGTTAAATATTCTAACTATGATGCAGAGTCAAAATTTGGAGAGATTAATAAGGGTATTAGGAGTAGTTTTGGAGAAGACAATAGGTATTACTATTTTAATGAAAAAGGAGTTAAAATAGAGGAGGGAGAATATGACTTCCATGGTCAGATACAAAGGAAAAAACTATATAAATATAATGAAAATGGGAATTTAATTGAGACAAAGGATTTTAACCTCAAGGATGAATATATAGGGAAAACAATATATAAAACAGATGACAATAAAAATTTAATTGAGACTAATGATTTTAATTCTAAGGATGAGTTCATAGGAAAAACCTTATATATAAGGGATGATAAAGAAAATGCCATTGAAACAAATAGTTATGATTCTAAGGGGAATTTATACTCTAAATTAAAATCTGAATATGATACAAAAGGAAGAGTGTTAGAAGTTATATCTTATGGTCTCGAGAATAAATTGAAGGAAAAAACATATATTAAATATGATGGAAAGGGAAGAATAATAGAAATAAAAGTAATAACAGATGGGTCTGTAATCATTAAAAATTTCAACTATGAAAATAAAGAAAAAGATGACCTGACTCTTATGGTTAAATACGAGGATTATTTAACTATGTCAAAAACAATATATAGATATAAGTATGATGAAAATGGTAACTGGATTCAAAAAATCAGTATTGAAGATGGAAAACCAAAAATAATAGAGGAAAGGGAGATTGAATATTATATGTAGGATATAAAGTTCTAAAAAACTTAAAAAACTGATTAACTAAAACGCTAATTAAAATATATTAATAAAAATTAAATTAAAATAATATAAAAAAATTTAAATTTATCTATTTTTTCTGTTATAATAGTCTATATTAATTTTATTTTAGGAGGTACATAATGAAAAATATAGATTTAGACTATCTATCGAAACTTTTTGTCGATTATGGTCTTAAACTTTTATACGCTATCATAATATGGATTATAGGGAAATTTATCATCAGTAAATTAATGTTGTTAGTTGATAAAAAAATGGAGATCACTAAAACAGAGATAACACTAAGAAAATTCTTACATTCTATTGTTAACACACTTTTATATACTTTTTTATTTATTGTGATAATTTCAACTTTAGGTATTCAAACGGCTTCTTTTGTGGCAGTATTAGGTGCGGCTTCTTTAGCTATTGGTTTTGCTCTTCAAGGAAGTTTAGCTAACTTTGCAGGGGGAGTACTGATTATCTTATTTAAACCTTATAAAATAGGTGATTTTATAGAAGCTAATGGAGTTAGTGGGACTGTAATAGAAATTCAAATTTTTGCCACGCTTTTAAATACAATAGACAATAAGAGGGTAGTTATTCCAAATGGAAAATTATCCAATGAAACTCTTACGAACTATTCTAAAAATTCAACAAGAAGGGTAGATATTACATTTGGTGTAGGATACAATGATGATTTGGATAAAGCAAAGGCAGTATTGGTTGAAATAGCCAAATCCCAAGAAAAGATCTTAAAAAATTCAGATATTTTTGTGGAGATAATAGAGTATGCTAATTCGTCAGTAAATATTATATATCGTGTTTGGTGTAATACACCTGACTATTGGGACGTTTATTTTTGTTCTATGAAAATGGCAAAAGCTGAATTTGATAAAGCAGGAATATCAATTCCATATCCACAGATGGATATTCATATGGATAAGTAAAAAATGTAGTAATAAAAAAATCAGGAGTATTTCTCCTGATTTTTTTTTTGAAATCCATTGGAATGAATAGATCCTATCCAAAGATTTAATATGATCATTAAATCAAACAAATTTTATTTATTTAAATCTCCTACAATTTTTTTTCCATGGAATTCAGTAGATGGGATTTTAGATCTTATCTCCTCCAAATTTTTCCCAGTAACTCCTCCAGCAACGACAATTTTAATTCGTCCCGAGGCTATAGTTATCATTTGATTTAAAACTTCCTTTCCTTCAAGAGCTGTTTTGGCTCCTCCAGAGGTAAGAATTCTATTTATTCCTAATTTTATTAATTTTTCAATCTCATCTGTAGGATTTGAAATTTCATCGATTGCCTTATGAAAGGTTACTTCCATTCCTTGAGTTTCTATTAAAAACTTTTTTAATACAGAGTAGTCAATTTTATTGTCTTTAGTGAGAACTCCTAAAACTACACCCTTTACACCTAATTTTTTAAATAGTCTGATATCTTCAATCATAATATCAATCTCAGAAGAGCTATAGCAAAAATCTCCTCCTCTAGGTCTTATCATAACAAGGACAGGAATTTTTATTTTTTCTAATACTTTTTTTACTGTTCCATAGGAAGGTGTAGTTCCTCCCTGAGCTAGATTTTCGCAAAGTTCTATTCTCTCAGTACCAGCAATCTGTGCTTTTTCAGCTTCTATAAAATTTTCGACACACGCTTCTTTTATCAATATTTAAACCTCCAATTAAATTAATATATTTAAAATGATATAATTTATTTTACTAATGTTTTATAATGACATATAATTATATTAAATTCAAATTTTTTAACATAGATATTTTAAAAAATTATAAAATAAGATATCCAAGGAAAATAAATTAATCATAGAGGAGACAAAAAATGAAATTATTAAAAGAAAGTGCAAAAATAAGTTTGAAGCTTTTAAAAATAATGCTTCCTATAAGTATTTTAGTGAAGATCGGAAGTAATTTTGGGATAATAGATATCCTTTCTAAAACTTTATCACCCTTAATGAAAATAATGGGACTTAGTGGAGAGATGGGAATTGTATGGGCAACAGCCATGATAACCAATATCTACGGTGGAATATTAGTACTATTTACCATGGCACAAACTAATTCATTCACAGTGGCAGAGATAACTATCGTGGCCAGTATAATTTTATTTGCTCACTCACTTCCAGTAGAGCTCAAAGTTATATCAGAAACTGGAGCAAAGCCATGGAAAATTTTAAGTATAAGGGTATTGTGTGCTGTAATAGCAGGAGGATTTCTAAATTTATTGTTTAAAACTTTTAATATTTATCAAGAAACCGCAGTTTTTAGATTTACAATAAAAGAATCAAATTCAGGTATTATAAGCTGGATATTAGGAGAATTAAAAAAGTATATAACAATATTTGTTATTATATTTATTCTTTTAGCACTTATGGAAGGATTGAAAAAAATAGGAGTCATAGGCTGGATAAACAATAAATTTTCCCCAGTGATGTCTTTTTTAGGAATCGATCCAAAATTATCTTTGACATGTATCGTAGGACTCACCATGGGAATCAGTTATGGTAGTGGACTTATTATAAAAGAAGTAAGAGAGGGGAGCTATAGTAGAAGAGATTTATTTTTAGTAGCGGTATTTATGAGTCTTTGTCATGCTCTTATAGAGGATACCCTTTTGATGATTCCTTTAGGAGCTAAGCTCATAGGAATATTCTGGGGAAGAATATTCTTTGCGGTAATATTTACATTGATTTTTAATAAGATCATGCCAAAAGATCAGGTAAAACAAGTAGGAGGAGAGTTGAAAAAATATGAAAAAAATAGTTGATGAAAATCTAAAGATTGTATCTTTAGATTTAGATGATATGGAATCTATCGATGAACTCTATAATGAATGCGAAGATTATTTTTTAATGGTTAACGGTGCTACTCATACAAAAGAAGATTCAGAGGACATATTCACTTCTTTACCACCTGACAAGGAATTCAAAGATAAATTTGTATTAGGGGTGTTTTATAAGGAGGAGTTAGTAGGAGTAATAGATCTTATAAAGGATTATCCTGTACTCAATCAATGGATCATTGGATTATTTCTTTTGAAGAGAAAAGATAGGAATAAGGGACTCGGAAAATTGATTCATAATGCTTTGATTGAAATTATTTTAGAACAGAATGGAAAATCACTTAGAGTTGGTGTTGTGAAAGGAAATATTAAGGCAATAAAATTTTGGGGAAATCTTGGATATAAAAAAACAAAAGAAACCGATGTAATCTTGGGAGATAAAGTTCATAAAGTATACGTAATGGTGTTGGAATTGAAGTAAATACATCATACTCTCAGATCAGATCTTCTAATAGGATAAAATTTTCTTAAGAAAGTAAAAATCCTGTAAAAAAAACAAATAATTAACCTATTAAATATTAAGGGAATATTGATTTTATTTAAGGTTTGTAGTATAAAGTATGTAAGGATATATTTAACTATTAACTTTTAATAAAGAGGTGTAGACCATGAAAAAGACACTATTACTATTGTTATTATTAATATCAGTGATCAAAATAGGCTTGATAAGCTACAGAAAATCAATAGATCAAAGTCAACTATATGAACGAAATATTAACCCTGAAAGACATTTTAAAAATAAATTAAAAAATGCAGAGGTTATTGGCTATTGCGAAAACGGAGAGGTTATATTTGAAGGAAATTTTAAAGATGGTAAAAAAGATGGAGAATGGCTTACCTATTATGAAAGTGGAAAAATAAAACTTAAAGTAAATTATAAAAACGGAGAAAAAGATGGAGAATCAATTAGCTATTATAAAGATGGAGAAATTAAATTGAAAACAAATTATAGAGATGAAGGGGGAAAATGAAAATAATTTATTAATAATTTTTATAATGGTGGTGACATTATGAAAAAGAAAATATTTTGTTTTATTTGAAAAGAAGTTAAAAATTGATATTTACTATTAAAGAAAAACAAAGAGAGAAATTAAAGGGCTGTTACAAATTTTATGCAAACTCTAAAAATTAATATAAAACAAGAAGCAATAATTTTTTAATTATTGCTTCTTGTTTTTAATATATAAGGACTTATTATTATAAGAATTTAGCTAAATCACTATTTACATCACTGATAGTTCCAATACCAAAATTTTCAACTAAAACGTTAGTAACATTTGGTGATAAGAACGCAGGAAGAGTTGGTCCTATATGAATATTTTTAATACCTAGATGTAATAATGCTAATAGTACAAGAACTGCTTTTTGCTCATACCACCCAATATTAAATACAATAGGAAGATCATTTATGTCATCTAATCCAAAAACTTCTTGTAATTTCATAGCCACAACTGCTAAGGAATAAGAATCATTACACTGACCTGCATCTAAAACTCTTGGGATTCCACCAATATCTCCTAAATCTAATTTGTTATATCTAAATTTAGCACATCCAGCAGTTAGGATCACAGTATCCTTGGGTAACTTTTCGGCAAACTCAGTATAGTATTTTCTATCTTGCATTCTAGCGTCACAACCACCCATAACGAAGAACTTTTTAATTGCACCAGATTTAACCGCTTCCACTACTTTATCAGCAACAGCTAGTATTTGGTTATGAGCAAAACCTCCAGTAATAGTACCAGTTTCTATTTCTATAGGAGAAGCACATTTTTTAGCGTGTTCTATAATTGCAGAAAAATCTTTTTTACCATCACTATCTTTAAGGATATGTTTAGCACCTGTTAATCCAGCGGAATTAGTAGTATATATTCTATCCAGGTATTCTGAAGCTTGTCCTCTAGGAGGTACTATACAGTTACTTGTAAATAAAACTGGACCATTAAATGAAACAAATTCTTTGGTTTGATGCCACCAAGAACCACCATAGTTTCCAACTAAATTATCATATTTTTTAAATGCAGGATAAGAATTAGCAGGTAACATCTCAGAATGAGTATATACATCTACTCCTGTTCCCTTAGTTTGTTCTAATAGTTGTTCTAAATCTTTTAAATCATGTCCTGATATTAATATCCCTGGATTATTTTTTACACCGATATTTACTTGAGTTGCCTCAGGGTTACCATATGTACTAGTATTTGCTCCATCAAGAAGTGCCATAGCTTCTACACCATATTTTCCTGTTTCTAAAGTAAGAGCTACCAATTCATCTACAGACAAAGCATCATTGTCTAATTCTGCCAATGCTCTAGTCATAAAACTATATATTTCACAATTTTCTGAACCAAGATTCATAGCATGTTCAACATAAGCACTCATACCTTTTAGGCCATAAGTAATAAGTTCTCTTAAAGATCTAACATCTTCATTTTCAGTTCGAAGTACTCCTACTTTTTCTCCAAATTCAATCATACTTTCTTTAGAAGAAATATTACAAGGATGATCTAAGAGTGAGTTGTTATCATTTGGTGTAGAAATTCCTTTCTCATCAAATTCTATACTGTCGTCTTCAGAAGTAATATAACAAATATAATTTAAAAGTTTAATATATTTATCAGGAATAGTTATTCCTAATTCACCAGCTTTTACTTCTAATTCTTTTTTATAAGCGTGACCTTTTTTTATTTCAGCCATGATAGCTTCATCATCAAAATTTGAATTAGTGATAGTTGTAAATAAAGCATTTACAACCCATTTATACTTATCTCCCGAAACCTCAGCTTTACCTTCTAATAGATTGCAGTATGCTGAAACTCCCTTAGCCATATGGATGAGTAAATCTTGTAATTTAGCAGTTTCTGGAGTTTTTCCACATACTCCTCTAACAGTACATCCTTTATTCATTGCTGTTTCTTGACACTGATAACAAAACATTGACATATAACATCTCCTCCTTTATTTTATGAGCGAACATAAAAAATATACTACTAATTTTAAATTAATCCTTTGTTTAAATGAAAAAAAATTAATTTAGAAGATATTTACTGAGACATTATTATCTCTACAAATAAAAAGTCAAGAAAGAAACTAAATTTTTTAGAATCTTTCTTGATAAATTTTTAGAGTTATAGTTCAAATTTTATTAGATCTACCTTATTTAATCTTTCCCAAGGAAGATCTATGTCTGTTCTTCCAATATGACCAAATGCAGCTAGATCCTGATAATCAAAATTTCCACTTCTCAATTCGAGACTATTCTCTATTCCTTTAGGAGTAAGATCAAATATATTTTTTATAATATTAGCCATCTTTGTCTCACTGATTTTTCCAGTGCCAAAAGAATCTATCTTTATCGAAGTTGGTTCAGCTACACCGATTGCATAGGATAGTTGCACCTCACATTTTTCTGCAAGATCTGCTCCTACAAGGTTTTTAGCAACCCATCTTGCGGCATATGCTGCTGATCTATCTACCTTTGAAGGGTCTTTTCCAGAAAATGCTCCTCCTCCATGTCTAAAATATCCTCCATAAGTATCTACAATTATTTTTCTTCCAGTAAGACCAACATCTCCATGGGGTCCTCCTATTACGAATCTTCCTGTAGGATTTATATGATAGTGTTTTACACGTGCTGGGTTCATCTTATATTTTTCAAGGGTAGGATTGATTACCTTCTCTATAATTGTTTTATGGATCTCACTTTGTGTAACATCTGGATGGTGTTGTACAGATACGACTACTGTATCTACATAATCCACGTTTCCATCTTCATCATAGGCTAAAGTTACCTGGGATTTAGCATCGGGTCTTGCCCAAATTATTTCTTTTGATCTAGTCATTTTAGTTAATTTTTTTATAATTTCTCTAGAGAGAACTAATGCTAAAGGCATAAGTTCTGGAGTTTCTTTAACAGCTCCTCCAAACATTATTCCTTGATCTCCTGCTCCTCCTTTATCTACACCCATGGCAATATCAGGTGATTGAGAACAAATTAAGTTTATCACTCCACAATTTGAATCAAATCCCATTCCCTGTTTATATCCAATCTCGTCTATTTTATCTCTTACAATTTTCTGAACATCTATATAAGTACTGGTTGTAATCTCTCCCCCTACTACAACTTGTCCGGTTGTACAGAAAACTTCGCAGGCTACTCTGGAATCAGGATCACCCTTTAAACAAACATCTAATATTGCATCTGATATTTGATCTGAAATTTTATCTGGATGTCCTGGTGATACATACTCCGAAGTAAATAATACTTTTCTTTCCATCTGTTGATCATCTCCGTATAAACTTTTTACGATAATATTTTTCAATTAAATTTTTATAGTTTCGTGCATATGCACGACCTAACTATAGTAATTTATTCTGATTTTGTCAATAGAATATTATTTATTTAGAGTTATATATGATTTTCATGAGTACAGGCTCTTACAATTGGCATCTTCTCTTGGACAAATTTATATCCTATATCTTTCATATGGGGGATTATACAATTAACACAACTTTTTATACCACGAGGTGTGTATTTAAAATTTCCTCCGCACTCCTCTTTTAGCATGTACAATGGGCAATAACAAAATAAACAATTAAATTTATTTACGTCATTTATCTTATGGCATGGAAAATATTTACACTCTTTGTTTTGTAAAAATTCAGGATTTTTCATTTTTTTCTCCTCATTATCAATTTATTTTTTATTGTATTTTACCATATTTGAGGTTATGTCTTAATATCATTATTCTTTTTCTCTTTTCTGTTTAATTAATTGAAATTAATTTGACTTTAATAGAGATTGAGAGTAACTTAATAATCAAGTTATTATTGAAATTTTTAATTTGAATTATAATGGAAGATAAGATTATTGTGTAATTCTAATATAATTAGCTAAGACAATTAATAGTATTTAATTAAGAAAAGAGGAGATAATTATGAAAAAGAAAAAGATAATGTTTTGGTGTTCTTTACTATTATTGATTTTATTAAAAGTTTTTGCAATATATAAGGGGATAAACTTTGGGATTATTCCTAAAGGTTATGATATTGTCACATTTGTAATGATTGGTTTGGGAACGTTTGTACTTTATTTATTAAATAAAATTGGGAAAAAAAAGAGAGGTTTATACAGTAATTTTTTAATTGGATGTATCATTGGAACAGATGGTTTTAGTGAAGGTTCCATAGAGAAAACACTACATACTTTAGGGATGATTAGTTTACTCATATTTATAGTAAGTTTTATTAGTTTGAAAAAAAGTATTAAAAATAAGGAAAATACAAAAAGACCCTCTAATTCCCCTTCTAAGCTCTCCTAAAAACTTCCCCTTGTGTTTATAGGTTCATGATTGAAATACAGTAAAAGAGGAGGTCTTGAAAACCTTGAAAACATTGGGATACAGAGTTATTTTTTCGAATTGTCTTCTCAGTGGACGAAGTGTCCATCAGATGTACAAACTGTCTTTTGAGTGGACGTTTTTAGGGTCTAAATCAGGGGTTAATTACAGTGATTTATAATCTATAATATATTTGTATTTCTCTATTTTTGATAAATTATTAAAGATAGTTATATCCTTGAAAAAGATAATAGCAAAATGTATGTAACTTGTATGAATAATATAGGTCATGGCTCTATACATATTATAAATGGAGAAATTTGTGAAATAAGAAGTGTAAAACTTTCTAGGAAAAATCAGTATAAAATTGACGATAAACAAGGCTGTTTTAATTGTCATTTTAAAAATGTTAAAGAATGCCCTAGTAGTGTTTGTAAGAAAATGTCACGTGTAAAAAGTTGGGGTGATTCATTTAGAGGCTACATTGTTGGTGAAACTAGCTTTGGAGTAGCTATGGAATTACGGAGATAAAAATAAAATCAACAAAAGTTCCGAAATAATTTTTTTAAACTTTCATTTAAAAGAGTAATAAAATTAACCATAAAAGGACGCTATAATTTTTTAGCGTCCTTTATTTAGTATTATTTATTATTTTGTTTTCGATTTCGTTAGGGTTTTGCCCGCGATTATTTGATTGTTTTAATAAAAACAAATTATTAATTTATTTATATATTATTTTTCATTTTAATCCACCTCCATTTTTTTAAATTGATCTTTTCCTACAGGACACAATGGACAAATCCAATCTTCTGGAACCTCTTCCCATTTTGTTCCTGGTTCCACGCCCGAATCTGGATCCCCTTGCTCTTCATCATATACATAACTACATACCATACATTTCCATTTTTCCGTCTTTTTTTCTATTTTATCCATAAATCCCTCCATTTTTTAGATTTCAAATTAATCTCTATTACCCAATATCCAGAGGCCAACAATAACTTTATTCTATTTATTTCAATGTTTGCTAATCACTTAATTAAAAAAATATGAGTTTTCACAGACATCATTTAATAACTTTTTACTAGAAATTTTTAAGAATTCCTTGAATGTTTTTTTTAAGATATATTAAGTAAATCGAGTTATGCATAAATTTAAATTTATCATATTTTAAGAAAAGTTTAGAAAATTTCATCTTATAAATATGAAATTATATTAAAATCTTGTTCCAGAACAAATCACAATTTTAACCAGAACAATTATTTTTTTTAATACACAGAATTAAATTATTCATAAGAGTCTCCTAGACTTAAAAAACTTTCTTTATAAAATTTTTCTGCTTTATCTTGTTTTGATTTAACGTAGTTGTCTACAATATCATAATTATCAAAGAGTAGGTCTACGATTTTAATATCGATGAAATAATTTTTCCTCATTTTTTATATTTAAGATGATTTTCCTGAAATAAAGATTTAAGCATTTCCACTTATATCTATTCAATATCTTACGGTATTTTCTTATATATCCTGCAAAAGACAAGGAGGAGTTATTACTAATCATAAAAGGATCTATATGGAATTCCAAGAAGAATTAAAAAATGCTACGAAAACCATGGAAAAAGCGTATGAAAAATATATGGAAATTTTGGAATAAGAAAAACATAAAAAGACCCTCTAATTCCCCTCCTAAGCCCTCCTAAAAACTTCCCCTTGTATTTATAGGTTTGTGATTGAAATACGGCAAATGAAGAGGTCTTTTACCCCTTGAAAACATTGGGATACAGAGTGATTATTTTGATTTGTCTTCTCAGTGGACGAAGTGTCCATCAGATGTACAAACTGTCTTTTCAGTGGACGTTTTTAGGGTCTAAATCAGGGTTTGATTACAGTGATTTAGAATCTATGATATTTTTGTATTTCTTATATTGTGTCATAAAAAACAACTCCTATAGGAGTTTTAACACATAAAAGAGAGAGATGAAAAATTACTGGGATGAATGAAAGTGAATATAATGGCAATAATATTGAGATAGAAAAAATCAGGCATAAACAACCTGATTTTTTTTATGTATTCAGCCAGGATCAAAAGTAAATATTAATTTAATTTTTAATAAAGTAGTTATACTCTTCAATACTTTTAGTTAAATTAATGATTTCAATAGATAGTGCTTTATATTCTTTTTTATCTAAGGCTTGGATTTTATTTTTAAATTCTTTTATTTTAATATCGTAAACTTTACTTTGATGCATATAAATCAATTCTGATATTTTTTTTAAGTCTTCCTTATTTTCTAGATTTTTAATCTTTGTAGTAGTAATTATATTTAAAATCTGTTTATTTTTTTCATAAGCTTTTATTAGAAAAGCCATATTTTCTTTTATTCTTAATAGTTCTAAATCTTTTTTTCCCTTTTTATCAATACTGAGTAAGCTATTCCAATTTTCTATTTCTCTGGTCACTTTAACTATTCCATCACAGAGTTTATGATCTTTATTTTTATTATAATTCTTTAATGCTTTTCTAAATTCTTTTATTTTAATGTCATATATTTTACTCTGATGTATATGAAGTAATTCAGATATCTTTTCTAAATCTTTTTTATCCTTAATATTTTTCAGGTTTTTAGTGGTAATAATTCTATCTAAAGCTTCTTTATTTTTTTCATGAGCTTTTATAAGAAAGTTCATTTTCATCTTTATTTTTTTCAACTCTACTTCTTTTTTCTCAGTTTTAAATTCTTCTTTTTCTTTCTTCGCCTTTTTTAATTCATAATATTTTTTATAAATATAGTAAATTTCTTCTGAGGTCAAATAACCAAGTTTGAAATTATCAAAATGCTTTGTTACTCTTCCAGCATCAAAAGTACTTCCTGTACAAACTGAACGAATTTTATTACTTTCTTGAAGAAATTTTCCAAATCCTAGTAGTACAGCTAAAGTATCTGTATTTTTTTCATTTTCTATTCCAAATTTTTTTTCGAATTTTTCTGTTTCCATAAAATGATGAGAACATTCATGAGCTAATGTTGCAATATAATCATTCATTGTATATTCAGAATTTAAGACTATATTTATCACCTTATATCCTAAAGGTCCTTGGTCATAAGTGCCAGCTTTATCTCTATACATTTTTTCATCTTGACGATGATATATTAGTAATAAATTTCCTTTTAAATTTATATGCTCGATAATGTTTTTAAAAACATATTCTATATTTTCTTTGGTAATTTTATTAAATCCTTTAGGGAGAAGATATTCTTCTTTAAGTTCTAAATTTGTCTTACTAAATTGTTTTAGTAAAAATTCTATCCTTCTATCTAGCTCTTTATTAGAAAGTGCTTCATCTTTATTGGGAGATGCCCTAGTCTTATAAAAAGTAATTATTAGAATAATTAAGATAAAAATAATTAATATACTCATAGAATCTCCTCGCTATTTTTTGACTTCAATAATTAGAATATACTTATTTATTTTTATATTCCCTTTTATGAAAATAATACTATTGAAATATTTTGGAATGACAACACTTTTAAGGTTATTTACTCTGTATTCAATTGATGCCTAATATCCTAATGAAAAATGAAATTTATGGTTATTAAACCATTCATATAATCTAAAAATTGATGTTTCAATTCACTCGCCATCATCATTAGTAAGAAAAACTGGTGATAAAGTAGGAGATGTAATTGAAGGTGTTGGAGGGTTCGAAGTCCAGAGCAAAGGAATAGAATTTAAAATAGATCCGCTGCATCATAAAACTAAACTTTTTGAGTTTAGGATCTTCAGAAGGCCAAATTCAGTAAAAGAATTATTTTGTGGATATAAAGAATAGTGTAAAAGGGATATTAAAAATATCCCTTTTTTTTCTATACTAATTACCGGAAGTAATCAAAGCAAATATAATAGGCATTGTATTGAGATCTGTTATTGCTAAATATTCTTCAAAAGCATCTTTCTGTATTTTTGGAATTTTTTCTTCAACGTTAATTGATTTAGCGTTAATCATACTGCTATGTTCACCACGAACATTTTAATATTCATAATCAACCTTAGAAGGACGTTATAAATTTAGAATTCTCTTATTTAGTATTTTTTTTAGGGAACACAGTAATAACACTAATAATTTTTTATTATATTAGATAATAAAATCTATCCAATTTTTATACTAGCATCAATTTTTATGTGTATTAAACCTTTTTTCAATTTTCTTGATTTTTTTTAGAACTAACTTGCTATTTTCATAAAGGTGCTGTCTTTCCTCAGAATTTAATACAAAAACTTTATACCCTTTATTATTCTTAGCACAATGGTATATATAAGCAATATCTGAACCATCTACTGATAGACTTACAAAAAAATAAGCATTATAACCATTTATAGTGCATAACCATTCGATACAATTAAATTCAAATTTTACACCTAAATTAATCATGAGAGTTGATACATGTTCAGTCATTAATTGAAAAAAGATACATTTATCATTTGTAAGTTTATATATTGCTAATCCTAATCCTATTAACCCTATTACTAATATTACGAGTATTATTGTTATCATTATTATTACCTCCATTGACATCTTTTAGCATTACAGTTATTATATATATCTTTTTCCTTTTTAATCCTCTAATTCCCCTCCTAAGCCCTCTTGAAACCTTTCCCTTGTATTTATACCTTTAGTATTGAAAAACGGAAAACAGTGAAGCCTTTAACCCATTGCAAACATTGGGATAGAGAGCGATTTTTTGAACTTGTCTATATGTTGGAAAAGCTGTCTAAATAATATACAAACCGTCATCTCAGTGGACGTTTTTAGGGTCTAAATCAGGGGTTAATTACAGTGATTTATAATCTATAGATATATGAGTATTTTTTATCTTTCAATATTTTATTAAAGATAGTTATATTTGTAGTATAATAACTTAATTATATTTATCAAGGGGGATATTATGGATAAGAATGAACTTCAAAAGTATATTATAGAAAATATACCTATCGTAAAGGAAATGGGATTTGTTATTAAAGATATAGGGGATAACGAAGTAATTGTTTCAGGAGAATATAAAAAACACATCAACCATACTAATTCTGTATTCGGAGGGAGTATTTCCTCTGTAATGACTTTAGCAGGTTGGGGTAGGGTTAGAATTTTAATAGAAG
>Ga0316197_10000204_pt1 | contig 44430 bp, 41 predicted proteins | sample OudBiesiAoxic_MG_FD_204939 | JGI IMG/M metagenome (GOLD analysis project Ga0316197, IMG submission 204939) | Coastal sediment microbial communities from Oude Bieten Haven, Netherlands - site A oxic | ecosystem: Environmental > Aquatic > Marine > Coastal > Sediment | place: Netherlands... | reverse complement strand
TTTCTCCTAATGATCTATTTAATTTATAGATAATCAGTGCCACACTAGCTGTCAACAATATGATTATACTATTTATTACCATTACTTCTTCCCTATTAACTATACTATTTCTAGCATATTTTTCATATGCTAAAACTGACAGGGTCCTAGGATAAGTTACTCCCAAAAGATAAGGAACTTCAAATGAAGCAAATATATGAGTAAAAACTACAAACAATGAACTCAAATAGATAGGAAAAATTATTGGAAATACTACCTCTTTAAAGAAATGATATCTATTTACTCCATATACTTTAGCCACATCTAGCCACTCATTATTTATTTTTATCATCGTTGAATAGACCATGAGAATAACAAAGGGACTTGCCTTCCAACCATAGGTCAATATAATTGAATATCCATGGCTCTCATTGACCAAAACTGAAAATTCATCCATCTTGTGAATACATCCCAATCTATAACATATAGTAGATATGATTCCACTTTGACCAATTAGAGTAGAGATCATATATCCTCCTAAAAGATAGGGTATATACATAGGAGATAAAAAAAACATCTTTACCCCATTTAATTTTTTTAGACTGACCTCTGTACTGAGAAGATAGAGAATATATATCCCCAAAAGGGATATTCCCCCCACTAAAATTATAGAGTATAGACTTAACTTAGCTGTATAAATCAATGAATTTAAAAATTCACCTTTATTTATTACTTTTTCTAACAATTTATAATCAAATATCTTTTGAAAAGATTTTAATATTCCACTCCAAAATAATATCGACATCACAACGATACTAGGTAGTATTCCTAGATGTTCCTTAACTCTTTGCCACTTTTTCATACCATTCATCTTTTATCCTTTCTGTTACCTCTGGAGATAACTCCTCCAATTGAGGTGTAAATAACTCTTCCTTCAATTTTTTAGTAACTGCCCCATCTCCCCAGACTGAAGACTTCATCTTTTCCTCTTGAGGGTCATTTGAGATCATATAGTTTATAAAAACCAAAGCTGCTTCTGGATTTTGTGTATTTTTAGCTATAGTTAAATAATGATTGTTTGTAAAACTTCCTACATTCATTACATATGCATATGCATCCTTGGGAAACTCTCCTAAAGTCACTTTATTTTCTACGATACTAGGAGTATAACTGATAGAAAAATCGACTTCTCCATTGGCAAATAACTCATGATTTCTCTCTGAAGATTCAGGATATGTTTTTCCCTCTCTCCATAGATAAGGTTTTATTTCGTTTAAGTAGTCCCATACTGGTCCCATCTCTTCCACTGTAAAATCATCTCTTCCTAGGATATCCACAGCTAATGTTCTTATAAAGGCGTTTCCTACAAAGTCATTAGGATTTGAATAAGTAAATCTCCCTGGATTTTTCATTACCCATGATCGAAGTTCTGCTGCTGTTTTAGGAGGGTTTTTTACCTCTGTTACCATTATAAAATTAGCTTGTCCTAGTGGTGCTTCTAATCCTTCTACTGGTTCACCAAAATCACTTCTCAAAGCATTTGGATCTACTCCCCCTATATTTGGTAATTTAGAGTTAATATCTTCCAATAAAATCCCATTGGTTTTAGCAAATTTAAAATTTTCTCCATTGAGCCAGATAACGTCGGTACTTCCATTTGTTTTGTTAGCTTCTTTCTCGATAACCAATTTATTCAGAGGCTGTCTGATATCTGTAATTGGTACCCTCTTTAAAGTTATATTATATTCTTTTTTTAGATTAGGAGCTACAAACTCATCATAATATTTATTGATCTCCTTACTCCCACCCCACATTGTTATGGAAACACTCTGTCCATTAGCATTTTTTTCAATTTCTTCCCAGCTCATGTCTAAAACATTTTTTTTGGATGTTTCTTCTTTTTTTCCACAACCTATCAACAAAAAACTTATTAATATTAATAAAAATATTAATTTTTTCATATCTTTCCCCCTTTTGTAAACAATTGGATTCTTTCCACAATTATAGCATAGTTATAACCTTATATTTTGAATGTTTATTCCCATTTAAACACTCTTAAATTATCTCTTTAATATTATTTCCTTTTATTTAATTCTTTTTTAGATTTAAATCTATTTATCCATTGTTTCTTTGTCCCTTGAGTTCTTTTTGTGGCCGAATCTTTAGTATATCTCTCTCCAAATATTAGATCTAAAATATGTACAGAATCTTTCCCTGCACTCTCCATCGATTGCCTACATGCAGCGCAATAACTTACTATATGATCAGTATTATATTCAGCTACTCTCCTATTTATAATTGTATGAGTTACCTCTGGATTAGCTGTTGCAACCATTCCACCTAATCCACAACACCTTGTATTTTCCCTTGTATGAAGGGGCTCTTCTATTTTATATTCCATTTGGTCTAAAATTTGTCTGACACCATCTTGAATTTTTTTATTATACCTAGTAGGACATGAATCATGAATACCAAATACCACATCTGATCCCTTTCCGACACCTTTAGCATGTTCAGGTAGTCCTAATTCTGGGAGGAGTTCCCAAAGTGATATTACCTTTTGATTAGGACTATTCTTTCTAAAAATCTCATAACATGATTGACATGCTACAATTATCTCCTCTGCTCCTAATTCATCAATAGAATTTTGAACTAAATTATATCTTTTCTTGAACTTCTCCTCTTGTCCTAGATCCTTAGTTGGTTTACCACAGCATTTTAAGATAGATCCTACCTCACCATGACATTTTTCTTGAAGATAATCTAGTATATTTCCTACGGCTGTTGGGTTATATGACGATAGTGAACATCCTGGAAGAAATACTCTTACAGTCTTTTTATCTTTCAAAGCCTTATTCGAAGTATTAAAAAGTCTAGAATAACCTAGATATTGGTGAGCTTCTATAGCTTTATGACCCTTCATAGGAGATTTTCCATTATTTTTTTCTATTTTTAATTTCCTACTTTCCATGAATATATCTTGGATTTTATAACCTTTTGGACAAGCTATTGTACATTGATTACACATATTACATGAATATGCCAATTTATCCAATATTTTGTTTTTCTCTATACATTCCTTGAAAATTGATTTAGGATCTTTTCCAAAATCATTTAGCATAACACAATTTTTCATACAAGGTTTAGATTTACATTCTAAACATCCATCAATTATTTCTTGCATTTTTTCTTTAAGTTCTTCTGAAATCATCTTTTTCTCCTATTTTTTTAGATATTTTAATTTTTTATTCCTTATATTTAATAAATATCTCTAATTATCAATATAAGATTTGAAAAAAGCTGTAGAAACAGATCTACAGCTTAAAAATATCAAAAGTAGCTTATTAAATTCTATTTTTTATTTTCCATTGGCATAGTTTTATCGCCACTCCATTCATAGATAGAACCTTCATAGTTTTTCACATTTTCAAAGCCACCGGCTCTGAGGATCATAGTTGCGTAACCCGATCTTATTCCCATAGTTCAGTAAAGTGTGAAATCATCTTTTTTAGAAATTCCCATTTTACCCATTATTTTTTCTATTTCTTTTGGTGTCTTTAAAGTCCCATTTTCATTCAATAGATCTCTCCAGTGAAGATGCTTCGATCCTTTTATATGGCCACCTCTAGGTTCCCCTGCATTTTGAGATCCATCAAATTCTTTTTTAGTTCTTACATCGATAATCATTTTTTTATCTAAATTTTCAAAAACCTCATCCTTTGTTGCCATAAAAGTTCTATCATAATCTTTTAAAGTCACACCAGTACTAGGTGTCGGTTTAACTGTAATATCCTTTGTCATTTCATAACCAAGTTCTTTCCAATAACTAGATCCTCCATGAAGGATTTTAACATTGTCCATTCCTGCTAATCTTAACTGCCAAGCTCCACGTCCATCTGCACCAGGACCCTTAAATAAATCAGAGTAAAGTACCACTGTTTTTTCATTATCTATTCCCAATGAAATAAGTTTTTTAGCTAACTCTTCCTTTGACTTTATAGTTCCCCAACCTGGGTCTCCTGGTTTCCCAACTTTTTTTGAAAAAGCATGAAATCCGATTCCAATTGCTCCTTTTATATGTTCTTTAGCATATATTTTAGGATTATTACAATCTAATAATATTAAATTTTCTGAACCCAACAATGGCTTAAGTTCTTGAGGACTGATAAAATAATCCCCTTTTTCATATATCGATAAATCTATTTTTATTTCTTTTTCTTTTTCTTTCGATGTTTTATTACAACTACTAAATAAAATAAATGTTAACGAACATAATATTAGTAGTCCAAATTTAATGTACTTTTTTCTCACTTCTTCCCCCTTGTATAATAAAATTAATTTACTTCTTTTAGCTCTTTTACTTGTTTCTTGTCATTCCAAACTTTTTTAAGTAAAAATATTAATGTGCTTATTGCAAATAACATAAGTAATCCCACTACTATTGTTTTAGTTGTCCCTGTTAACATACTTCCAATATATGAATAAACTATCGTTGCTGGAAGCTGCCCTATACCCGTTGCAACAAAAAAATTCAAAAAACTCATAGAAGTTAATCCGGCAGCATAACTAACGATATCAAAAGAAATAAATGGCAATAAACGTGATATTAATATTGTATATTTTCCATATCTATCAAAAAAATCATCTACACTATCCAATGCATATTTACCGGTTAATTTTATCACAACTGCTCTACCATAAAACTTTGCTATAAAGAAACAAAGTGCTGCACCTGCCATAGAACTAGTCCAAGAAAGAATAGCTCCTTTTACCCAACCAAATAAACCTGCATTTGCAAAAGTTATTATAAAGGCAGGAAGAGGTGCTGCTATAGATTGGAGGATCATCAATAAAAATGATACAACTGGTGCCCACATTCCAAATCCTAAAATATACCCTCTTGCCAAATCTACATCTACATTCTTAAGAATAAAAATAGCTTGATTGACATTTATTTTAACCCCTGGTATTAAAAAATATGACCCAATTATAACCATCAAAACACCTATTTTTATAACTTTTTCTTTTTTATTTTCCAATTAATTAACCCCCATGTACTTTACTTTTATTTTTATTGTATATGCCGAAAAATTTCAGTGTATTTTATGCTAATTTAAAATTAATAATTTCCGAAATAACTTCGGATTTAACATATAACAAATGACCCCCTGCTTTATTAAGGAGATTATATTTATGCATTAATATTCTATTTTTATTTTCTTTATTTTTATAATGATTGTTAGTTGGAACAGAATAGTTCCGAGAGTAATTATTTTGGAATAAATAAAATATTAAGGTCAAAACATCTCATTAATATGTTTATTTGTATCCATCATAATTTTAAAATGGGTTGGAAGTTGAAGAGTTAAAAGAAATATATGTTTACAATATTGAAGCAGTAAAAACTACCTAATATATCCTTTTTCAGATTCTAAAAGTTCCATTATAACTTCATCCAGAAGTTTACCATCTATTCAGGCTCAATTAAATCTTAATTTAAACATAATTCCTCTCCTTTAAAAATTTATTTACATAATTTATACCATTTTTCCTCCAATTTATCAATAGAAAGTGATTTTTTTAATAACTTCGTTCGATAAATTTACAGACAATTTTCCATAAAAATATTTTTCATAAAATCATTGAAATTAGGAATAAAATAAAAATTGTCTGCCAAAGGCAGACAATTTTATTAATTTTTATTTTTGAAGTTCCATTTTTTTCTTAATTATTCTAGTGACTACCATTAATCCAAGAAAAATTAATGATGCTGTGATTGAATATTTTAAAACGGTTGCCTTGTCTCCAGATGTAAATGCTCCTGCCAGCATAACATATACAGAAGATCCCGGTAATAAAAATATTACAGAGAATATGGCATATTTTACAAACCCAATAGAAGTCAATCCATATACATAATTTTGAATTCCAAATGGAAAGATGGGTATTAACCTAGTTACAGCTAAAATAAACCATCCATCTTTTTTTACTCCTTCATCTATTTTTTTAAATATAGCTGTGTTTCCAAACTTTCTCTCAATAGCTCCCCTTGCAACATATCTCGCGATCAAGAAAGATAAGGAAAGTCCTATACCCGCCCCAATAGCCGTATAGACAACTCCCATTATTGGTCCGAAGATTATCCCTCCAGCTATTGTAATAGGCAAAGCAGGTGAAATCGTAAGGGTTATAAAGATATACATCAATATATAAGCAAGTGGACCCCATACTCCTAAAATATTAATTACACTTTCTAATTTTTCCCTCTTTGCAATATAACTAAATAAAACTTTAAAAATATTATTTTTCTCAATTTCAACATTTCCTTGATTCGATTCATAGGACCACTGAATCCATGAACCATCATAACTTTTAATATCCTTATATCCCAATAATTCTCTTAACACAAAGTTCATATGAGCTGATTGCATTCCTGACTCAGAGTATAAAATAACTGACATATCTTTTGTAATCCCATGTTTATTCAAAACTTCTTTTATTTCTTTAGATGATCTAAATGTTTTATCCTCTTCTACCATAATATCCCATGGAATATTATCTGAACCTGGAATTTTTCCTTTAATAAATGTTTTTTCACCTTGAATTAAACCATCAGATTCAAAAAAAGATCTTGTATCTAAGATCACTGTATCGTTTGACATTGCAACTTTCACATCTTCTAAATTCGCTGATTTAGATAGGTCTACTGGACTTGCAAATTTGTATATTGCAGAAATTATTGGTTTCGCTACAGTCCCTTCTACTACTTTTAATTTAGCTGACTTCCATCCATCTATTCCACCATCTATCATGGATATATTTTCATGTCCATACATGTCTAATATCCACCATAATCTAGCCGCCTCATAGTCTGCTACTGCACCTAGTAATAAAATATGTGTCTTAGGAGTGATTCCATATGAACCCAGTATTCTAGCCATTTTTGAAGGTGTAGCTCTCATATAATCATATTTATATTCCCCTTTATCAGCAGAAAAATCAGGTCTCCAAATTTGATAGGACCCCTTCACATGTTCTTTTTCAAAATTTTCTTGTTTTCTTACATCTAAAATTATTAAATCCTTTTCACTCTCTATCATATTATTTGCAGTTTCTGGGCTTATTAAAGTGTTTGTTGCATATATGGAATAATCCTTGGGTGCTTTAGAACTAGCCATCCCAACCACAAAAATCGCTATAAACATTATAATTATTAATAGTTTTTTCATTTTATTCTCTCCCTCTCTTTTTTAGATTTAGAGAAGACACATCCCTTCCCTCATTAATGTTATTTTTATTTTAACATAATATTCATAAAATTAGTTTGTTATTCTTCTAAACAATATTTTAGGAATGGTAATGGCATTAGCTGGATCTGAGTTGGGCAAATTTTTCTAACTATATAGAAAAAAGCTGGGGAAATACCCCAGCTTTTTAAAAATCATTAATTATAATCTCTATTAGTTTTTCTTTTCTTTAACTTCTTTTATCTTTTTAGTTGTTTCAGCTTTTTGCATGCTTATATATTTATCTGCACCATAATATGCTCTTAAGTACATCTCTCTTAATTCTTCCATTAATGGATATCTTGGATTAGCTCCTGTACATTGATCATCAAAAGCTTCTTCTACCATTTGATCTAATTTTCCTAAGAATTCAGATTCAGATACTCCATAGTCAGCAATCGTATGTTTTAATCCAACTGTTCCTCTTAACTCTACACAATGTTTTCTAAGTAATTTAACTTTCTCTTCTGGAGTTTCATTTCCTTTACATAAACCTAAGAAGTCTGCAACTTTAGCATATCTTTCTTTAGCATTTGGATATTTATATTGAGCGAATCCTGCCATCTTAAGTGGTCTGTCTGTAGCGTTAAATCTAATAACTTCTTCCATTAGAAGTGCATTAGCTGTTCCGTGTGGAATATGGAAAGCTGCTCCTAATTTATGTGCCATTGAGTGACAAACACCTAAGAATGCATTTGAAAACGCCATTCCTGCCATACAAGATGCATTAGCCATCTTTTCCTTTGCTTTTAGTGCTGTAGCTCCTCCATCTACTGATTGAGGTAAGTATTTAAATACTAATCTTGTAGCTTCTAAAGCTAATGGATTTGTATAATCTGATGCTAATACAGATGCATATGCTTCTAATGCATGAGTTAATACGTCATATCCTGATGCAGCCGTTAATGAAGCTGGCATTGTTAACATTAATTGAGGGTCTACTATAGCTACATTTGGAGTTAACTCATAGTCAGCTAATGGATACTTTATTCCAGTCTTTTCATCTGTGATTACTGCAAATGGAGTAACTTCAGATCCTGTTCCTGCTGATGTAGCAATTGCCCAAAGATCTGCTTTTTTACCCATCTTAGGGAATTGTACTATCCTTTTTCTGATATCCATGAATGTCATAGCAAGATCTTCAAATACTACTTCTGGATGTTCATACATAACCCACATGATTTTAGCCGCGTCCATTGGAGATCCTCCACCTAATGCTAAGATAGCATCTGGTTGGTATGATTTCATAACTTCTGCACCTTTTCTTACTGTTTCTAATGTAGGGTCAGCATGTACATCTGAAAATATTCTATAATCTACACCGATTTCATCTAAAACATCTGTGATATGATTTGTATACCCTAATGAAGCTAATACTGCATCAGTAACTATCATTACTTTTTTCTTAGTTCCCTTTAATTCTTCTAAAGCAACTGGTAATGAACCAAATTTAAAATAAACTTTTTCTGGAATTCTAAACCAAAGCATGTTTTCTCTCCTTTTTGCTACAGTTTTTATATTTAAAAGATGCTTAACTCCTACATTTTCAGAAACAGCATTTCCTCCCCATGACCCACAACCAAGAGTTAATGATGGAGCTAATTTAAAGTTAAATAAATCTCCTACAGCACCTTGAGCAGCTGGCATGTTTATAAGAGTTCTACCTGTTTTCATAGTTTTACTGAATTTATTGATTCTCTCTACAGCTTCTAATTCATCAGCATACATGATAGAAGTATGTCCCATTCCACCTAATTGAATTAATCTATCTGCTTTTTCTAAAGATTCTTCAAATCCGCTAGTCTTATAGAAAGCTAATACTGGAGATAATTTTTCATGTGAGAATGGTTCAGATAATTCTGTAGACTCAACTTCACCAATGATAACTTTTGTCTTAGGATCTACATCTACTCCTGCTAATTTAGCGATTGTATAAGCGCTTTGACCTACGATATCTGCATTTAAATGTCCATCTATTACTATAGTTTTTCTTACTTTATCTAATTCATCTCCCTTTAAGAAGTATGCTCCTCTATCAGCAAATTCTTTTTTAACAGTTTCATAGATTGAAGCAGGTGCTAATACTGCTTGTTCAGATGCACAGATAACTCCGTTATCAAATGTCTTAGACATTAATATTGAGTTTACAGCCATCTTAATATGAGCACTTTCATCGATTACTACAGGAGTGTTTCCTGCTCCTACTCCGATTGCAGGTACTCCAGAAGAGTAAGCCGCTTTTACCATTCCTGGCCCACCTGTAGCTAATATTATGTTTACACTTTGCATCAATGTGTTAGATAACTCCATAGATGGTTTAGTGATCCATCCTACTATTCCTTCAGGGGCTCCAGCTTTTACTGCAGCTTCCATGATTATCTCAGCAGCTCTTCCAGTACATTTTAATGCTCTTGGATGTGGTGAAAATATGATAGCATTTCTAGTTTTTAAAGATATTAACGCTTTAAATATTGCTGTAGATGTAGGGTTAGTAGTTGGTATTATTGCTCCTACTATTCCAATAGGCTCAGCTATTTTCTCAATTCCAAATGCGTCATTTTTTTCCATTACACCACAAGTTTTAGTGTCTTTGTATTTATTGTATATAATTTCAGAAGCGAAATGGTTTTTTATTACTTTATCTTCTACTATTCCCATTCTTGTTTCTTCTACTGCTAACTTAGATAATTCTATTCTTGCTCTATTTGCCGCTAATGCCGCTTCTCTAAATATAAAATCTACTTTTTCTTGTGAAAATGTAGCAAATTCCTCTTGTGCTTTCTTCATAATTTTTAAATAATCTTGTAATTCTTTTACGTTTGTTATTTTCATAAAAATCCTCCGAGTTAGTTATTTTTTTCTCATGAGTTGAGTATAGCAACTACTTATTTTTATGTCAAATAGTGATTTGTATAAATCTTATGGATCTTCTAAAAGTATATGTGAATTTTATATCAAAACAGAACATTAACTACAACAACTAAATTTATTGAGTACAATCCAAACACAGAAGTATCTAACAAAAAATATTTATTTTTTTTCTTCATTTTTAAAACTATATTTTGTATAAATCTCAACAATCTAAGTATGAGAAATTTTTAACTTTTATGTGGTTAATTTTTAACAGAAAAATAATTGATTCTAACCAACTATTGAAATAAATTTTTAAAATTCTATTAATCAACCCCTTAAGGGTTAATTCTAAATAACTTATTTATAAATTTATATTTTAAAAGTTAATACACATTTTAATTGTACCCCAAAATTAAATTTTTAAAATAATAGCAATATATAAAGAATTAGTTATTGAATAAACATATGTAAAAAGGAAGATTTTCTATGAAAACCTTCCTTTTGTATTCTTAGTTTAACTAATTTTTTTATTTGAAGTATCCTTACTTTGCTCCCATTCTTCACGGAGGATACCATAACTAACAGAATCATAATATTTACCTTTGTAGATCCGTGCCTTCCTATAAGTAGCTTCTAATTGTAGCCCTAATTTTTCTGCTAACCTTAGCATACCAGGATTTCCAGACCAAGAAGTAATTCCTAACCTTACTATTTCAGGGTGGTTCTTGAATACTTCTGTAATCCAAAGAGTAAGGGCATCAAATCCGATCCCTTTATTCCAATAATCTTCATTAAATATAGTAAGTCCAATCTCTAACCACAAAGTTTCTTTAGATTTCCAGTAATAGCTAGTATTACCAATTAATTCACCAGTAGTAGTATCTACTATTAGCTTCCCTTTATATGGTCGAGGATTCCCTTTTAAAAATTCTTCTCTAAAGTATTCTATATCACCCTTAAGCTCTTCTTCGCTTATTATCCCCAAATATGGCCCATTGTATTGATTATGTAGTTTGCTAGGGTGTTTAAGCTCATAGTACTGCTCTAAATCCTCTATTTTCAAATCTCTAAGTTTAATATTATTTTTCATATAACCTCTCAATTTTATAAAAACGATACCTTCTTGCGCTTTTTCCCAACTGTGATAGTTCTGTTCATAATAATCATCTCCCTTTAATTTATATTTCTTAGACCTGATACTAGTATAGTCCTTTTTGTTATTTAATCAAAATATATAATTAATATAGAGATATCCAAAAATTAAGACTGGTATCTATATAATTTCAATCTTATATTTAATAAGTGATGACAAAGTAAGTTATATTCTACTGACCTTTTGATTATTTTCTATAATATGATATTATTTAGATAGATAATATTGATGTAGGAGGAAAAAAATTGAGAATAGTAATAGATGCTGATGCCTGTCCAAAAGGTGTAAAATCCATATGTATAGAGTTATCTAAGAGATATAATTTAGAATTAATCATGGTCGTAGACACAGCCCATGAATTAAAAGGAGACTTTAAAGTTATTCAAGTTGAAAAGGGAGATGATTCTGTAGATTTAGAAATTATGAAAATTTCCACAAAGGAAGATATAGTTATCACTCAAGATTATGGATTAGCAACTATTATCCTAGAGAAAACCCATAGTGTTATCCATCCTAACGGGTTTATTTACAATAAGTTCAATATAGATTCGTTGATGTTCTCTAGACATATGAGTGCAAAAATTAGAGCTTCTGGAGGAAGAACCAAGGGTCCTAAAAAAAGAAAAGCTAATAATGACACAGAATTTAGAGAAACACTCCTAAGCCTTCTTCAAAATTTATAATAAATAAGGGATTATATAGTTGAATTATATAATCCCTTATTTATTATATTTATAGTCATGCAAAGCAATGTGACGTTGAATCCAATTAATCAAAAATTTTATCCACTTTTATTTTTTTATTTTGCATAAAAAAAAGGCAGAGAAATTTTCTCTGCCTTTAAAAGTGTCGCCACGATCTTTTAGTTCACTACCCATTTTTTCTTAGATAATACATTTAGATCATAATCTTCTAATGATTCTAAACATTGTCCTCTCAAGATAAATAAAGCCGTTAAGTTAATAACACCCATAAATCCTAATCCTAAATCAGCTAAAGACCATACTATGGCACTTTGGCTCACTCCTCCAAACAAGATCATGATCAAAACTAAGACTTTATATACTGTCTTTAGATAATTTTTATCACTGATATAGTTTAAATTTATTTGAGCATAATACCCAATCCCCAAAATTGTACTAAATGAGAATAAAAATAAGATCAAGGCTATAAAGTTTACTCCAAAAGTTCCAAAATGATAGTCCATAGCCCCTTGTAAAAGTTCCATTCCTGATAACCCCTCTACAGCTCCTTTATCAGCTAGTAGCATGATCATAGCTGTAGAAGTACAAATTACCAAAGTATCTACAAAAACTCCTAATCCTTGAGTCAGTCCCTGCTTTACTGGATGGCTTACCTCTGCTGTAGCAGCTACTGCTGTTGCTGTCCCAAGACCTGCTTCATTAGAGAATAACCCTCTCTTTACACCAGCCATGACTATTGCACCTATTCCACCACCGATAGCTTGTTTAAAGCCAAAAGCTCCACTAACGATCTCTCCTAAAACTCTAGGTATAATTTCTATATTTTTTAACATTATTACAAATACTAACAATAGATAGATTGCAGCCATTATAGGTACTAATTTTTCCAATATCTTAGGAATTTTACTAGCTTTACCAAAGGTAAGTACCCCAGTAAATGCTATCAATAAAAAACTCATGGTAGTTTTATCTATTCCAAATGCATTATTAAAAGATACAGTCACAGAGTTGGCTGTGATTGCACTTACTCCTAAAAAGCAAAAAATTGCAGCTAATACAAATAATATACCAAATTTTCTATTTCCTAGGGCTTTTTCAACATAATATGCTGATCCCCCTGTTAAATCTCCATTTTTTTTCCTTATTCTATATAACTGAGCTAAAGTTGCCTCTGCAAAACCTGTAGAAGCTCCTAACATCCCAACTATCCACATCCAGAATATAGCTCCCGGTCCTCCTACTGAGATCGCCGCTACTACTCCTGCTAAATTTCCTGTTCCTACCCTAGAGGCTGTACTTATACAAAAAGCCTGAAAGGATGATATTCCTCCTGTAGTTTTTTCACCTTTATCCACTAATAGTTTCACCATATGTTTAAACAACCTAAATTGAACAAACCTGGTTTTCACCGTAAAGTAGATCCCTACACCTAACAACATTACAACTAACAAATTAGTCCCCCATAAAAAACCATTGAGACTATCAATTACACTCTTCAACATTTCCACATTTCCACACTCCTTAATTATATTCCTAATATAAAAAAGGAAGACGTTTTTATTCCCAAACACCTTCCAAAATTGATTAGGAAATTACGGCCCTTCATACCGCTTTAGAATATTAACACATCTATTTATAAAAAACAACACTCTTCAACTATATTAATTTTAAAGACTATTGTAAAAAAAAATTATTATTGCTAGAATGTATCTAATTATAAAAAATTCAAGGGGGAGTGATATGAATAACGAGGTTATAGGTTTAAATAAAAACAAGATGAAAGAGTTGATAGATAAAAATTTAATGGTAATTGCAACACTATTTTTTTCAGGAGCTTTTATAGCAGGTAAATTTTCCATAGCAGAATTTCCAGTATATTCTCTAACATTTTTTAGATTTTTAATAGCCGCTGTAGTTTTATTTTTAATCATGTTGAAAAGAGGAGAAGATTTATCTTTAAAAAAATCAGATATTCCTAGAATAATACTTTTATCTCTTCTTGGAATGGTAGGATACCATGTACTTTTTTTTACGGCATTAAAGTATACAAGTAGTGTAAACACATCTCTTATAGCAGCTATGAATCCAATCATTACTACTATTATGGCATCTTTATTTTTAAAAGAAAAATTTCCTAAAAAAGCAATTGGAGGAATATTTCTCTCCTTTTTAGGAGTAGCTATGATAGTTACCAACGGTTCCATAGATGTAATTAAAAATATGAATTTTAATGTAGGAGATATCTCCATGCTTTTAGCTATCCTTTCTTTTTCTCTGTATTTTATAATTTTAAAGGGAATTGTAGGGCGTATTGCACCTATAAAACTTACATTTTATGTATTTTTATTTTGTGTAATCCTTTTGATCCCAATGGTAATATATGAAAACCCAATGAGTTTTTTACCTAATACTACTTGGACAGGATGGAGTAGTCTGATATATATGTCTATCTTTGCTTCGGTTATAGCATATTTAATCCAACAGGTATCGGTAAAAAGGATAGGACCTGCCAAAACCTCTCTATATATTAACTTAGTTCCTTTATTTTCTATGATAATGGCATACTTTATCTTAGGAGAAGTTATTACACTACCTAAGGTCTTAGCAGGAGTTATGATCATATCAGGGGTAATCATAACTTTGAGGAGTAAGAAATCAGAAGTAAAAAATAAAATATAATTTATAGAAAAAGTCTCTAAAAAATATTTTAGAGACTTTTTTGTAAAAAAACATCCTATTAATGTTTAAATTTTCTAAAACTTTTAATATTTAATTTTTTCATTACCCTTTCATAATTTTTTTAGGATACCACTCAGAATACCATTTTGTAAATTTCAGAGCCAAAATATTTAGTAGATATACAAAAGGACTATATTGAGTTATTCCAAGATTATAAAGGCCAATAAATATACCTCCTTGAATTAAAAACATTATACTCCAAAATAATGTTAAATTTTCATTTGTTTTTTTAAAAATAATATTTTGACTCATACCATCTTCAACCGTATATTTTGAATAATCCGAAGTCAATGGCTTCCTATCTAATAGCGATATCCCCCATATTATTGCAATTGAAAAATAATTTAAAATCATTCCTTTATGACCAATAATTGATAACTCTGTAAGTTGTACAGTTCCAATTATTAAAAAATATAACAAACTTGATTTCTCAAAATATGTAACTTCATCATATTTTCGCTTAATACCAATGATTATAACGGTTATTAAAAGTGGAACCAAAATTCCAAAGATATCATTAGAACTAATTGCTAACCACGATATAATCCATGGAATAAATTGAACACTCATCCATTTATTCCCTTCTAACCCTAATATTTTCTTGTTTTTTAGTTTCTGACTATCACATTTTTCTGTTTTATTACTCCCAAATATTAAACTCATTTTCATTAAAAAATCTAAATCACCCTTCACTTTATATAGTCCATCCATCATTGCTTGTGAACCATCTAAATCACCATTTGATATTTTTATCCAAATTGCATATGGTGTTAATATTTTTGTAGTATATGATAGACTTTTCCCTTCCTTTAATTCACAGATTTGGTCTTTAATAATAAAATGATTCGTTTCTTTAATATCTGTAAATTCTATTTCTAGTATTGAATTACACCCTTTTGAATTTGCTTTATTAAAACTATGTTTCATTAATTTCAAATAATTTAACCCTCTTAAATTCTCTTTTTCATCTAGTGAATTTAGATTTTTCTCCAACCCCATTGCGTTTTCTAAAGTTGGTGGTATATCTCCTTTGGCTTCCCAACTCAAGTTTGCCATGTCAATAAAACTTTCTAATTGAACCAATGGTTTACATAACAGAGTTTTGGTACTCTCTGAAAATTTATAATCATTTGCAAACTCAATACCAGCCTTATTAACAGCTTCACAGTACCATTGAATTTTACTTTGTAGTGGTTTTCTAGACAATAATTCTCCCATTACACATAATATTTTCTCATCAACCTCACCATTTATTATTTTAGAAAATGATTGCATTATAATATCAAAATTATTATATTCTGGAAAACCGCAATTAGATATAACTATATTTTTCCTCTCTGAAACTCCATATCTTTTTGGATGTCCATATTTTCCGTTATTTTTAACTATATAAGGTAAATTAAGAGGCAATGTACGCTCAATAAACTTTTTTAAAATAGATGTCATCCCGTGATGATATAATGGTGTCGCCCAAATTATAATGTCCGACTGTAAATATATCTCTATTAGCTTCTCCATATCATCTTGGTGTATACATTTTCCAGGAGTTTTCTTCCAACAATTAAAACAACCAATACATCCATTGATGTTAAAGTTTTTTAACTCTACATGATCAATATTTACATTAGGATTTAAACTCAAATAGCCTTCAATAAAAGTATCGACTAATTTTGCTGTATTTCCACTTTTACCTTTAGGGCTTCCGTTAAGAATTAGTATTTTTTTCAATATTATTTCTCCTCCTTTTCCTCCAAAAGTATTAAGCATTCATCCACCCAATTTATATTTGCTTGTGCATTAATAATCCCTCTTTTAATAGCCATGAGCCAATAAATTTTTTCTCTTGGTTTTCCAATGTATTGAGACTTAATATCAAGTCCTAATTCTACTTTTTTAAGTCCATCATAAAAAAATTTATTTAAAGACTTATACTCTATTAATTCTTCTAATAATTTTTCATTGTCAGAAGTAGCGCTAAAAAATACTCTCATTGTCATTTCATCTCTAAAATCCATGACTTTAATTGGTGAATGACCATCCAACCATTTTATGAGTTCTTCTTTACCATCAGCAGTTAATGTAAAAACTTTTTTATTAGGTTTATCACTCTGTTGTATTATTTTAGAATTAACCCAGCCTTTCTTTTCAATTGAACCTAATTCACGATAAATTTGACTTGTTTGAGCTTTCCAAAAAAAAGCCAATGATTCATTAAATACTTTCATCAAATCATATCCTGTCATTGATCCATAAGTTAATAAACCAAGTATTCCGTGTTTTAATGACATAAATAACTCCTTTAACTTTGATTTATATTCCACATGTAGAGTATATAACATGTGGAATATGATGTCAAAATTTTATTAAAGAACCTAATCTAGTAAAAGTTAATAAAAATACTTTATCTTAGGAAAAATTATTACACTTCCTAAGATTTTTAGAAGGGTTTATGATTATATAAAACTCATAGAAAAAGTCCCTAAAAATATTTTTTAGGGACTTTTTCGTAAAAAAAAACATCCCTTAGGATGTTTGGAATTAGAGATATTATACCCATAGTTAAAACAAACTTTTAAAAAGTTTTTATTTAGTTATTTCTTAACCTCTCAAAATTTTATTTTTAATGGATTTCCGTAACCACAATTTTCTTCTTGCCCACACTAGAACTCTCTTAGAAGTTCTTTAAGCCATTTCCCTAGCTTAGCCTTTATGTTTCAATTGTCCGAATGAGTGTGCAGTCTAGACACCCTAAGAAAGTGTACGGGTAAAGAGAGGCTATAGCCTCCTAATAAAAAGAGATAACTCTGATTTGAGATTATCTCTTAATTTTATTGCCCTGAATATATGATTATAAAAATTTAAAAAATAGAATTAGGCTATTATAAAATATTTTTTAATACAGATCCAATGTAGCGTATTTACGAGAAAGTTTTTCTCCGTATAAAAATAAAAGGTAACCAACAATCATAAATAATGAACCAATTAAAAATTCACCTAATATAAGTTCAAAAAGATACGCTCTATCATAACTGTCAACAAGTAACCTTGCAGCCTTTATCCCTCTACTCATAGGAGTAAAATAAGATATTTTTTGTAGAAACATTGGTAACCTTAAAATAGGAAAGGATGCTCCTGTTAATATTACTAAAGACATTTCAGACACATTTAAAAACATGTGTACTTCTCTTAAACAAAGCCCTAAAGAGGAGATAGCTATCCCAATAGACATAGCACTGTAGAGACTTATAGAGAGCACTCCCATGAATATTGCCAAATTTTCTAAAGGAATATTAAGTTCAAAAAAAAGATATCCTACTATTAAACCTATTACAACAGTAATAAATGAATCAATAGCATGAAATATACTACGTCCCAAAAAAATAAGAAATTTATTATATGGAGAAGCCACAATAAACCTAAGGGTTCCAAATCTTCTTTCAAGAATGAGGTCATTACCCACTCCATAAATTGCATTTGAAGTACAAAGTAGAAATGAATTTCCTATAATCCATGTACTTATATCTTTTGTTTTAAATGCATAGCTAGATAGGATTGAAAAAAATACTATCTTTAAGATAGGAGCAAACACTTTCATAAATATATAGGATTTGACATCTACCCAAGCAAATAACCCTTTATAATTAATTAATGATTGATAAAAAAATCTTCTTATTCCCTCTTTTATAAAGTTCATTATATCATCCCCAAAGTAGCTTTTTCTCTAGCTTTTATATCAATAATTCTATATAGAAAATAGCTTAGAATACCATATATTGTTGTCAAGCCTATTAAGTAGCCAAGATGAATATAAAATAAATGAAGATTATCTATTCCACTAATACACATTCTAATAAGAAGTAAGAAATGCGTAGGTGCTAAGGAATAAGATATTGGTATCAAACTAGATGGTAGCAAAGATATGGGGAACGCTACTCCAGACAGTATCATCATAGGATAGTCTAAGATATTCATAAATATTCGTGTACTCCTTGATACAGCTAATAATCCCGATAGCATCATTGCTATTCCTATAAATGAAAATAAACCTATGATGAAGACTAAAATAAATTTAGATAGATCTACTATAATTATAGGAATTGAAAATCCTATAGACACGAAAAGTATGCTTACAAACATAGAGAGTGTGCCTAATATAGTATTTCCAACTATTTTTCCAAACATAATAAGGAAAAAGTTTGTAGGTGAATTGAATATTACCTCTAAAGACCCCATAAATCTTTCTCTATCAATATCCCCTGCTGAAGAAAAACTAATTGTTCCCCACAAACTGGCAATTGCCGTTCCAAACATCACATAATTAATAATTGTTTCATTAGAGCTATCCATATAAATCATATATAGAGTAAAGCCATATAGAATAGGGTAAGCAATCATACAAAATCTAAACATAGATCTTCCAAAAGACTGTCTCATTTGAAGAAATATACTAGATATAAAAACCCTGAGGTTAGCCTTCATATCCATCACCTACTACCTTTAAATAGAGATCTTCTAAGTTTTTTTCCCCATTTTCTTTTATTAAATTACTAGTTTCTCCTATTGCAAGAATCTGTCCATCGGAGATTATACTTACTCTATCACAAAGCTCCTCCGCCTCTTGCATATAGTGAGTTGTAATAAGTATAGTTGTTCCCTTGGACACTAAATTTTTTATGATTTTTCTTAACTCTATTGCACTTGTAGGATCCAACCCAATTGTAGGCTCATCAAGAAATAGTATTTCTGGTTTATTGATAAGTCCTCTTGCTATTTGTAATCTTTGTTTCATCCCTTTTGAAAATGTTTCTACTTTATGATGAGCTTTTTCTGACAAACCAACTAATTCAAGTAGTTCTGGAATAGCTTTTCTTTGGGTTTTAATGTCGATCTTATACAAGTCTGAAAAATACCTTAAATTTTCATATGCTGATAACCTCCAATAAAGACTACGTTCACCACCAAAAATAAAATTAATTCTAGGTCTAATTTTATTGGTTTCTTTTGATACATCATTGCCAAGAATAGTAACCTTTCCAGATGTTGGAAGTAACATAGTAGTTAGAATTTTAATTGTTGTAGTTTTTCCAGCTCCATTTGGTCCTAATAAGCCAAAGACTTCTCCTTTTTCAACAGAGAAACTTATCCCCTTTAAAGCTTGTGTTGCAACTGACTTTTTATTAAAGATACCTATTTTAGAATTATAAACTCTTTTTAAATCAATAACCTCGATAACCTTCATAAACCCTCCTTTAAAACTGATTATATATCCATCTAATTAGATGATTGTATAATAACATACTAAAAATATTTTAGCAATAAAAAAAATACTGTAAAAACAGTATTTTTTATCAATCTTATAAAATAAGTTGTAAACTTATTATAGAGGTTTGGTAACTTAAACTTTGATTTCAATAATCTAAGACTTAATCATTCATAATAAAATTATTCAATTCACTAAGAAACTTTTTATAAGTAATTTTATTGAGACTATAGTATTTTGTATTTTTATCTCTTTCTATATGAACAAGATCTAATTTTTTAAGACTATCCAAATGATGTGATATTGTTGGACGACTAACATTAAAATGTTCTGAAAGCTCTATTCCAAATGAAGGTTTCTGAGTAATATATCTAAGAATCTTTAGCCTTGTTTTATCTGAAAGTACCTTTGTAAAATTTACAAGTTCTTCTGGAGTAAATTTATCTTCAGTAGATTTAATATTTTTTAGAACAATTAAGGTATTATCGTTAAAATACCTAATGCAAGGATTACTGTTATAGTAAGTAGAAATAAAGATATAATTTTTATAGTCTGAAATACGATAAAATTGCTTTCCCATTAGTTCCTGTGCAAGATTAAGAGGATGCATTTTAACCAATTGACTCTTTATATAAAGAGTAAACTCTTTGTGGCCTTTTTCATATAAATTATCTTTAGAAGGTTCTAAAACTTTTTCTGTTTTGACTAGCAGATTAATTAGATGTTCTTTAAGTTTTTTTACATTTTCCAAACAAAATAAGGTGTTTTCACGAAGAGCAACATCCTTTATTTCTTCTAAAGTTCTATTCTTAATAATAACTATCGGAACACGCTCTCCTAATATACAATAAATGAACTTATCTTCTCTCATAGTTTTTAAAACATTAATAAAACTGACAGTTGGAAGCATACAATCAATTTCTAAAAATAACTCTCCAATATTTTTTAGAGGAACGTTATTTTTAATAAAAAAATTAAAACTATCTTCAAGTTCACTAGGTAAGTTAATAATCATGTCACTAGCTAACATACATAGATATCCTAGACTTTCAACAACTACAGATTTTCCTATAATAATATTTTTTTTATTCATATAATCACCCTTTTTTATATTACATTAAACTTATTATAACATATATAAATATATCTATGTTTGATTAACTTTCAATGAGAAATATAATACAAAGGGTTGGGATAAAATTTATAATTCTATTTTAGATATTTCTCTAACATCGACGCCTCTATTCCTTTCTTAAGTGTAAATTAGCAAACTAAATATATCGAAAAAGTCCCTAAAAAATATTTTAAGGACTTTTTCGTAATAAAAAAACACCCCTTAGGATGTTTAACATTTATATTGGCGGAAGTATGTGGGAATCGAACCCACCCATGACGACTAAACGCCAAAACTCGATTTTGAAGAAAGCTTGATTTTCAAAACCCATCTACCTTAGTAATAATGGTCTTTACAGAAGAATAAACTGAATCATCTACAACGGATTCCTTCTTTTAAGCCATTATAACGCCTAATTAGAATTTCTACAAGTTCTGAGTCACCGTCAATATGATTAACTTGCCATATCATAAGACATATACCTTTGCAACAAAGGAGGAAACATTCCTTCCATATACTCCAAAAAATCCTCGATCATTACTTACATCTGAGCGACACCGACTTAAGAAAGAAGTACGATTCAATAAGGTTGGGAAATATGTCAAATATAAAAAATTATGGCTATACAAGAAAATGAAAAAGGTATTGGGAGCATAGAAAAAGCATATAGGATTGATTTTCTATGTGTTTTCTATACCCCTACATTATTGTTTTATTCTAAATTTCATCTTTAAAGACTGGATTACCTTCTAGATCATAATCAGCTATTTCTTGCTCAGAATCAAAACTAGGAGTATAGTCAGCTCCACTTATATCCCCACTATAATCCCACCCGTAATCTTCATCTATTCTTCTACTTCTGCTACTACAATTTATTTTCTCTATGGCTCTAAGTACCTCTCTAGAGAAGTATTTGTCAATAAATTTATCTGATCTAAATATCATTTGTTCTAGGTATAATGTTATTTCTTTATCAGATAACGGTGATTCTCTTAGAATTCCTAAGAATGCCATTATTCTAGGTTCACTTGTTATCCCTATATATCCATTTTCTCCATTAATAAACTTTACCATATCTTCAAAAGTTCTAGTGGAGTTAAAGTATAATATTAGGCTATTTTTTCGCAGTTCGTTAGTTAATTCGAATCCTGTTAACCTATTATGTTTCTCTAATACTTCATCCATGAAATCTAAAAATCCCACAAAGCTACCTCCTTTTTTTTATTTGTATATCATTCGTTTTTATGAAATAGGTTTTCAATACTAAGTATACTGAACTTTAATACAATTGTAAATCCCCTTTCATGAGGTTAAAACTATAGTATATGGAAAGTATAAATAGGAGTATAATTAAAAATTATACAAAAATCTCATTAAAAACTTGAAATAAGTCTATCCTTTATTAATCAGCATCATCATAATCAATATAGTCAATATTACTACTTACACTCCCCCTATTTTTCATTGTATCTTTGATGTTATTTAAAAATTCATCAGCACCAGTTTTTTTATCTAATTGACTTCTTAACCTGTCAATCTCATCTTGTTGTTCAATTGATTCTTGTTTCCTATAATGATCATCCAGATTCTTTTTAACTGTAGAAGCAGATACGTCAAAAACATCTCCTATTTTTTTTAAACTTTTATCATGAGTCTCTCTTAAATCAACAAAACTATTAACCATATCATCTGTAACTTTTTTTCGAGCCATAACTATCATCCCCTTAAATTATTTATACAATAATAATACTTTATAATAACAATAAAGTCAATACCCTTTCGAATATACTGACGTTTTAAAACGTTTGTTTTAAAGCCTTAAAGACGTATATCGAAAAAATCACTGATGAACATTGAGTATTCGTTGTTTAATTCACGTTTTTTAGAAAATGTAAAGAAGTTCATTCATGGAGACATACATTCGCTACGAATTTCATCAAGAATGGTGGAAATGCTTTTACGTTACAGAGGATAATGGGATATTCTACTATAGATATAACAAAGAGATATGTCTATATGGAAAATAAGACCTTGAAAGACCATCACAGAAAAAGTGGTTGCATAGATAAGTTTTTGAAAAGAGTTCCTCTATTAAATGAATATTACGATGGTTGAAATAGTTAAATAGACAGCTGAATTATTATCGGTAACTTCCCATAGAATGTAATATCGCACCTTAATCTTTCCACATACTCCATATACACTTTTACAATAAAGGAGGTGACATCTATTCATTGCAGAAAATCCTAGGTCATCGTTCATTACAAGTTATCAAGAAATATTTACAACTCAATGGTACAGACTTAAGAAAGAAGTATGATGCGAAAAGGTTGGAAAATAAATATACCAAAAAGAGAAAAATTAATAACTGAATATCAGACTCACCTCTAAAGGAAAGTTTAGGAATATAGAAAAAGCACATAGGAAATTAATCCTAATGTGCTTACTTTGCTCTTAGTACTAATATCAAAATTATTTAATAGGCTTAGGTCTTAAATACTGAGAAGATAAGGTCACTCTTCTAAAGAGTATCAAAGTCTATTTTCATATCAGACATAATACTGATATATATATCTTCAATCCAATCAAAAAAATTGAAATCATTTTCTACTAGTTTATCCATCTCTAGCTTTGTTATATTAAGTATTAATGGCTTTTCTTTGTTTGCTAAGTGCATTAATCCATACTTATATACTAATCCATGGGCATCTTGCCAACCTGACTTATCTTGTCCTGTAAGACCTAAATAACTAATGAAACACCCTATTTTACTTGGGGTCAAGTCAACAACTGACTTAAATTTATTTACAAAGGTAACTCCTACTCTGCTTGTATAATTTTTACACTCTAGAACAACCATATTAGGGAACCAGCTTGGGATAATTTTAACTGCTTTTAAAGATTTTCCAACTTCATTAAGTTTTATTATGATGTCAATTTCATTACTACTTGTATTAGAATTTCTTTGAACATTTAAAGACCTAATACTTTTAAATAAAGCTTCAAAAAAATCTTCTAATAAATCTCCTTGTTCTTTAGTTGTTAAGTTTTTGATCTCTCCTCTATGAAATTTATCTAACTTTTCTTTAAGTTGTAAAAGGTTTGGCTTTTCTAGTTCTTGAACATGAAGATAGGTTTGTATAGCATTCATTCTATCATTTAAGCTTGTTTCTACACTAAAAAAATTACTCATCACGTATCACCTTAAAGTATATAGCTATATATTTATACTTTTCTTGTGGTAAATCGTGATAGCATTCTTCACACTCCTCCACCTTATTAATTTCATCTAAAGAATTATAGATCTCATACGATAGATTATTACAGTTCGGACAATAATACCTATATACATGCTGAAATGCACCAAAACTAGAAAGCACACTAAAAAGCTTTTGACTTTCTTTATCTTTCAAACCTAACTTAGAATTTATATTGCTAGGGTTAATAATATTTCCTTTATCAAAATTTTCAAGATAGCTAACTAACTTCTGGATTTGATTCTGCTCCAAAGTCATTTGTTTCTGAATATAATTTTGAAGCTGTAATAATATCTCTGATGACATAATCAACCTCCTTAACTGTTAATTTATGATTGTGAAAGTGGACTAAATCTCTTCCATCATTAAATATCGATTTTTTCAATTCCACTTTCATATTTTTATTATTCTCAAAGAGCCATCTAAATCCTCTTTGATAATAATCAGATGACTCTTTATACCTTAATAAAAAATTATTTAATTGAGTTATAGATTCTTCACAAGGTAAGGAACCTATAACTTCTTCTAATTCCCTATAAAATGGAAGTTTTCCATCTGCATCTGCTCTTAACTTTTGATTACCATTTTTACTATTAAAAGAATTCTCAGTAAATTCCTCCAAGTCTTCCCTTACTTTTACATCTTTAGCAAAAATATTAGTTGAATCAAAACTGTTAAAATTTTCTAATGTGATTCTTAAATTAGTAGTTAACCAGTTTTCTATTTTACTTGCTAATGATGAATAAATATTAGTTTCGACTCCATCTCTAGTTTCTCTAGGAATCTGATAAGGGTCTTTTAACATATCCATGAAAATAATTAAACATTCATCTCTTTTATAGAACTTACATAAAATAGGATACTTTATCTTTATACCTTGTTCATATTTATTATGAAGGACTAATGAAAATTTAAGCAATATATATTCTTCCGTCTCTAATAATTTTGGTGATCTTGGACTATTAGATAATACGTCAATCGGCTCGTTACTTATATGATCTTTATTTATGAAACCTTTATAGTGGTACATTATGCCATAAAAATAAGGTTTATAGAATTCATAATTTTCAAGTGCTATAATAAATTTTCTTTTTTCTAAATCATCTTCGCACTCTTTGATTCCTTTTACAAGATCTATATCTTGTAGGTTCATTTTTTCTGTATTAAAGATATCTTTGTCACGGATCACTTTTTTTAATTCGCCTATTTTTTCATTATTTGTATAGAAACTTCCACCTTTTTTCAAAGTATTCATAACTACTCCTATATAATCATCATTGTAATTTGTACTCTTCTAAAAATAAGAAGTAAAGAAGTATATAAAAAAGGAATTAGACCGTTGCCTACTTCTTTTTCTATTTTAAAAACTCTATAGATTTATAGAACATTTGTAGTCGTGGATTTATTGATGGAATGAGGGGGAACGAATGGTTGTATTCGTATCAATAACTTGCCATAGAATATGATAATGTACCTCAAGTAAGCAAAGTATTCCTTCAGATATAATATAATTCCTTTTTTTTAATTTTTATTATAAAGTTTATAGTAATAACTTCCCATAGTTCTAAAGCAAATAATATATCCCTTAATTTTTATCAAAAGTACCCCTATTTTCCATATTAAATATCCGTATTTATAGGCTTATTTTACCCCTTCCATATAACTCATATAAATATATAATCTGTATTACGTATAAAAAAATTTGATTTAAACTTAGTTAAAAATCTTCTTTTAAAAATTTGTGTGATGAATTTTAACACACTTTTCTTAACTTTGTGTAATATGTCATCACATAACCTCAAAGATAAATTATATAAACTGTTTCAAAATATGTAACACTTCAAAACACAAACTTAAAAATAAATCACATAACCAGCTTGACTTTGTGTGGCATTTTGAAACATAAAGTTCTGTAACGATTTCAAAAGTTTTACTAATCCAAAAACGTGTGATATAATGGTACACAAATAGAGGAATTTAATTGTGATAAAATAGTCTAATGAACTGTTGAAATAAAAATCCCTCTATAATACAAATGAATATAGGGGGTGGAGGAAATTAAAAAAGAAAGGACTTTAGGGGTTTATAAATTCTACTTAAGAGAAGATATTATAGAAGTTTTGAAAGGAGATAAGACATTTCAAGACATAGAACATTTAACCGATGTTAGAGGTCGAGGAACTAGTTTCTGCAAGATTCCTTACAGACTATTGGATTATGTCGATAATGATAAAAAAAGTATCAATGCTGTACTGATAATAGGGTATATAATGTCTACTACCAATGAGACATTTAACCTTACAAATTTTTTCAACTCGAAACTTGGTAAGGGGCTAAATAAGGTCTCCAGTACTATTAAAGTTCGAAAGGAAATTGCAAACTTTGGAGCTCCAGTATTAAAAGAGTTTATAAAATTTGGAAAGATAGGTAAAAGGAGTTTGATTGCAAAAGTAAATGCCAAGCTATATGAGGAAATATACTCAGGCATCGATCAATTTGTAGAATGTGAAGAACTACACGATGAAACGACAGAAGAATTATCGCTATATATTCGTCCCAAAAGCAATATAGAAAAAACAAGAAAAGAGAGAGCTTTAGATGTTATGACTTTACATGGGATAACTGAACAAGACTTTATGGTAATTAATTTATTTACCCAATATGAGACTCCTATCCTTCTCAGCCAAGAGGTTCTAGATTCTTTAGGAGATCTTAATAGTTTCTCAATTAAGGACGGCTATGCTATTCCAAAGAATAAGAATATCGAATCATTCATAAGAACGATTCTGATCATAAAGAAAGAACAAAATATAGATTCATTTAATAGCTCGGATGAGTTGTTAAAAATTTTATAAAAAACATTAAGGAGTTGGTATAAAATGGTAAAAGATATTGAAATTTTAAAAGGAGCTTCTCATATCCATAACTCTATTCTTATTGAAAGAGTGAGCGAAGAGGACTATATTATCGATGGATAATTCCCTTGTAAAAAGAAACATGTTATCAAAATAATCAATTTTATGGACGAGATTTTTAAACTTAACGAGTCTCATCTTCATAAAATCTATAATAAACTTTACGATAATTTAAATATGGAATACCTGTTACTAGAGGGGAAGCGAGAAAAACATGGAGAATTCCTTGAATTGCATAAAAGTGTAAGAGATGAATATAATACTTCACAAGGTGTTTTATTCGGAGGCGAATACAAAGATGGAAAGTATTTTGGAGTAGATTTACCAATTTTTATTTATGAAGGTACAGCTAACTATGTCCCTTTATTCCTGTCAGATGACTATCTTCGTGAACAATATAATCCAGAGAAATATGCTGGATATCTCTCCAAAATTTATTTCTGGGAATACCTTGCTGATAAAAATATATGGGAGAGAGATGTTGTAACAGGAATGATTCAAAGAAAAAAGAAAACATTTTATACAAGAGACATAGTTGATAGAATTACTCCTGTAATCATAGAAGATGACAACGGTAACCTATTAGAAGGTGTCTTTCAAAACTTAAAAGATAAAAATTCTGATAAAAATTTAATTTTTACTAATGAGCGAGCTGCTTTCTTAAATAAACATAGTGGTTCTATATTTGAGCCTAGGCTTCATTTGAGATAAGGAAAAAATTTATTCCTAATTCTTGTTCCAACATAAAAGACCCCTTTTTAAGGAGTCTTTTTTCGGTTGATATGTCAAATTTTAAAACCTAAATGAATGAAATGTTAGGTGGAAAGTTATGGTATATCATTCTTTGGTGAAATATATTTTTATTTTCATTGCTGTCATTATAACCATCTAAAGACAGATGCATTTTATACACATCTTCGTATAGATATATGTCTTTTCCTGTGTATTCGTCTTCTATATAAGGTCTAACATGTTCTAATATTTCATCTATAGTGCATCCTAATACTTTATTTATCATTGTTGCCTCCTTTTAATGGGTATAAAAAATTTATCCCTCTTCTTTTATTTTCTAATTATATTTTGGATGTTCAAATTTTTTTTGGCTCTTAAAATCCTATCCTCCACCGAAATATTGTTTTTATAGTCTCTAAATTTCTGAATGAATTTTTTATTAATTTCAGAATGCATCCATGGGTCGCCCCAAGTTAGAAGTTCAACCATAATGGCATTGAAACAATTTATAAATTCATCTTTGGTTTTCCATGAGTCTTTACTTTTTAAATTAGCTATAAGTCCATGGTATCGTTCGTCTTTATTCATTGTGAAACCTCCCTATCTTTTTTAAGATGTCCTGCTTGATAATTGGCTATTGCTCATTTCAGCCAATACCTTAATCTCGCTGTAGTCTTTAAAACTTAACCTTATCGTGATACGTTTGCTATACATATTTGTACCTCCTTTGTCTTTAGTAAGAACTTGTCTGTCCTTCACTATATCTATAAGTAATAGTCAGACAAAAGTTGAAGAGGTATTTAAATTTTTTCTGATCTAATGATATATAATGAGACATCACTGGGCTAAAAGGATACCCTTCCGACAAGAGCCTCGATATGTAAGCATGGAAAGTTTTCTTTGGTATCTTGCCATACATAAACTATTGAAATTCCCTCTTCCTCTGGACTACTTCGTAATAAGCTCTACTGCCGGTCGTTAAAGCGTAACTTAATGGATTCCCCTAGGGGAGGTAATCTATTCCAGAAATTAAAAAAAGAGGGATTTCTCCCTCTCAATGTTTCTTTCTATGCTATTTTTATCTTTTTAGCTATCCCTTGACCTTCTGATGTCCATCTAGAAAGCTTTTATGACCATCTCTTTTATGTTCTTATCTCCAAATAGGCGTATAGTTTAGACACTAAAATAGGGTGTGCAGGTAAAGAGAGGCTATAGCCGCCTAGTTTAAAAAATAAAAAAGGATTATATGACTCATACCTAAAAAATTATTAACTCCATAGGTATAAGTTCCATAGCTCCTTTTTTCACTATTAAATATCTTATTAGAAATTTTTCGCTTCTTTTAGCAACTCATCGAACGCATCAGTAGCAGCCTCTATATCTTTTATCATGTCCTCTTCGAACTCTCTAGCCTGCTTTCTTCTTTTAGCCTCTTCTAACTTCTCTACCGACTCTAAATACTTTTCAAACATTCTCTGTGTTTCTTCTACTGTCTTTCTTTTATCATTTTCCGCTTTCCAAGTCAGTCCTATAAATCCAAGTAAAATAACACTGATTATTATTATTTTCTTCATTCCTTTTTTCATTACTACCTCCATTTTTTATAGAAATTAAAATTTTAAAATCGAATTTTTTTGCAATATAATAGTACTTTATTAAATGGGTAATATCAATTTTTTCTGTCCAAATATTTTTTTGTAAAAACTTATTTTAAGTTTTTACAATTTACTATTAAAAAAAAGGAAAGAAAAACTCTCTCCTTTAGTGCATTTTAAAAATCTAATTGTCTTCGTAGTCATTACTAGAATCATCCCATATTTCAGTATCTTGTAATTCAGTATCTACAATATCATCATAATTGGTAAGATTACTTTCGTCATTGACGATATCCAAAATATTCTTTCTTTCACACATATCGCTCCTCTTTTTGCTACCAGTTATTATTTTATTCTTCCGTGCTAATTGTAGGGTGTCAATTAATAAATTCTTAAACTCAGCCTACTTCTTTATTAATTTTCATTACATCCTTAAAATTAGGTGGGATAAATTATAGATATAGGGGAAAGAGGTGTAGGCAAATCAAAGATTTTATCTTGCCACATGTGAGAGTAAAAGTCTGTTAGCTTAATTTCATTGACGCTAAAAATAAACAGTTTGATTTTTCATGTCATATATTGTAACCTTATTATTGTAGATAGATAATTTAAGATACTTAGGGGGAGAGAAATGAAGAAAACATGGTTAGGCATTATTTTGGCACTTATATTAATTGGGTGTACAGCTGCGGATGAAAATGGATTCTATTTAGAAGGGTCAAAGATAGGAATAAATAAATATACTAGTTCTTATTACAATAAAGAAGGCTATAACATTGATGGCTATAGTAGAGATGGATATGATGAGCAAGGGAAAGATGTGTATGGCTATAATAGAGATGGATATGATGAGCAAGGGTATGATATGTATGGCTATAATAGAGATGGATATAATAAGCAAGGGTATGATAAAGATGGATATCATAGAGATGGATATAATAAGCAAGGGTATGATAAAGATGGATATAATAAGCAAGGGTATGATAAAGATGGATATGATGCTATAGGAAATAATGCTGATGATATTTCAGAATTTAAGAAAGTTAAAATTGAAAAATTTAATAACTATGAAGCACTGGTTAAATCAATAGAAGAGACAGTTCCTTTTGAAGGATATAGAAAAAAAGGAGGATTTGAAACAACGGAAGAATATGAATTATACAAAAAAGAAACTATGAATAAGTTAATTAAAGATAGTAAGTGTTATATGATTGAGGCTATCTTAGATAGTAGTTCTCGTGAACATTATAAATATTCTATGGATTCTAAAAAATTAATTATAAAATCTGTTCCTTATAATTGTGATTATTTTGTTTTGGATGGAATTGGGTATAAAGTTGATATAAACTATTTTGATGGATCTTATAGATCTATGATGGAAGTATCAAATTTAGAACCTAAGAAAGCAAAGAAGTTTGTAGAAAGTCTAAAAATCCAATATATATTTACACCTAAGATTTCATTTTATTTGAATAAATCATTAAAAAAAGAAACAACATATCAAGGTGCACAACAAATGTATAATTTGTACTCTTCTATGGAAACTTCTATGGAAAGTGTGGCAACTTTGGAAAATTCGAGAACTTACTTAAATTCCTTGAAACTTAAGAAGGAAGAAAAGATGCTAGAATTAAAATTGTTAAATCTTTTAGGGGTAAGCAAAATTAATGAATATAATATTGGCGTTTTAGGGTATAGAATTCTTAAAAATAATAAAATCATAAAAGAAAAGTATTATTATCCATTAAAAGAACTTGATGTTTATTAAATGTGAAGTTACTTTTATCTAGATAAGTAATATAACTAGGTGGCTATAGTTTCTTTTACCTGAGCACTATGTTAAATATTAAAAAGATTGTACAAAGAAACAAATTTGTTTTGGAATACAGTATTAATAAAGAATTACCAAAAAGGGGTTATAACCCCTTTTTGTTTTATCTGATTAGTATAATTCATATCCTCTCTCTCTACATACGGTAAATTTCAAACTCCCATAGGTAGAGAAACCATCTCCACACTATCATAGACCCTTAGACTCAATTCTATGAGGATATTTTTTTGTAGATGAAACTCTGATTTTATCCATAACTTACCATACACTGAAATAATGTTTAAGAAATGAATACAGAGTTGGTAGAAGTGTCGTATTAGAATAATACCTTGATAATCAGGAGCATAAATCCAACTGACTAATCAGTAATTTCAAAAGATTTTTAAGTATATAAATCCCGACCTATAATAAAATATAATTATATATATATTATCTGAGAAAAGCTTTATCCCAACCTCTGTAATAAATATATATTGTATCATTGAAAGGTCGGGATGAGATTATTTTAGATACTTCTCAAGCATCGATGCCTCTTTGTGTTTCTTTCTTAGATGTGTGTTATCTAGTTGGATATATCGTCTAGACATATCTAAAGTACTGTGACCCAACATCTTTTGAAGTGTAAATACACCTCCTCCACCTTTGACGAAATTAGTTGCAAAGGTATGTCTGAACGCATGAGGAGTACATCTCTGTTTGATTCCCATTTGCTTGCCGTATTTCCTAAAGTTACAAGTAATCTGATGTCCATCCATCTTTCCACCATATAGCGATTGAAATACATATTCACAGCTACTATCATCTGCTATTGAAATGAGTTCCTTAAGCAATTTAGAACACTTTGAACTCAAGGGTAACTGCCTAAATACTCTTACTTTAGAGGTATCTGCACGAACATCTAAGATTCTTGATGGTAAGTTAATATCGCTCACTTTTACATTAATGCACTCATTGATTCTTATACCAGTATCCAATATCAAAATCATTATACAAAAATCTCGATATCCACTGTACGATGATGTATCTGGAGCACTGAGCATTTTTTTAACCTGACTATCGTTCAGAGGATGCACGGTGTCCACAGGAACTTTCATGAGTTTTAATCTAATGGAAAGGTCATCATTAATATACTTCTCTCTATAAAGCCATCTAAGGTAGGTTTTTAGGTTTCTAAGCCTCACATTTACAGTAGTGGGTTTATACTGCATATCATGAACCATATAGTTCAAATAGCTCCTTAAAAGATGGATATCTACCATACGGTTTTCACTAGACCGTGTCATTCCTTCTAGAAAATTCATAAAATATCTGTGATTGTTCGAATAATCCTTCATAGTTCTTGGGGCAACACCTTCAAGGGTTTTAAGTGATATAAACTCATCATGAAGTTCCTTAAAAGCCTCCAAACCTATGTGGTCTGTCTTAACTCGGTCATTGACCTGCATCGGACTACTTTTCATGCTTTTTTTCAACGTTAGTACTTTCTTCTTCAACATTTCCAATACCTCCTATATTTTAAAAGGAGGAATCCACCTATCACGGTCTGCTATTTTTAGGTATAAAAAAATGGGAGTTATCAGTTTTGATTAAAATCAACTGTAAATCCCATTAACATTATTATTTGGCGGAAGTATGTGGGAATCGAACCCACCCATGACGACTAAACGCCAAAACTCGGTTTTGAAGACCGGTAGGCACACCAGTTACCTATCTACTTCCAAAAAGATTATACTACATAATACAGAAAAATGCACCCCTTTTTTTTATTTATGCTATACTTTGGTTGTAAGTTGACGTCTTATTCGACTTTAACCCATATAAAACAAGGGTTAGTTAACTTAAAATAAAATTAAAAAAATATTATTATGGGGTGAAAAAATAATGAAAAAAGTAAAAATACATAAGTTAAATAAAGAAGAATTTTTTAAAACCTTTGACATTTCAGATGAATATTTTATCTCTACAGGATTAGAATGGGATAATTTAAATAAAATCTATGCTGATTATTGCAAAATAGTACCTCTGTTAGAAAAAGAAGCTGAACATATAGTGTCTAAATTAATAGATGTACCTCTAGTTCATTCTGTAAGAAGAAGAGTCAAAGAACCTAGCCATCTAATTGAAAAAATTATTAGAAAGGGAACAAAATATAAAGCTCTAAATATCGATGTAACTAACTATATAAAAATCGTTACTGATCTAATCGGTATAAGAATTTTGCATCTATTCAAAGATGACTGGATAAATTTACATAAGAATATCACAGATATTTGGGAAACTAAAGAGATACCACAACTAAATGTAAGACGTGGTGACTATAATATGCAAAATTTAGAAGATCAATTAAAAGATATTGACTGTGAGGTTATCATAAGAGAATATGGTTATAGATCTGTACACTACCTTATTGGAGCCCATATCTCCAAAACTAAAGAAACCTTTATAGAGATTCAAGCTAGAACAGTATTTGAAGAGGCTTGGAGTGAGATCGATCATATTATCAGATATCCATACGATACAGATAATCCTATTTTGACTGAATATCTTGCTATTTTTAATAGAATTGCTGGAAGTGCCGACGAGATGGGAATGTTTATAAAAAAATTAAAAGCTGAAGTTGGAAATAGTGGTAAAAGGGAACTAGATTTAAAATTTAAATAAGATAAATTTTGTAGATTAGAGCTTTTTTATTAAAAGCTCTTTTTTTATATCTATGATATAATACTATACAAATAAAAAGCAATGGGACATTATACCCAAATGGAGTTGAACAAAATGAAAGAACCAAAAAAATTTATATATATAATTAACTATCCTACATTTGAAGAAGAACTTTGTATGTTAGAGATGAGGTCTATTTTTAATACTGAGCCAAAGGATAAAATTTTAATATCTAATATAGATTTCAACCCTTCATATAGTACCTTTATTAAAAGTAGATTAGAAATTCTACATGAAGAAGAAAAATTTGAAGATCTTCTAAAAAAATTAGAAAAAGATATAATAACATTAGAGGATTTTAAATTAGAATTTATAAAAGCCTTAAAAGCAGATGTGCCTTATAATGAACGATTTAAATATTTAAGTGAAATTGGGGATAGGATTATTGGAGTCCCAGACATTAAATCTCCTAAACTAGTTTTAGCCTTAGGTAAACATGACAAAAAATGGTTTTTTGGTATCCATGAAAAAAATGATAATCTATGGATTACCCATGAAAAAAAACCTTGTAGTTACTCTAACTCTCTCAGTGTAAGAGTAGCCAAGAGTATAGTAAATATAGCAGCTAATGGAAATAAAAATACAAAAATTATAGATCCTTGTTGTGGAGTAGGAACTACCATTGTAGAAGGATTATCTATGGGTTATGAAATTTGTGGAACTGAAATCAGTGAAAAAAACACAAATAATGCCAAAAGAAACCTAGGATTTTTTAACCTCGATCCCAGAGTTACCCATCAAGACATGCATACAATAAAGGAAAGTTATGACAGCTCTATAGTGGATATTCCTTACGGATTATTCAGTCATATTACTAAAGACCAACAGCAAAATATCATAGATACTGCCAGACGAATATCTAAAAATATGATCCTTATAACCTTTGAAGATCTAGATTACATGGTTGAAAAATCAAATTTTAAGATAGTCGATAGATGTGCAGTTACCAAGGGAAGTTTTAAAAGGTATATCTTAGTTTGTAAATAAAAGCAACGTGACGTTGCATCCAGATAGACACAATCAGAATAAAAGCCTAGAAATAGTCGAAGTTATGGTAACAATGGTTCTAGAGAGGTCTCACAAGCTTAGACCGTGTTAAAATAAACTACTTCCTCATTTTATATCTAATGTTAATAGAATTTGGTGTAAAAGCTGATAAAATAGCAAAGGTAGTAAAATAATAGATAGTTATAAAAGTTTAAAAAGATAAACTCTAAAAACCAAGAATATATTAATTTAACCAAAAAATGAGAGGGAAAAAAACCCTCTCTTTTAACTTTTTGTAATCTATTTATATTTTTTTTATTTTTATTTTTAACTTTAAAAATCTTTTAATCCATGAAATCATATTGTACTCCTCCATAACTATCTTTAAAAAAAGTTAAATGTTATCTTTAGTTAAATATAACATATTATACTAAGCTTTTCAAGAGATAATTATATTCTGAGGTTCTATTCTACCATATATCTAAAAAATAATTTATTTTTTAATCTAAAACTTTCTATAACTTCATAACTCCCTTTCAATTCGTAAAGAAAAAAAATAAAATCTCATTATTTTTGCTAATCTATCCCTTTATTAACTGGACCAGTTCTATAGCAGTATCTGTAAGAAAATTTCCCTTAAGATAAGATAATTCATTTTCAGCATTTTTTTCTAATTTTTTTGCACTTTTAGGCTGTTCTAAAAATAATCCTATCTGATTGAAATTTTTATCCAAAATTACCATTGTAGGTATTTTAAACTCTTCTAAATTTAGGAGGGGGGTCAAATATTTTCTACCTCTTCCCATAGATATTATAGAAAGTTTGATATTGTCATTAATTTCAGTTAATTTTTTAGCCACAGTTATATTTAATTGACAATCTGGGCACCACATTTCACCACTAGCCAAGATATAAATCTCCCCTTGAATCTCTTTGATCTCTTCAATTAGATCTTCTGTCAGTTCTATCCTAGAGTAATTTTTAGGAATTCTTTCACTTTCACTTTGAGTTGCTATCTTTATATAATTTTCAAATGTTTGTCCTACCTCAAAAAGTTCTTTAAATCTCATCTTTTCCTCCTACTAAATCTGATTTTTTTCAGTATAACATGAAAATGAAAGTTAACAAAACCTATTTTCTATCATTTACGTTATTTTTGTGATATAATTAATCACCACATGATTTAATTAAACACTGGGAGGTAAGATGAAAAAATTAATATTATTTATATCTATTTTTATGGTTTCTAGCCTGAGTTTTAGCACTCTTATTGATAAGAACCTTTATAAAAATTTAAATGTACCAAGTTTAGATAAGAAGGTTTTAAATAGAGCCCTTGAAGGTTTATCAGAGATCGATATAAAAAATAAAGAAGTTATAACAATCATTGACTACACAAAATCAGCCAATGAAAAAAGGTTGTTTGTTATCGACCTAAAAAAAGAAAAAATTATTTTTGATACCTATGTTTCCCACGGAAAAAATACCGGTGGAGAATTCGCTAAAAAGTTTTCAAATAATATAGATTCCCTTCAAAGTTCAGTTGGTTTTTTTAAAACTTCCAATACTTATATGGGTTCTAACGGATATTCTATGAGATTAGATGGTTTAGAAAAAGGAATCAATGACAATGCTAGAGAAAGAAATATAGTTATTCATGGGGCAAAATATGCTACAGAATCATTTATAAGTAAAAATGGAAGACTGGGTAGAAGTTGGGGATGTCCGGCTATTCCTCTAAATCTCACCAAAGATCTAATCAATAGCATTAAAGGCGGAAGTATTGTTTATATCAATGGAGATTTAAACAATTATCAGAAAAAAACAAAGTTTTACATGAATTTCTAAATCTTTTAAATACATATATCAAAAAGGAGCTGTAATTATAGCTCCTTTTTGATTTTTACTCTCTAATTCCTAAAACCACAGTTGTATTTGCTGTAATTTTTAACGAACCATCTTTTACTACTATATCTGTATCTTTTATTGGAATAATCCCAGCTTTTTCTGAATCCACTAAGACCTCCATCTTTGCCAAAAATTCATCATCTTTTAAATTTAAAGTTTCAAAGGAAGCGTTGTGTACAACTACAAATTTACTATATGGACTTCTCTCTATCCCAGTTCCATAATTATATTCTATTGTATTGTCTAGAGTATAGGCTATTAATCTATATGCATTAAAATCATCTACCAATATAAATTTCAACCCTTTTTTTATATTCTCCGAAGTTGAATATCTAAAAGCATTGGCAGATCTTCTTAATTTTATTAAACCACTACAATAATCATTTATCCCTTTGAATAAAATATTTTCCTTCCTTGTCCATCTAATTTGATTTACAAAATCAGAGGAGGAGTAACTATTTTCATGATAATGAGTTATATTTCCAATATCATCATCGAAATTAATAAATTCTGATGTATGAGCTCTATCTGACTCAGGGTCTTTTGGCTGATGTATGGCTCCTAGTGGCTTTGTAAGGCCTATCTCTGTCCCACCTTGGATGATTACCTTCCCTTGAGAAGTAAATAGCATTCCTAAACTAAGTTTTACAAGACGAGCTCTCTCTATCATAGTTCCATCATAGGATAAATTAATCTTATCCCAAAGGGTGAAACCATCATGAATTGAAAGATACTGCAAAGTCTCATTTGGAGAATAAGCAAACCTATGATAAAGATCTATACTTACTGCTTTATTATAATAATCTATTATATTTCCTATAATTCCAGCTCTACAGACATCTGTAATTGGAAAGTCATAATTACCTTGAACAAATCCTTTTTCATGAATCTTTCCTAAGTAGGAGTCTCTAGTGCTATCATTAAAGACCGCTAAATTTATATTGTGAGGATAGTTGGCTATATGTCCCTTTACAGGAGCTTCGTTGATAGGAAGATCGGTAAAGTTCCAAGCTTCTCCCTGTAATATTATATTATCTCCTACAGCTTTTCTGATCTCTATCATAGTATCTATATCCATAAATCCCATAAGGTCAAATCTAAATCCATCTATCCCATATTCATCTATAAAAAATCTTAGTGAGTCAATGATTAATTTTCTTACCATGGGGTTTCTACTTTCTAGAGTTGGTCCTGCCCCTGTTCCTCCAGAGATACTTTCACCAAACATACGATAATAAGATCCCGGTGTTAAATTTTCAAATATATCCCAATTATAGGTATGATTATAAACTACATCCATGATTACTCCAATTCCATTTTCATGGAGTTTATTCACCAAATTTCGTAATTCTTTGATCCGACCATATGGATTCCCTTCATCAGCAGCTAACCACCCTTCAGGTGTAAAATAATTATGTGGGTCATATCCCCAATTATATGATGATCCTAGCTCATTATATGTTTTATTTCCTTCGTCTACAGTAAAATAATTTTGTATAGGCAAAAATTGAACATGAGTAACTCCTAATTCCTTTAGGTGTTCTATTCCTTCATCATATTCATAAAAAGCCTTAAACGTTCCTGCATCTTTCATATCTATACCTATGGTAAAATCCCTTATATGTATCTCATAGGCTACCATGTCTGTAGGAGACCCCAAGTTAGACATACCAATACTCATTGGCTTAATTCCTGCTTCCTGGGAGTCTAGAGATACTATAGCCCCTCTTCCTATATTATCTATATCTTCATCAGGGACAAAACTTGCCATAGATTTAGCATAAGGGTCCAAAGCATACTTTTCAGTGCCGTCTAAATGTTTCACTTTAAAGTCGTAAAAAAATTTATCCAAATTTAAATAACCAGTTTCCTTCTCTTTCAAAATAATACTCCAGACATCATCCTCTAATTTAGTCATATTTTTAGAAAAAATAAGTCTCTGTGAATCATGTTTAGAATATAAATTCAAAAGAATATTTTTTATGTTAGGAGCCCAAACTTTTATTTTTGTAGTTCCATCTTCTTTAAAAGTAACTCCTAAATCATCACCTTTATATAAAAATTTTCTTAGATTCATATTCTGCCTCCTAATTTTTAACAACTTATACAAAAGAAGCCAGTTTATACAAACTGACTTCTTTTTTGTACTATAATTTATTCTGAAAAATTAATTTTTTCCTTTAATATATTCATCTATTTCATGGGCAGCATCTTTTCCTGCTCCCATAGCTAAGATTACTGTAGCAGCACCTGTTACGATGTCTCCTCCAGCGAAAACTCCTTCTCTAGAAGTTGCTGTTTCTTTATTTTCCATAGTTTGGATTGTGTTCCATCTAGTTAACTCAAGATCCTTAGTTGTTCCTGTTACTAGATCATTTGGCATAGTTCCAATTGACATGATAACTGTGTCAGCTTCGATAACGAATTCAGATCCTTCTATTGCTTGTGGTCTTCTTCTTCCACTTTCATCAGCTTCCCCTAATTCCATCTTAATACATTTTAATCCTGTTACTTGACCAGTTTCATCTGCTATTACTGCAATAGGGTTAGTTAATAAGTTGAACTCAATTCCCTCTTCCATTGCATGTTCTACTTCTTCATGTCTAGCAGGAATTTCATCTTCACTTCTTCTATAAACGATACGAGATTCTGCTCCTAATCTCTTAGCAACTCTAGCAGCATCCATAGATACGTTTCCTGCTCCTACTACTGCTACTTTTTTACCGATAGTTGTAGGAGTATGGTAACCTTCCTTGTTTCCACCCATTAAGTTTACTCTAGTTAAAAATTCGTTAGCTGATAAAACTCCTACTGAGTTTTCTCCTGGAATTCCCATGAATCTAGGTAATCCTGCTCCACTTCCAATAAATACAGCATCGTATCCTTCTTCTAATAATTCATCTACAGTAGTTGTTTTTCCTACTACTACATTTGTATGGAAATCTACTCCTAATTTTTCGATTCTTCCAATTTCGCCATTTACAACGTCTTTTGGTAATCTAAATCCTGGAATACCATATGTTAATACTCCACCTAATTTATGTAATGATTCAAATACATCTATTTCATATCCTAAAGTAGCTAATTCTGCTGCTGCTGCTAATCCTGCAGGTCCACTTCCGATTACTCCTACTTTTTTACCATTTTTAGGTGTAGAAGTTACTTCTAGATGTTTTAAACTCCAATCTCCTACAAATCTTTCTAATAGTCCGATTGCTACTGGTTCACTCTTTATACCAACTATACAAGAACCTTCACACTGCTTCTCTTGAGGACATACTCTTCCACATACAGATGCTAATTTTGTATATTTAGCTAAAACTTCAGCTGATTTTCCTACTTCTACATTTTTTAATTCTTTAATAAATCCTGGAATATCAATTCCTACAGGACATGATGATACACATCTAGGGTTTTTACACTCTAAACATCTTTTAGATTCTCTTACTGCTTCATCTAAAGTAAGTCCTAAATTAACTTCATCAAAACATTTACTTCTACCTGTTGCCTCTAACATTCTTGGCTTAGCTCTTTTCTTTGGATCTGTTACTTCTTCATGATCGATAGGGCAATTTTTATTTTCACCATGCTCTAATTTATTTTCTTTTTTCATTCTAAGTCTATTTTGTGCTTCATCGAAATCTACCTTATGACCGTCAAATTCAGGACCGTCTACACAGGCGAATTTTACTTCCCCATCGATAACAACTCTACAAGCTCCACACATTCCTGTTCCATCTACCATCAATGGGTTTAAACTTACTGTAGTTGGTATATTTAATTCTTTAGTTAATAAAGCTACAAACTTCATCATAATCATAGGTCCAATAGCTACTACATGATCATATTTGCTACCTTCAGCTACTAACTTAGAAAGCATATCTGTTACTCTACCGTGAAGTCCTTGAGAACCATCATCTGTACAAACATATACATTTGGTGTTAAAGCTCTAAATTCATCTTCTAAGATAACATAGTCTTTATTTCTAGCTCCTATTATAACGTCTACTTCTATTCCTTGTTCTGAGAACCATTTAACCTGTGGGAATACTGGTGCTGTTCCAACTCCTCCAGCTATAAAAACAATTTTTTGTTTTTTTAATTCTTCTATATCTTCATGGATAAATTCACTCATTTGTCCTAATGGTCCAACTACATCTTGAAAATGTTCTCCAACTTCAAGAGCTGCCATATCTTCAGTACTCTTTCCAACTATTTGATAGATTATAGTTATAGTTTCATATTTTCTATCATAATCACATACAGTTAAAGGGATTCTTTCACCGAATTCATCTACCTTTACTATTAAAAACTGTCCTGGCATAGCTTTTTTAGCTAATTTAGGAGCTTTAATATCCATAAGCACAATATTTTCTGACAAATACTCTTTTTTCATTATTTCAAACATGATTTACCTCCAAATTTATTATTAAAAAATACCTTTATTTGATTCTTTACTTATTTTAATTTAATTGTAAGTCTTTCTTAAGCCTGTGTTTACTGGGGTTTCTAAAAATTTCACATATTAAGGCCTTTTAATCGCGATTATTAAAAAATATTTCACATTTTGATAATAGCACATTTAACGTTGAATTCCAAACGTTTTTTATAAAAAAAGATCATTTTTTATAAAAAAACCTATATTAATTCTTAATTAATATGATAATAGTCTCATAATTTGTATCCTCTTCACATTATACTCATAAAGTTTCTTAATCTCAAAGGAATTTATTTCACATTAGAGATTTTCTTTTCAACAATCATTAAATATGTTATTATATTACCAATACTTTTAAGGAGTTTTCCTCTTTTTTGTATTTTAAAAATTAAAAGTAGGTGTTAGTAGTATGAAAACTAAAGAACAATATGAAAAACAAATTATTAAATCATTAGACAAAGTTCCATTTGAAATGAAAAAAATTAAATTTATTCTTTTTTTAGCTAAACATATAAATAAATTAAAAAGAAGTAGATCAACAATATTAAAAATATTTATCTTACTTTACAGTATTGTAGTGTCCTTTCTTTATTTTTTAAAGTAAGACCTGTAAAACTATATTTATTTTCATTGCTAAAATTAGTAAATAAAAAAAACTCCCATGATTATTTATAGGGAGTTTTTTTGTTTTTATATTCAATTTCTTATCTAAATTTATTTCTTAAATATATATTTAAGATGTTTACCTCCTAATCCAATAACTGAATAAAGTTTTTTTGCCCCCTCTATAATCTTTAATTCTTCAAACATTTCATTATTTTCAAGTTTTTCATAAGATCTCATATCAAATCTAGTATGTGCATCACTTCCAAAAGTAGCTTTTAAATCATATTTTTCCCTTATATCTCTGGCTCTTAAATTTCTAACTTTATCTAAACTATGGTTATATGTTTCTATAGAGTCCACAACTTTTATTATTTCTTCTAAATATTTTTTATTTTTTATATAGTTTTTTTGTGCATATCCATTTAGATGAGGTAGAGAAGTATGTGTTTTAAATTTTTTCAAAACTTCTATATAGTATTCCCAAGATTTATAAGATTTTGCCATCCTATATCTATTTTTATAAGGCTCCAAATAAACTTTATAAAATTCCTCTAATTCTTTGGGATTTTCAAAATAAGCTAATATCTCCATTCCATCTTCACATCCTATCTCTATCCCAGGGACAGAATTTATACTTTCCACTTCAAAGGATTTAATACTTTTTCTAATCTCATTATGATCTGTTATAGATATCAAATGATTTTTTTCTTTTAAAAAACTTTTCAAAAATTTTATATCTAAAAAACCATCTGAAGCTTTGGTGTGTAAATGTAGATCATAATAAATTCCGTCATACTTTCCATCTAATATAATTTTACTTTTAAAAAACTCATCTAATTTATCAAATTCAACCATTAATCTCTCCCTCCTTTTTTTATAATATACTCCATAAAAATTGAAAATCATTTAATTTCTTTAAAAAAAACTAAGTATAACAAATAAGGGATGACAAGTTTTAACTTGTCATCCCTTATTTGTTATACTTTTCCAAACATCTTTAATATCTCTTCTGTATATGAACCATCATTGTTATTAATATAAAGAGGTGGCTGGATTACTAAACCTGATTCAGCCCCCTTCATCCCTTCAATTAATATTATTTTAGCTGCCTTATTCTTTGTTGTATGACAAAACCTTATTTTTTTAGGTTCTATCTTATATTTTTTCATAAGCTCTAAGATATCTATCAATCTATCTGCTCTATGGACCATTGTAAAATTTCCCCTAAATTTTAATAGATAACTCCCAGCTTTTATTATATCTTCTAAATTAATTAAAACTTCATGTCTTGCATAAGTCAACTGGTCTAAGTCATTCAATTGGCTTTTATCTCCAACAAATTTAAAAAACGGTGGATTAGTAATTACTGCATCGAAACTTTGATCTGTAAATTCTAATTGTATATTTTTTATATCACCTTTTACGATCTTTACCTGGGATTCTAATTTATTAAGGATGATATTCCTACAAGCTAGATCTACTGAGATATCCTGTATTTCTATCCCTACTATATTAGCATTAGTTCTCTTTGACAGGAGCATTGGGATTACACCATTACCTGTCCCTAAATCCATTATGTTTTTCCTGCCTTTATTTATAGTCAAAAAATTAGATATCAATACTGAATCTATAGAAAAGTTAAGATAATCGTTTCTTTGAATTATCTTCATGTCACTATGACTTAAAAAATCTATAATAACTTCATTCTCATGATTTTTACTTATTTCTTTATTTTTTTCCCCTTCTTTTGTTACCATACTTTATCATCACCTACTTATTATAATTTATTTTCAAAAAAAACAAGTCTAGGATATCCCAGACTTTATTTCTTATTCATATCTTTAATTAATTTTGATAACATCTCTTTTATTCCTGTATCTACATTTCTAAATCTAATGTTATTTTGGATAGATTCAAATCCCTTTTGTTCAACTACTTTTCCTACTGTTTTTTCTAAAAAATCATAAGTAGTTTTTTCAATCCCTTTAAAATCTAATGTTATTTTCACATCTCTTTTTAAATTGTTTATAATATTTAAGTAAAGTACTTCTGCATCTTGGTCCATAAAATTTTTAACGACTATTACCATCTCACATCACTCCTATTTTACTGATACCCTTAATACAACAGGGCAATGATCAGACCCCATCACATCATTTAATATCATGGCATCTTCTATATTATTTACAAACGATTCATTAACAATATGATAATCTATTCTCCAGCCAATATTTTTTTCCCTACTTTTAAACCTATAAGACCACCATGAATATTTAGTTTCTTCAGGTTGAATATATCTAAAAGTGTCTACATAACCATTTGATAAAAACTCGGTCATCCATCCTCTTTCTT
>Ga0316197_10000203_pt1 | contig 44980 bp, 40 predicted proteins | sample OudBiesiAoxic_MG_FD_204939 | JGI IMG/M metagenome (GOLD analysis project Ga0316197, IMG submission 204939) | Coastal sediment microbial communities from Oude Bieten Haven, Netherlands - site A oxic | ecosystem: Environmental > Aquatic > Marine > Coastal > Sediment | place: Netherlands... | reverse complement strand
CAACAATGATTGCTGCTAATAATAAAACGGTGATCGTCCATTTAACCCCATCGAATGAGCTTTTGCTGTTTTCAGAATTTACTGTTGTCATAACGCTTTTTATCCACTGTTAAAATTAATAATACCGACCCTAGCATCAGTTGCTAAGAGGTAAAACAACCACCTATTTAAAGCGATTGTTTAGTAGGTGAAAGACTGCTTTTATATTAAGCATAAGTCGCCACCTAAAAATAAAGCACGTAAGTATAAGGATTTTTCTGTCTTTTGTAACCTGATTATATATAAAAATAACAATTCTTATTGATAAAAGACAAACAAGCTACTTTTCTATTGCACTATCACCTAACTGTTGCCTCTATCAAACAAAGTATTGAGGTAGTTTATCTTATCATTTGAATCTACGTTTTATATTAAAAAGCTTATGAATAAACATGATTAAGAAACATTAACCTCAAACCTTACACTTAGCATGGCTGTTATTAATGCCCACGCTTAACAGAAAACAACGAACAGACTCTACCCGCTAAATATTGATTAGCAAGCATCATCCCTAAAAGCATAAAAACAATAAACACCAATATAACAGGATTCATTGAACTCAGGCTAGATACTGCAGGCCCAGGACAAAACCCAGCGAGCCCCCAGCCAATGCCAAATAAGCTAGCACCAAAAATTAAAGGCGCATCTACTTTTTTCTTATGGCTTAATTGTAAAGGTTCACCACTGACAGCTGTTTGACGTTTTTTAATGACACCATGATAAATAGGCGTGAACACTAATAGCGCGCCACCCATAACAAATGCAAGGCTAGGATCCCATGCGCCCGTTACATTTAAAAAAGCGGTCACTTTATTAGGGTCAACCATTTCAGAAATCACCATGCCAGCGCCAAATAACAAACCTGCAACTGCTGCAACTGCAATACGAAATAAAGATGAATAATGCATTTATATGGCTCCGAATAATTGGCGAAAATAAACAACCACTATTGCACTAAGCATAAACACCACAGTAGCAACAATAGAGCGTATCGAAAAACGTCCCATACCAACAATCCCATGACCACTAGTACAACCATTACCTAGACGAGTGCCAACACCTACGAGTAGACCCGCTAACGCTATCAGCAGGTAACTATCAGTGCTTACAAGCGGTAAATTGATATCAAAGGGAGCGATAAAAACAGCACTCAAAATCATCGTAGCAATAAAAGCAGCACGCCAAGCTGTGTCCCCTTTTTTAGGTTGTATCAAACCATTTACAATGCCACTAATACCAGCTACTTTACCACTAAACAACATCAGAATGGCGGCAGATAAACCTAACAACATTCCACCCAATAATGCATACCAAGGTATTGAAAACGACATATAACTCTCTCAATTAAGTTGATTAAAACCAGCTTTACTTAAACACAAAAAATCCCATGCAAGCTAATGATTAACGCTTTAATACGAGGATCTGATAAGGAATAAAATACCTGCTGTGACTCTTTACGCACTTCAACTAAACCATTTTTGCGTAATACCGATAATTGTTGTGAAAATGCCGACTGACTTAATTCAGAACCAGCTTGTAATTGAGAGACCCCAACCTCCCCTTCTATTAATTGGCACAACACCATGAGGCGCTCTTGGTGAGCCATTGTCTTTAACAACTCAGCGACTTCACCTGCACGTAACTTCATTTCATCGAGTTCCATGAATTTCACCTTCTATGATTTATTTATTATGCAAAGAATACTAACAGCATTGACATTAGTCAATTCTTATTTAGATACACCTAAATTAGTTTAAGTTAAATTAGACAAAGCTAATTTAATGAATTATAGTTTTTGCAAAAAAAAGCACGGCGAGTGCTTAATAATTAAAGATTAACAATCAAAAAAATCCCACTATCAAATTAATAATGAGCAATACGGAGTAAATTGGATATGACAAAAATTGTAATTATCGGTGGCGTTGCCGGAGGCGCATCAGCAGCAGCACGCGCAAGACGTTTAAGTGAAGATGCACAAATTATTATGCTTGAGCGAGGTCCATTTATTTCCTTTGCGAATTGTGGATTACCGTACCATGTAGGTGGAGATATCGAAGATCGTAATCAATTATTACTACAAACTCCTGAAAGTTTTTTGGCACGCTTTAACGTTGATGTACGACCATTGTCAGAAGTTATTCGCATTAATCGCAACGAAAAAACAATCACCATTAAAAATGTCAATGATGGTAGTGAATATACTGAAAGCTATGACTTTTTAGTATTAAGTCCAGGGGCCGCACCGATCGTACCTAATATACCGGGGATTGATAATCCATTAACGCACTCTCTGCGTAATATTCCCGATATGGATAACATCATCAATACCATTAAATACAATAAACCTAAGCACGCGACAGTGGTAGGTGGTGGTTTTATTGGATTAGAGATGATGGAAGCTTTTCATCAATTAGGGATTAAAACCACTCTATTGGAATTAGCAGACCAAGTGATGACACCAGTAGATAAAGAGATGGCAGGATTTGCTCATCAAGTGATCCGCGACCATGGTATCGACTTACGTCTAGGGGTTGCATTACAGGGTGTTGAATATATTAAAAATGATCATATCGCCAATCAAGACATTGGTGAAAGTATCGACAACCAACATTTACAAGGCGAGTTAAACCTCAGTTTAAGTAATGGCGAACAACTCATCACGGACATATTGATTATGGCCATTGGTGTACGGCCTGAAACCAGTTTAGCTAAAGAAGCTGGATTGGATATCGGTTTATTAGGTGGTATTAAAACCAATTTGCAATTACAAACCAGTGATCCTGTTATTTATGCCGTTGGCGACGCCATTGAAGAACAAGACTTTGTAACCGGTAAACCTACAATCGTTCCTTTAGCGGGCCCTGCAAACCGTCAAGGACGCATGGCTGCTGATAATATGTTTGGCCGCAATCAAGATTATCAAGGCACTCAGGGGACAGCCATTTGCAAAATATTTGACTTAGCAATCGCTTCAATCGGTCAAAATGAAAAACAACTTAAACAAAAAGGCATCAACTACGAGAAAGTCTTTGTGCACACAGCAAGCCATGCTAGCTACTACCCAGGTGCGGAAATAGTCTCATTTAAAATGTTATTTGATCCACAAACAGGAAAAATTCTAGGCGCCCAAGCCGCAGGTAAAGATGGCATCGACAAACGAATCGACATTATGGCCGTCGCACAACGAGCAGGTATGACAGTAGAGCAACTACAACACCTCGAACTCACTTACGCACCACCATTTGGTAGTGCTAAAGATGTTATCAACCAAGCAGCCTTTGTAGCGTATAACCTTATGCTTGGTGATACTAAAGCAATACATTTTGACGAAGTTGATCACTTAACTGACCAACAAGTGTTATTGGATGTGCGTACTGCAGGCGAACTAGAAGTTTTAGGACAAATTGGGAAGGCTATCAATATTCCAGTCGACGAACTACGTCAACGACTACATGAATTACCAAAAGACAAAGAGATCATCATCTATTGTCAGGTTGGCTTACGTGGCAATGTTGCTTATCGTCAGTTAGTGAATAACGGCTTCAAAGCACGCAACTTAATCGGCGGTTACCGCACTTATAAATTTGCCAAAGCTTAATAAGTTTAACTTATTTCGTATTACCACAATATGATGTGGTAATACGGTTTATAACTTTTATACTTGAGCAGAGCACCTAAAGCAATCACTTTCAAAATAACCAAAAGCAAAATGGAAAGAAGGTAATATGCTTCATATTTAAATTCTAACAATAACCACTAAAAAATAGGATTAAGAAGATAACTCTGCCACTTTATTCTGAGCATTCCAGACCAAATCACCAATGCCATCAGTTGGGTTAAAACCAGCCGGAACAGCCAATAAAATATCTCTGATTTTCAGATGGTTAAAGTCATGGCAAGCACTATCGAGCTCTTCTAAAATAACTTTATACTCACTATAGGGCAAAAAGCTCTCATGAGCACACATAATGCGTTCGTGCTCAGTTTTACCAACATCATCACCAATTAATAACTCTTCAAACAACTTCTCTCCTGGTCGTAAGCCAGTATAACGAATTTCGATATCACCATAAGGGTTTGATTCAGACTTTACTTCTAACCCAGATAATTTGATAAGGTTAGATGCTAAATCAACTATTTTAACTGGCTCCCCCATATCTAAAACAAATACATCACCACCTTTACCTAGCGCCCCTGCTTGAATAACTAACTGAGCAGCCTCTGGAATAGTCATAAAATAACGAATGATATCTGGATGAGTTACAGTGACATAATTCCCCTCAGCAATTTGTCGTTTAAATAATGGAATAACGGAGCCAGATGAACCTAATACATTACCAAACCGGACCATACAAAAACGAGTGTTATTATTTTCAGCGGCTAAAGATTGTAATACCAACTCAGCCATACGCTTAGTTGTCCCCATCACGTTAGTAGGGCGAACCGCTTTATCAGTTGAAATCAAAACAAATGATTCAACTTCTGCTTCAATAGCGGCTAACGCGGTATAATAAGTACCAAAAACATTATTACGAACTCCCTCTACTACATTAAACTCAACCAATGGCACATGCTTATAAGCGGCAGCATGATACAAAGTTTGCACTTGAAAGCTTTTTAGCACCGTTTTCAAACGGTTTAAACGTTGCACCGACCCCAGTAAGGGAATAATTTTTATATTTAAATCTTTCTCTATAACTAGCTCAGATAATTCTTTATCTATTTTGTATAATGCAAATTCGGATAATTCAAATAATATAAGAGAGCTTGGTTTTTGTTGAACGATTTGTCGGCATAGTTCAGAACCAATAGAGCCACCCGCACCAGTCACCATAACAATTTTGTTTTGAATATTTGCTTCGAGCAGTTGAGGTATAGCTGGTACCGGCTCTCTGCCTAGTAAGTCTTCGATCGGGACATCACGTAACTGATCAATAGTTGCGGCTCCAGAGACTAAATCAGAAAATTTTGGAATTGACTTTATCTCGACAGGGAGATTTACAAGCGAGTCAATAATATTTTTACGTTGAGTCCTTGTTGCACTTGGTATCGCTAATAGAATTATAGAGGCCCGTTTTTTAGTAATTAAAGAATGTAAATTGTTACGGTTGGAAACGGTTAAACCATTAACGACAGTCTTAAATAAACGCTTTTCATCATCAATAAAAGCTACAGGGTGATATTCATGACCTTGACGTAACAAATTAACTAGCTGGCGCCCGGAGTCCCCTGCACCATAAACAATGATACGAACTTTTTCTTTGCTCATCGCCTGTGAAACAATAATACGTACACATAACCGAGCACCACCACAAAGTAAAATCAGATAAGTAGCATAAATAATTGGGACTGAACGAGGTATAAAAATATCGAAAAAATACCCCAACACAATAAGTAATATTGAGGAAGCAAAACAACTTATCACAATAGTTAACAGAGCATGCACACTCAAATACCGTAAAATGGCACGATATAAGCCAACTCTTGCAAAAATAAAAAGAGTCCATAAAGCAAGAGAACTTACGAGCAAACCGTGAGCAACGAAATCAATGCTACCTAAACGAGTAAAGAAAGCTCCAAAAAAAGCAATAGCGACAAAAAAAGTATCGATAAAAAGGCTAAAAATACGTTTATAAAACCGCGAGGTTGATAAAATAGAATTAATTATGATTGGAAACCTCTGATAAGGAAAAGACAAAAACTTAAAGATAAAATAAACTGAAAAATAAAGCCAGTCTAAAAATAGGTTGATTAGTCTGTTATTGCACTCTGTCGCCAGAACCACTTCCTGTTACCGTCATTATAATATATTTAAAATAAGACTGAATGGTTAATCCTTGAACCATTTTTTGATCTGTTTCAGCAAGCAGCTTAGGCGTAGACATATCAATCGTATTAACTTGAGCAAGACCTGTAATACCAGGCAGTACATCATAAACGTGTAGGCGCTCACGCTCTGCGATCAGTTCTTTCTGATTAAATAAATTAGGACGCGGGCCAACAAAACTCATTTCACCTTTTAATACATTAATCAATTGCGGCAACTCATCAATTTTAGTTTTGCGTAAAAGAGCTCCTAACTTAGTAATTGATGAATTGCTTGCAAGATGACTCGCAACAGATTCTGTTCCAACAGACATGGTACGAAATTTAATAAGTTTAAACGCTCGCTTATTTTTGCCAACTCTTTCTTGAATGAAAATCGGTGAACCAGTATCGAAGTAACCAATAATGGCAATAATAATTAAAATTGGAAACGTAATAAATAAACCAAAAAAAGCCATTACAAAATCAAAAATGCGAATAATAAAATAGTTCATTAAATAATTACTTACTGTTATTTTCAAGAAAAGTATCTGCTGTTTTCTTCATAGACTCAGCAGCGCTGTAAGGAGGCAGCCAGTTTAACAGTTCTTTCGTTTTAGATATATCAACTTGTAACGATCCACACAAGCGCAGTGATATAGCGGGCTTGCCTATCAGCTTTGCTATCAATCTGAAAAAGAAACTTGGTACTGGTAATAATCGATTAGGCACATTGCATGCAGTAGCGATGTTATCCAATAGTTGAGTCGTTGATAGATCATCGTCATCAGACACTAAGAAAGTGTTATTTGCCGCAGATGGGTGTTCAATGCAAGTAATAATTAAATCAACTAGGTTATAAATTGACACTAAACTACGCCTATTGTCACGAATCCCGCCCAAAGGTAAAGGTAGCCCCCTATTCATCCATTTAATCATAGATGCAAAATTTGCTTTAACCCCTGGCCCATAAACCAAAGGCGGACGAATAATTACAACTTCCATTCCCGTTTGTTTCGCTATATTACGTAAGCCAACTTCGGCTTCATATTTACTTAACCCATAAGGATCAGTAGGAATAAAATCTTCATCAGGTTTAAATGGAAAACCTAGTTCGGTAGATTCACCATTCACTTTAATCGAACTTATAAATATAAAACGTTTTACGCCTGCATTTGCAGCTTGTTGGGCAAGGTTTAGAGTGCCATAAGTGTTTATTGCGCGAAAATTTTCGAGAGGGTTAGCCGATTGATCATTCATAATATGAACACGGGCAGCGCAGTGAATAACAACGTCACAATTACGATCTTTTAAATCAAATTGAGAATCTGAATCTAAGTTGTTTATATAGATGTAATTATCATTATTTTGATTATTCTGACGACCAATCATAATTAGCTCAATATCGAGTTTCGCTAATTTCACAGCGATCACTTTACCAAGAAAACCTGTTGCCCCCGTTAACAAAATTTTCATCGCATACTTCCAAAGGTACTTTTAAACAAAAACCGCAATAGGCTAGAAAAATACCACCTAAAGTGCTTAGAGAAAATTTTTCTGTTTTGATACCCACCTTGATGAATAGCCTTAATGTTTTTTAAGTAAACTACATTCTGACTATAAAGTTTATGCGCTCTGTAGCAGATATCTACATCTTCGTAATACATAAAGTAACTTTCATCAAAACCATTTAGTTTTTTATACAACCCAGCTTGAAAAACTAAAAATGAAGCGGCAGCCCAATCCACAACGGAACCATCTTCTAAGTTAGTTTTATCATAAGCTTGTGTAAAAGATTTTCCTTTTATCACATTAAAAAATGAAGAAAACCTAGGAAACCTTCTTAAAGAAAACTCCATCCGAGAAAACTGCTCATCAAAATACAAGTTAATAGCAAACATTTTCTCTGAATAACTGCCGATAGACTCCAAAAGATTGTTTATCATTTCAGCTGATATATCTAGGTCAGGGTTAAATAAAACAAACCAATCCTTTTCTGTCATTCCTAACTGAGAAGCAAACTCAAAGTTAATATTATTATTAGCTCCAAACCCTAAAATTTCATCTGAAGAATTATATTGCAGATGATTATCTAAGCAATAATTCCTAAGCCTTTGGCTTGATAAATTATCTCTAATGATCACTGTTATATTGTCCAGTGAATTAATTTGTAATAAATTAGTGTTTTTTATAATATCTTCATCATTACCATGTGAAACAATAGATATATAAGTCTGTGCCATTATTATAAACCTTAATAAAATATTACTGATGGACATCTGTAGTCAGTAATATTTAGATTATTCATTGTCCATTGGTATAAATAGTTTAAAAAATCAATTGGATCAAATTTTAATTAGATGGGTATGAGTTTACATACTTCAATAAATAACGTAACCCAAAGCCAGTAGAGAAAATCAATCACAACTGGCTACATATAGAGTGGCAATAGTTACTTAGAAGCGTTTATCTTAAAGTTGAATTTGTACCTTTTCATTAATAAACTCAAAATCTTCCTAACAATAAAATCAAATATATAGATAGCAAGTCCAGCTTAGAGTCGTAAGTAAATTTATGATTTTTAATGATTTTCAATCTTAATGCAAAAGAGTTTTGTGAATGCAAAATTTCTTTCATTTCTTCAATATATTCCGATGTATTCCCATGGCTTCTATCAAGTAAATCTTTCATCATACGCGATCTAACATTATTTCTTTGAGTTAAGTGTGTTACAAACCTTTTAGCCTTATGCACTACACTATCCGTTCCTCCAACAACATTCAACGCATGTTGCCTATACTTCATAGAAGGGGCTTCATCATAAAACACCTGTCCATTGATATACGCAACCAATAGAAACCACCAATCATGCATTGGAATGTTTTCGTTATAATAATCATTGATTAGCTCATGCCTTAATTTGTTGTTTATCGCACATGTGCAACCCGTACAAAAATTTTTAAAAATAGCATTATAAAAAGACTCGATGGGTTTAGGACTATTTATGCTTAATGTACGAAGCTTATCATCGACTAAATCATATGAACTACAATACAAAGCAGCACCAGAACTATTCTTTAATATTGTTACAGCATTAAGAATTTTATTGTGATGCCAATAATCATCCTGGTCACAAAAAAAGTAGTATTCGTAGTTGTCTACAATTTTAAGAAGGTTATAAAAACTTCCAACAACTCCAACATTCTCACCGTTAATGAGTTTCACATTAGGGTACTTTTTACATAAATCAGCTAATTGTTTAAAATTAGAGCTAGCTAAAGAGCCATCATCACGAATATAAATATCACAATTTACACCAACTTGATTATTCAAAGAAACCAGTTGCTCTTCAATATAATTCCCACCATTATAGTAAGATAATAATACTGCTATATTATTTTCCATAAACACCTTAAGCAAAGAAAAAATGATGTTTTTTATAATGTATTTATTTACAGAAACATTTCCAAAAACACGAAAAAACACAAACCAAAATCTAATACAAAAAATACTACTTCATAAACGTATAATCATATATATCAAGATAAATATCTTTAAAAGAAGATAACTTGAAGTACAAAAAAACTTGAGATAAGGTCAATGATGGAGTTTCTCTATCGATACGATAAATTGAAGATTTTATTTTTACAAAATTACAATACCGCACAACCAAGGAATCATTAAAATCAAAACCTTTACTGACTAATTTTATCAGTGATAATTTTTCCTCGAAAAAAACGACCCTTTTTCTAGAAGAAGAAGGCTTCATAAAATCTACCAATCTAGTGTAAATACCCTTTTTTTGAATGCCAATAACATTGGTCTCGTGTTGACGATAATATACAAGAATTTGATCTATAGGTATAAGACCACCTCTAATCATTGCATTTGAAGCAATCCAGTAATCATGTGGAATACTTCTAGGGAAAGGGGTGATATCTTTTAAAAACGCGACGTTTGCCAGCATCGTTGCGCCAGTTACATAATTGCTTTTTAGTATTCGTAATAATGAATTTTGATCAGGCGAATATCTAACAAAACCCCATAATGTGCCAGTTATGTTTAACTTCTGATCAGTGACATAAGCATCACTAAAAGCGACCAGCCCTTCTTTGCTTTTCCGTAATTTGTTTAGCATCACTTCAGCTTTGCTAGGAAACCAAACATCATCTTGATCTGAAAAAAAAACAGATTCAGACTCGACGTACCCTAACAATTTTTCGAAGTTTCTAATATAACCTAAGTTATAACCTTCTTTTATAACGTGAACACTTTTATATGATTGATATTTAGAAAGAATTTCTAATGTTTTATCAGTCGAATTGTCATCCCGTATAAATATGTTTTGAGGTTTAATAGTTTGATTGAGAATGCTATCAATTTGTTCCTCAATAAAAACTTCACCATTAAAAGTAGCAACAATAACATCGTACTTCAAAGCCAACTCCCGCTAAATTATAAAAACATCTATTAAGACCAGTAAATCTGAAATGAAAATTGTACATACACAATGCCGAATTCAAGCAACTCACAATTAAACTTGTGAATATTTTTTAGTTATGGTCGAGTCGAATTTTAAATTTTAAAAAACATGAATAAAAATATTGCTCTGGATATTGTAAAAAAGTTGATAGCTTACGTTTGTCATTTCTAGTAAGAATTTTTGAATAGAAAATAAAACGACTTTGCCAGTACCCAAGAAAGTTTAAAGATAGAATATAATGGTATGATTTAATGAAATCATCCATCAAAATGGAGTTAATAGTCCCACTATCACTAACTCCACCCGTACTATATCTGATTACTTTTCGATTTAAAAAGTGAATATTTACACTATTTGTAAGTGCTTTGACGTAAAATGGGAAATCTTCCAACAATGTATACATTTCTTCAAAAAGCCCAATTTTATCAAATATTTCCCTATGATAATAAGTGGATGCTCCAGATATAATATTCCCTTTCAAGACAATTCTATTCAGCAAAGAAGGCCTAGATTGAAAAAAACACCTATCTTTTACTAAAGGCAGTGCATTTAACTCTTTATCATTTTCAACTGGAACCCTGACACCTGTAATAATTAATTCTTGGCTAATTTTGAATTCATTAATGATATTACTCACTACATATTCATCATAAAATTCATCATCGGCAGAAAGAGGGATAATAACATCGCCAAAAGATTCCATGATCGCACGGTTAAATGTTTTTACTGTTCCTAAATTAATGGGGTTTATAATTAACTTACATGGGAAAGGGCAATCTGCTAATTTAGATTCAATATACTGCACATTTAAATTAGTTGAACAATCGTCAATCACCAAATATTCAACTTCATATTTAGAATCAATTATTTGGCTACTGACACTTGATATTGCCTTACTCAGTAAATTTGAATTGTTATAAGTTAAAGTTAAAATTGAAATTTTTTTTATTTTATTCATAAGATGCTAGTGGGTAGACATTTATAATATAAATTACAGGCATTTAAGGCCGTCTACCCCATTTCCTTTTCTGATTCACCCATAATTTATTCATTTCCCATCAATTAAGTTTATAAAATGAATAATATTACCGATAGCTAAAAGGCCAAAATCACAGCATTGTTTTCAGTCTATATAATTATTAATCAACTTGATAATTGTATTAACTTCATCCATTCGAAGTACGGGGCTAATCGGAATACTTAACACTTGTTCATGAATTTTCTCTGAAATAGGAAAGCTTTCGTTTTTCCATTCATTATAAGCACCTTGTTGGTGTGGTGGTATTGGATAATGTATTAATGACTGCACATCATTTTCGGTTAAATAATTTTCCAGTTTTTTACGTTGCTTAGTTTTAATTACAAACAAGTGCCACACATGTGCAGCTAGATCATCTACGACTGGTAACTCAATTAAGGGATTATCAATTCCCTTTAAATAGGCCAGTGCAATTGATTGTCTCTGCGCAATTTCATTATCTAAATAACGTAATTTCACGCGCAACATTGCAGCTTGAATTTCATCTAAACGGCTATTCATTCCCTTATAAAGATTCTTATATTTCTCATGAGAGCCATAGTTACGCAGAGCTAAAATCGTATTGGCTAATTCACTATCATTAGTTGTCACCGCACCACCATCACCTAATGCACCTAGATTTTTTCCTGGATAAAAACTGAAACCAGCAGCATCAGCTAAGCCACCTACTTTTTTACCTTTGTAAGTTGTACCACTATATAAAGCTCCGTGAGCTTGTGCACAATCTTCGATAACTTTCAAATTATGATTTTTAGCGATGTTATTAATTTCATCCATCGCAGTCACTTGACCGTATAAATGTACAGTTAAAATCGCCTTGGTCTTTTGGGTAATTGCTTGCTCAATTAGTTTGGGGTTTAAGTTAAAGTTATCAATATTCGGCTCAACTAAAATGGGAGTTAAACCATTTTCAGAAATAGCTAAAATGGAAGCAATATAGGTATTTGAAGGGACTATCACTTCATCCCCTTTTTGCATCAGTCCAAGTTCAATATAAGCACGGAGAATGAGCACCAATGCATCTAAACCGTTTGCCACTCCAACACAATATTTTGTTTCGCAATATCTTGCGAACTCTTTTTCAAATTCAACAACTTCATTGCCTAATATATACCAGCCAGAATCAATAACACGTGAACAAGCTTCTTTTAATTCAGTTTGATATTGTGCATTAATTAATTTTAAATCTAAAAATGGGATCATTTGATTATTTCTCTATATTATTTTAAACAACAGTGAAATTTATACAGCTTAATACTGAATATGACACTACCATATTTAATTATTTTAACAGTTATAAGTATACGGATAAAAAAATTCACACAGAATTTAAATTAAACATATTAAATACAGTTCAAAGTGTTAAATAATACGATTATACTTTTTTCTCATAATATTTATTGTTTTAGGATCTATCTTAAAGTAGAAGTTATGTTCATCTTCGCCTGTTCTTTTTGCTCCTAACTTTTCATGAAAAGAAAGCACTTGCTCATTGCCTTTCATTACATCAAAATGGCAACTTCTAAAGTTTAATTCTTCAAAACCAAATTTGTATACTAAAAATGCACTTTCTAGCGCTGCATATTTTGTTTTGTCATTATTTAGTATCCAACTTCCCCAGCAAAATGAATCATTTCTAAAGTCATACAGCCTAACTGTACCGCAAGGCGTACCATCTAACCGTTCAATAATAAAATAATATTGAACGCCTAATTTCTCGTCCTTTTTATAAGATGATATCCATGTTTTCTGAGATTGTAAATCAGCCCCAACTTGAGACAAAAATTCATTATATTTAGAGTCTAAACGTAGTGATAATACAAATTCAGCGTCGCTTTCAGTAATCAACCGAAACTGAATTGATTTAGATTTTAGTGCTATCATTTATTTCTCTTAAAAATTTATCGTAATCACGAATATAATCAGCTTCATCATAAAAAGAATCCGCTAACACTAACAGCACACAATCTTCCGAAAAGTCGAACATTTCTCGCCAGACAAATGATTCTATATACAAACCTTGCTCAGGGTTATCTAATAATATTTCTATTTTTTCTTTACCATCATCTAACATGAACCGACATGAACCTTTTAAAACAACAGCTAATTGTTTTAACTTTTTATGTGCATGAAAACCGCGACGAACTTTTTCTTGGGTATTAAATAGGTAATAAACACGTTTAATTGTAAACGGAATATTTTTATGGTCTTCTAATGCGACTAATGATCCACGATCATCGCCATGAGTTTGAAACTGTATAAACTTAATGTCCATTATCTTTCCTTGCTGACTTACCTTTATAAATACTTGCCCTGAAAAAACATTAAAAATTACTTTAATTTAAATAGCTTACCGCCGTAATTTTCTATTTCACCAAGTATTTTAGATTATAATTATTTTTATTTAAGCTTTTCTTCTAACAATTTATCTAGCTCTTGGATATTAACCAACGCATCTCCGTGTACAGAATTAGAGTTGTCATTTGGAGTTGTGAGAAAATGAATTAACTCTACATTAGAAACATCAGCCAAAGGTTGAAATACATAATAATTTGTACTTTGTGCAGATGGATAAAGAGATATAGCTTTACTATTGCTCTTCATGAATAATAAATTAGTAAAGGCTGCACCAGATGCGCCAATAATAATGTCCGCTTGTGAAAATAAATTATATTGTTCTTCAAAATCAAGTGCTCCAGAATCAACAAAATCAAATTCGAGTTTATATAATAATCGCTCAACTTCGAGTATATTTGTAATTTTCCTTAGCTTACTATTAGATCTTTGCAAATAAATTTTTCTGTTTTTTATTTCTGTTGTTTTTTTTGCAACTTGAGTTATTTTTTCTTTAACTTTACTTAAGCATCCAACGGATACAAAAAATTCTTTTTTAGGGTTTGGTAGGTATTTAGTATTATCAAGAGATGTCCATAAAGGTGTGCAATATATCAGGTTTTGACAAAAGACCAATTGGCCTTTTTTTACTCTAACTATATTGTATTTAATCGAATGTATTTCTGCTAAAAGTTTATCAATTATACTAGCATTTTGAGAAGGGACATTTTCATCAATAAGAATTGTTAAATCATGTTCTGTTTTGTTAAGACACCTAATGATTTCAATTAATTTAGGTACAACCTCAGTCATCCAATGATAATAATTAATTGAATGTTCTTTTAATAAACTAATTGCAGTATTTTCAGCGGTAATGCCTTTGCCATAGGTATTTACTTGATAATCATAACCCTTACTCTTATTTAATGTAAAAATATCAGGTTGCTTTAAATCGTGTATCCCTTCCATAAAACTTAACTCTTGATGATAGATATTACCATTCGCAATTATAGCATCTGTCCCACCAAGCACGCTAACTCCATTCAAATGAACCACTTTAGTATCTGGTAACCTGCCAATTAAGGGAGAACGTTTGCACTCTTGACCATCAACGTACAATATAGGCGCTTTTACTTCGGAATAGCGATCAATCGAATTAGCCAAAAACTTATAATTTACACCTAATGAATCAGGCTCAGGAACCAGTTTCATTTTCACAGATTTAATTTTCAATAGAATATTTGAGACTTTAAACGAACGACTCCGATTTGAAGTTATCGTATCTCGTAATACTTCGGGTAACAAAGGGTAAATAAATCTTAATGTTTTTTTAACAAATTTTTTCATATGATACTTCACCCGGTGTATAGAATTTCATTGGAAACTTTAACTCATCCCATATGACTTTAAATGTTTGACAATTTTCTAGAATATATGCAAATTCGTGTACAACATTTGGTTCGATTGGAATTTCAACAGATAGAACCAAATTATATACACCATATTGAATATTCATTATTGAACTGATCTCTACTATGTATATATCGTTTTTCTTGACTGCTGGAAATGTAAATTTATCAGCGACTGTAGATACACCGATTTCTTGTACTCCATTAAGGCTTCTGATGGGAGATACAATACAAAATGAATCTAGGTTATCATTGAATTTAATCGCTAATTGAATTGTATATTTTTCATTGGAAATAAACACTTCAGATTCTATACCATTATGATCAAGTAACTTATAATCCAAAATAGTACATTTAAGGTTGCCTGAAACCTTACCCGGCAATAACTTACTTCCCGATAAATCTAAATCACACTTCAAAAGACTTCCATCAGAAACTATATTTAAAGAAGAGTGATCGATTGTTTTTCGAGCACTTCCTGTTTGATTTACTTTAGTTTTTGATACGTATTCGTTATTCTTTTCTCGTTGAATTTCCATATAATGAGAAGTCACCTGATCAACATCGCCAACCTCGACAACTGAGCCATTATCAATAAAAACAGCTCGATCACATAATGATTGAACAGCAGATATATCATGGCTAACAAAAAGCAAAGTTACCCCTCTATCAGTCATATCTTTCATTTTAGCCATACATTTAGCTTGAAAAGCCATATCTCCCACCGATAAAGCTTCATCAATAATCAAAACATCTGGTTCTACATTAATCGCCACTGAAAAAGCAAGTCGAGCAAACATGCCTGAGCTATATTTTTTTGCAGGCTGATAAATAAACTCCCCGATATCCGCAAAATTAACAATCTCGTTAAATTTATTATCCATTTCATCACGAGAGAAACCCATTAGGGTACCATTCAAATAAATATTATCTACGCCTGACAATTCGGGGTTAAATCCAGCCCCCAATTCGAGGAGAGAAGCAACTTTACCATTTAAAACGATTTTTCCTGATGAAGGAGTTAATACTCCAGTTATCATTTTTAGAAGAGTTGATTTTCCTGCACCATTAGTACCAATAATTCCAACTTTTTCCCCTTTTTTCACTTCAAAAGAAATATCTTTTACAGCATAAAAAGTTGTGTGGTATTTTTTATTAAATGGATTTAATGCTTCTTTTAACCTATCATTTGCTGAATTGTATAATTGGTAAAATTTAGTCACATTTTCTACCGAGATGGAATTTTTTTCATTCATTAGATTACTCATAATTATAATACATCAGCAAAGTGAGGTTTCAATTTATCAAATGTGGCTCTACCAATAATGAGGAGAGCAATCGTTACAATCCAAAAATAAATTGTTCCTGAAATATCTTCCCAAAACCAAGTATGGTAAATCATGCTTGATCGATACCCTTCTATCAAGTAAGTCAATGGATTTAATTTGATAAGCCAATGATATTTTTCTGGGATAATATTTATCGACCAGAATATCGGCGTCACCCAAAAACCTAGCTGTATAATAACACTAACCAATTGCCCTACGTCCTTAAAAAATAAGACAATAGATGAAGTCAACCAATTAAATCCAAGCATTAGTATATATGCGGCAGACAAGTAATATAATACTTGTAGCCAGTATATTGATGGATAAAAACCATAGAAAATAAACATGCACATCATAACGCCAATAAAAAATAAATGTATTAGTAAGGCTGTTATAATAGATATTATAGGTAACAGACTCACTCTAAAAACAATTTTTTTTACCATAAATGTATTAGCAAGAATACTATTTGCTCCTGAAGATATGCTTTCCGCTATAAAAAACCATGGGAACATGCCTGCAACAAGCCATAATATAAATGGAAAATCATTTACAGGCATCGATTTAAAGCCCACTTGAAATACAAACCATAAAATCATAATTGTTGTTGCTGGTTGTATAAATGCCCACGCAACCCCGAGCACATTTCCTAAATAACGATTTCTAAAATCATTTTTTACTAAAGACCATATAAGAACTCTATCTTTGTTAAAGTGCTGTATTAAATTAAACATTTGTTATTTCTCTACTATAAGCAATTAATTTCAGAGAGTTTTTTACCATTAATATCTTTCTCTGAAAGTATTGGCCCCTCTTTAATTTGCCAGTCTATGTTTATGGAGTCATCATTCCAGAGTAATGTATGCTCTGCATTTGGATTGTAATAATCTGTACACTTATAGACAAACTCCGCCTCATCACTAACCACATAAAACCCGTGAGCGAATCCTTCAGGTATCCACAATTGACGATTATTTTCAGCCGATAATTCAACGCCAACCCATTGTCCAAAAGTTTCAGAATCTTTTCTTATATCGACAACCACATCAAAAACTTTCCCCGAAATAACCCTCACCAACTTGCCCTGAGTATTTTCAGTCTGATAATGCAGACCGCGTAGAATGCCTTTTTTAGATTTTGAATGGTTGTCTTGTACAAACAACGAGGGCTTACCTGTTACTTTTTCTTCAAATAATTTTTGGTTCCACGTTTCCATAAAGAAGCCACGTTCATCACCATAAATTGCAGGTTCAATAATCTTTACATCAGGAATGTTTGTTTCAATAACTTTCATAATCGACTCAATCTATTATTAGTTTGCGTATGCTTTAATATTATTTAGCGCTTTCTTCCAGTCACTTGCCTGAAGTCCAAATTTATCTTTAATTAATGTGGTATCTAATTTTGAATTCGCAGGGCGTTTTGCTGGCGTAGGGTAATCAGCTGTTGTGATTGAATTAACAATGGGAGATTGAGTTATCACAACTTGTTCTATTGCTTCATCAAAAATACCTTGAGCAAACTGACTCCAGCTTACATGTGGCAGTCCAGAATAATGATAAATACCATATTTATCATTATTACCATCGCAGATTGATTTAGCGATAGTTATTAATGCCGATGCAATATCACCTGCATAAGTCGGTCCACCAAACTGGTCTCCTACCACACCTAAAGTATCGCGTGTTTTAGCTAGACGCAGCACAGTTTTTACAAAATTATTACCGTACTCGCCAAAAACCCATGCTGTTCGCAAAATAATATGTCGGGGACATGCAGCAATAACAGCTTGTTCGCCGGCTAATTTACTTGCGCCGTATATACCTTGTGGCGCCGTTGGGTCTTCCTCGCAATAAGACCCCTCTTTATCACCAGAAAATACATAGTCTGTCGATATATGCATAATTAGCGCGTTATTTCGTTCTGCCGCTTCCGCTAAAAATTTTGACCCGTCTCGATTCACTGCGTACGCTAAATGAATCTCACTTTCTGCTTTATCGACTGCCGTATAAGCAGCTGCATTAATGATTACATTAGGTTTAAATTCGCCAACAACTCGGTTAACTTGTACTTCGTTAGTAATATCTAACTCAGCTCTGTCTAATGCTAAAAATGTAATCTCAGGTAATCTATTTAGTTGTTCAACTAAACACCTTCCGACTTGACCTTTTTTGCCAGTGATAAGTATTCTCATTTTTGAGCCTCAGTAATCAGGCGTTTTAGATACTGACCATATTCATTTTTCATCATCGGTTTTGCTATTTCAAGTACTTGTTGTGAATTTAACCAGCCATTACGCCATGCAATTTCCTCTAAACAAGCCACCTTCAAACCTTGCACATTTTCAATGGTTTGTACAAATGATGAGGCTTCGTGCAAACTTTCATGTGTACCAGTATCTAACCATGCAAAACCGCGCCCAAGTAATTCGACATTTAACGAGCCATCTTTTAAATACATCTCATTAAGTGTAGTTATTTCTAGTTCGCCTCGTTGCGATGGCTTTACTTGTTTAGCGAGTTCAACAACACGGTTATCGTAAAAATATAACCCAGTGACCGCATAATTTGATTTCGGTTTATCTGGTTTTTCTTCTATAGACACGGCTTTCATATTTTCATCAAACTCAACAACACCAAAACGTTCAGGATCTTTAACTTGATAACCAAAAACGGTAGCACCCGCTGCTCTACTCGCCGCATTTTTTAATGTTTTACTAAAAGACTGCCCATAATAAATATTATCACCTAACACTAAGCAAACATTATCATCGCCAATAAACTCTTCTCCAATTAAAAAAGCCTGAGCTAATCCATCAGGAGAAGGTTGTACTGCATAAGTTAAATTAATACCATAATCTGAACCATTACCTAATAAACGCTTAAAACTTTCATTATCTTCAGGTGTTGTAATCACTAATACATCACGAATTCCGGCTAACATTAATGTAGATAGCGGATAATAAATCATAGGCTTATCGTAAACAGGTAGTAACTGCTTTGATACACCACGAGTGAGCGGATACAAACGAGTACCAGAACCGCCCGCTAGAATAATACCTTTCATGCTATAACTCCGTTTAATTATGCGTCTATTTCACCAAGACGCTCTCGCTGATAAGAGCCATCTTGCACATTCAAGCACCATTGCTGGTTATCTAAATACCATTGAATGGTTTTACGTAGGCCTGTCTCAAATGTTTCAACGGGTGACCAATCAAGCTCTTTGCTCATTTTAGATGAGTCAATTGCATAACGTCTATCATGACCAGGGCGATCTGTGACATAAGTAATTTGCTCTGCATATTTAGTTTCTTTGGGCACTAATGTATCTAAAATACGACAGATTGTTTGAACGACCTCAATATTTTGCTTTTCATTATGTCCACCGATATTGTAAGTCTCACCCACTAGCCCTTCGGTAACCACTTTATAAAGCGCTCGAGCATGATCTTCCACATATAGCCAATCGCGAATTTGATCGCCTTTACCGTAGATTGGTAAATCTTTTCCATCTAAAGCGTTTAGTATTACTAATGGAATTAACTTTTCAGGGAAATGATAAGGGCCGTAATTATTCGAGCAATTAGTGACAATAGTAGGGAAGCCATAAGTACGTAACCAAGCTCTTACTAAATGATCACTAGAGGCTTTTGATGCAGAATAAGGGCTACTTGGTGCATAAGAGGTTTCTTCAGTGAACAAAGGTAATTCACCCTCTTGTTCATCTGGGTGAGGCAAATCACCATAAACTTCATCGGTCGAAATATGATGAAACCTGAACGTTTTTTTAGCACCTTCTTTTAAAGAATTCCAATACTGGCGTGCAGCCTCTAACAGATTGTAAGTACCAACTATATTAGTTTGTATAAACTCTGCAGGGCCTGTAATTGAACGGTCCACGTGACTTTCAGCAGCTAAATGCATGACAGCATCGGGTTGGTGCGTTTTAAATACTCTATCAAGCTCAGCTCTATCGCAAATATCAACTTGCTCAAAGTAATAACGCTCGCTTTGAGCAATTTCAAGCAAGGACTCTAAATTCCCCGCATACGTTAGCTTATCTACATTAATAACACTATCCGCGGTGTTGTTGATGATGTAACGAATAACTGCTGACCCAATAAAACCAGCACCACCTGTTATTAAAATTTTCATTTCATAAACCTTTAATATTGACTATCGCTCTCAGCGTTGAATATTGACTAAAAACGAGTTATTAATTAAGCACACTCACTAGAAATATTTAAAACTTTTATATTGTTTAACTGCAGTATTTTATATGAAGAAGATACTAAGCGCTTGAAATATTAATATATTTACTAATTAAAAAATAACCATGATAAAAATAAAACCATTATTTGATGCGCGAGATTACCTTTTTTGAGGCAGTAATACAATAAGTGGACAATAAGACTTATATAAAATGTGCATTTTTATGGTTTCATTTGTATAATTTAGCGACTTTACTTGTCACAGTTTATCCATTCACTTTATATAAAAGCTAACAATCCTATGATGAAACGTACCTTTACTGCACCATGGCATGACTACGAATTAATTGATGCAGGTAATAATCAAAAACTCGAACGTTGGGGAAATGTTGTCACTATTCGCCCTGAAATGAACGCTTATTTTGAACCTGTTTTATCTAAAAAGGAGTGGCTAGCGAAAGCACATTTCGAATTTATTGAAAGCAGCAGTAGCGCAGGAGAGTGGAAAGCATTACAGGGTGATTTAGCACATGATTGGCAAATAACCTTTAATAATATCACTATCAACTTACACCTAACTAAATTTAAGCATGTAGGATTATTTCCAGAACAACGTGCTAACTGGGATTTTATTGCTAACAACTTAAAGGCCGGTGATCGCTTTTTGAATTTGTTTGCTTATACAGGCGTTGCCTCATTAGTCGCAAGAGATCAAGACGCTGAAGTATTACACTGTGATTCAGTAAAGCAGATCATTAAGTGGGGTAAAGAGAACATGGAGTCCTCAGGCTTAACTGACGTACATTGGGTGTTAGAGGATGCACTTAAATTTGCACAACGTGAAATTAAACGAGGTAAACAATACCAAGGTTTAATCATGGATCCACCAGCTTTTGGGATTGGTGCAAAAAAAGAGCGTTGGAAAATAGAAAATAAGTTTCCAGAATTAATACAAGCTGCATTAGCATTACGCGCTAAAGGCGGGTTTATCATTGCCAATACCTATTCACCGCGCTTAGATGCACAACGCATTCGAGAAATAACCGATGAGTTATGTAATGGTGAAAAAGTAGAAGTAACTACATTAAGTGTAAAAAGCCAAACGGGCAAAATATTAGACTATGGCTTAAGAACTGTCATTACCGGTAATTAATAAACCCAGACCTTAAAGATGAAAGATTAAACATGCCATCTTAAATTACTAGCCATCTATAGCGCTTATCAGCCATGAGCGCTTTTTAACTGATTTTATGCCTGTTGCAGCATCAGATTATTGAATACCTCCATCCATTAATCATTCTTCATTTTTGATTAACTGATAACACACTACTCATTAGCCTAATTCACTTCAGCGATAAGCAATAAAATCATTGATACTTTAAAAAAATAATACTAATGATATTCATTTCTATTCGCATTAGTGCTACATTATTAATAAGTACGATAAATAATGAGGTGACGAATGGATAATAAAAAAGCATTCAAAGCACTAACCAATAAAATCAAAGAGCTTCAACGCAATCAACATAGGCAACAACAAGAGCCGAAGCAATATCAGCAACATGAATATAAACAGCTGAAGCCAAGCCTATCTTTTACGAATGATTTTAATGCCGCGGATTTATCTTCTGCTTATACTCCGTACAAATCGGTGGCATGTAAAAAATGTCCCGCATTATCTAACGGACTTTGTAAGTGTACTTTAAAGCAGATGCATAGAGTGGCGTAATATCAAAAGTAGTTGTTGAGGTTATTTGCTGCTCGAAAGCTCTTCCTAAGCCAATAGGCAGTCAGTCGATATCTGATTAATATTGCAGTCCCTTACACCATAACTTGTTTTCTTAAACAACTACCCTTTCAACAATAACAATAACTCTAATGCGCTCACACCAATAAAAATAAAAGCTAACCATTGCCAAAACTTAACAGGATCACGCTCTAATAATGTTTTCTTGGGCTCTGTTAATTGCTTCTTTTTTTGAACATGACTCAATTCAGCGACAAACTCACTCATACTGCTATAACGTTTTAGTGGATCCGGATCTAATGCTTTTTGCAATACATGATCCAATCGGTTTGATAACTCTGGCCGATAGGTTTTAATCGGTTGATAAATCCAGCTATATTGCCTTGCTCTAACTAATGATTGCCCTTGATTACCGGGGTAAGGCAAGTGATCTGCTAATAATTCATAGGCAATAACCGCAATTGAAAATAGATCCGATAATGATGAACTTTGCCCCTCATTTAAATATTCTGGTGCAATATAATCGACCGCCCCCAGCGGCTCTTCTTGCTGTTCTTTTTCTATCTCTTCAAAGCCGTTTACTTTAACCGTACCAAAATCAATGAGCTTCACTTCCCCCTGATCAGAAATCATAATATTTTCAGGCTTTAAATCACGATGTACCATCCCTGCTCGTTGTAATACTCGCACCGCATTTACAACTTTGGTGACAATATCATAAGCTTGTTGCTGCTCTATGATTGGATTTCTTTGCATCCACTCCCTTAGGGAAATCCCTTCTACTAGCTCACAAATATGATACAAAAACACAGAGTTTTTAATGTTAGTTGCTATTGACATGATTGCGGGATGTGTAATTGATTGCCCTACCCACTGCTCTTTATAAAACCCTAAGAGATAATTTAAATCTTCTTCAAAGTTAAGAGAAGGCATTTTGAGCACCACTGACTTATGGCTACTTTTATCTGTGGCGAGGTAAACATGGCTGCGTACACCTTGATGTAATATTTTATCAATACGAAAACAATCAATCTCATTCCCTACTTGTAGCGCAGGAGGAATAATCAAACTATTTAAATGTGCAAATAATTCACTTAAATCAGCTTTAGGAAGCGTGCTGATTTTAATTAATAAACAACTGATATTGTCACTGCTACCTTGCGCTAAGGCATCATCACAAATTGTTTGCGCAAGCTCCTCAAAGGCCTTGGTATTAGCATCTTGACTTAAGGTGCTTAAGTAGCCGCTGAGGGTATTGTTATCTAAATAATCATGCACACCATCGCTACACAGCATAAACAAGTCTTCAACTTGTAAAGGAATTGCTTGGTAGTCGATGTCAATGTGGCAATCCATACCTAGTGCACGCGTTAATACCGGGTTCTGTTTATAAACCGCTCTACTGTGGTCATGAGATAACTGTTTTAATTTTTGAGCCCGAAAGCGATAAATACGACTATCGCCAATATGTAACAAGTGGGCAGTATTTGATTTGATAATCAAGCTACTAAAAGTAGTGATCAAGCCATTATGGCGAAGGTCATCTTGGTTATGTTGGTATAACCAACTATTGAGTGAATTGAGGACTTTACTGGCTGATTCTTTAACGTCCCAGTTTTTATTAGTACTGTAATAATCACTGATAAATTGAGTAACACTGGTGTGGCTAGCTTGTTGGCCTTTATTACTGCAGCTCACACCGTCGGCAACACAGGCAACAATACCTTTAGTACTTTTTTCTAAAGGTGAATAAGGGTCTTTCACTGCAAAAGCATCTTGATTGACCGAACGCTTACCCGCTGTCGAATAACCACCGATGCACACTTTCAACTTTGGCGTTGATTGACTCTTATTCATGCAGATTGTGACCTTACTTGTGATTCCTACTTAAGAAGCAGTTATGAAGTACTTATGAATCTGTGCTGGCAGTCATTAAAAATAACTGCCATAACCTGATTAGTGACTTCCAACATCAATGAGTGTGACGCTACCATCTTCATTCACTTCTGCAATCTTGCCTTTAGGTTCAGTCATAAACAATAGTGTAACCAAACCGATAAATGCGGTTACCGCAATCACGTAGAAAAATGTTTGGTAATCAACAAAAGAAAGGATAGTTAAGTACACCACGGCACCTACGTTACCATAAGCTCCGGTCATACCTGCAATTTGTCCCGTCATACGACGCTTAATTAATGGCACTGTAGCAAATACAGCCCCTTCACCAGCTTGTACAAAGAAAGAACATAACATTGCAGCAGCAACAGCGACCCACAACGTCCAACCACCATCGATTTGCGCCATCAATAAATAACCTAGAGCCAAACCTGCAGTCAGAATAATCAGCGTAGATTTACGACCAAATCTGTCTGAAAGCCATCCACCACCTGGGCGAGAAGCTAAGTTCATGAAGGCATAAGCAGAAGCCACCATACCTGCAACAACTGGCGTTAATTCAAATGTTTCTAAAAAGAATAGTGGTAACATTGAAACAACGGCTAATTCAGAACCAAATGTAGCAAAATAAAGGATATTTAATACCGCTACTTGCTTAAACTTGTATTGATGAATTTCCGGTACTGGCGTGGTAAAAATAGATTTATTTACTTTCCATACCTGTGACCATTCATACAAGTATAAAGCTAATAACAAACCGTAAATACTGTAACAAACTGTATCGGTGATCATACCAACATTAGCAGGTGAAAGTTTCCAAGCTAATAATGCTAATGCTGCGTACATAGGTATTTTCATCAGTAACAATAGAAAGAAATCACCTTTAGAAGTAACTTCCATTGCCGTTAAATTAGCCGGTTTAAAGTAAGTCGCTCCTTTTGGTGTATCAGTTACATTGGCATAAAAGATAAAACCAAATACTAAACTAAGTAAACCAGTAACGGCCATTGCATAGCGCCAACCGTCTTCGCCACCAAATAATAGAGCAATTGTAGGCAGTGAGAAAGCAGCAGCTGCACTACCAAAGTTACCCCAACCACCGTAAATACCTTCAGCAGTACCAAGCTCATTGTGTGGGAACCATTCAGAAACCAAACGAATACCAACAACAAAACCTGCACCAATAAAACCGAGTGCAAAACGCGATATTGCCGCCTGCATAAAGTTATCTGAAAAAGCAAAAGTAAAACAAGGAATTGAACATAGGATCAATAAAGCGGAGTAAACAATTCGAGGGCCATACTTATCTGTTAGTGAACCAATAATAACACGTGCAGGAATAGTGATTGCTACGTTAAGGATCAGCAGCGTTTTAATCTCTTCAGTGCTTAATCCAAGGGTTTCTTTTACTGCATGCAATAAAGGAGCGAAGTTAAACCAAACGGCAAAAGTGATGAAAAAAGCCATCCAACTTAAATGTAAGGTTTTCATTTTTCCCTGAAAAGAAAAAATATTAAAATTACTTTTACTCATATATATCCTGTGTGTCTTATACAAAAGCTTAATGAAACATTAAGCTTTTTAGTGATAGTTTGTTAACTATAAAGGTTTGTTTAACTTGCTTCTTTCAGCTGAACTTGCTCATTTTCAATGCGAACATTAAAGGTTTTAAGTTGGTGTTCGTCTGAGTCTAAACATTCCCCAGTTACTAAATTAAAACGCTGTTTGTATAAAGGAGAGGCAACATAAGTAATATCTTGTGTCGAACCAATGATGCCACGAGATAACACATTCGCTCCCCCAAACGGGTCGAAATTAGCAACAGCATAAACACTGTTATTTTGTTGGCATAAAAAAATCGCCACTTGCTGTTCATTAAACAGAGCGCAAATCCCTGCATCAGGTGTTAAATCGTTTGCAGCACAAATATTTGTCCAGCTTGTATTAGTTGATGTAATGTCCATTTTATTATCTCCTTTACACTAATTCAGTGATTTCAATTTCTTTTGCTAAAGGGAAGCGTTGCCCCCTTATCACTTTAAAGGCAAGACCAGCATCTTCTTCCTTGCTATTAATAAAGTGTTTAAAACGTTTAAGTTTTTCAGGGCTCTCGATGGTTGTTTTCCATTCACATTGATAGTTCTCAATGTTATTTTCCATTTCTGCTTCTAGTTCAGCATTAATGTTTAATGAGTCATTAATAATCACATCACGTAAGTATTCAATGCCACCTTCCAAGTTCTCTAACCATACCGAAGTACGTTGTAAACGATCCGCCGTGCGAATATAAAACATGTAGATGCGGTCGACATAAGTACGTAACTGCTGATCTGTTAAATCAGAGGCAAATAAGTCACCGTGACGTGGACGCATTCCACCATTACCACCAAAGTAGAGGTTCCAACCACCATCTGTTGCAATTAATCCAAAGTCTTTACCTTGCGCTTCTGCACACTCACGCGTACAACCAGAGACACCAAATTTCACTTTATGCGGAGAGCGTAAACCTTTGTAACGATTTTCAAGGTCAATCGCAAAGCCGATACTATTTTTAACACCGTAACGACACCAAGTATTACCAACACAAGATTTAACAGTACGTAGCGATTTACCGTATGCATGGCCTGTTTCAAAACCTGCATCAACTAACTTTTTCCAAATAGCCGGTAATTCATGCAACTGCGCACCAAATAGGTCAACACGCGCACCGCCGGTAATTTTGGTGTAAAGGTCAAACTCTTTAGCGACTTGCCCGATAACAATCAAACCATCGGGTGTTATTTCACCACCAGGGATACGAGGCACAACAGAATAGGTACCATCTTTTTGCATATTGCCAAGGTAGTTATCATTAGTATCCTGTAAGCCTATGTGCTCATCTTCTAATACATAAGCATTCCAGTAAGACGCTAAAATACTCGCTACTGCAGGTTTACAAATTTCACAACCAATGCCACTTCCACACTCAGCGAGTAAAGCTGAAAATGTTTTAATTTTTTTAACACGGATAATGTCAGCTAGTTCTTGGCGTGAATAAGCAAAATGCTCACAGATATCTTTTTTAACTTCAAAACCAAGGTTTGATAATTCGTTATCTAACACTTGTTTAGCGAGGGCAGAACAACCACCACAACCTGTGGTCGCTTTAGTCGACGCTTTTAGCTCCCCCATGCTGCAACAACCTGCTGCAACCGCATTTTTGATGTCTCCTTTAGACACATCAAAACATGAACAAATAGCAGCCGTATCAGGTAACGCATCAACGCCCATCCCCGCAGCTTCTTCACCACCAGACGAGGGTAAAATAAGCACACTTGGGTTAGCAGGCAGCTTCATATCATTTAGTTTTAATTGTAATAACGTGCCGTAAGCTTCAACATCCCCTACTAATACCGCACCAACCATTTTTGTGCCGTCAGCTGAAACAATTAAACGCTTGTAAACTTGTTCAATTTCATCGTGATAAGTGTATGACTGTGCACCTGGTGTTTTGCCGTGTACTTCACCAATACTGGCTACATCGATACCTAACAATTTCAATTTAGTGCTCATATCTGCACCGGTAAATTCAGAGTCTGAATCTCCATGCATGTGTGCAGCAGCTACTTTTGCCATTTGGTAACCAGGCGCTACTAGACCGAATATAAAGTTTTCCCATAACGCACATTCACCAATCGCGTAAACATCTTCAACACCTGTTTCACAATGGTTGTTAATAACGATACCGCCACGCTCACCAATGGGAATACCAGTTTTACGAGCGAGTTCATCTTGAGGGCGAATACCCGCAGAAAAGATGATCATGTCGGTTTCTAAATGCGAACCATCAGCAAAGTTCATTCTGTAACGCGAGGTTGTACCTGCAACGATTTCTGTGGTCGCTTTTTCAGTATGTACGTGTACACCTAAGCCTTCGATTTTGCGTTTTAATAATGCACCGCCGCCATCATCTAACTGAACAGCCATTAAACGTGGTGCGAATTCAACAATATGTGTTTCAACACCTAAATTAACCAATGCGTTGCCCGCTTCAAGCCCTAATAAACCGCCACCAATAACAACACCTGTTTTGCTGGTTTCACCGGATTGGGTGATTGCTTCTAAATCATCGATGGTACGATATACATGACAATGCTCTTGGTCATTGCCTGGAATAGGTGGAACAAATGGGTAAGAACCCGTCGCTAATACTAATTTATCGTAGCTTTCAACGCGGCCACTTGCCGTAATAACATTTCTGTTATCAAAGTCTAAATCAACAACTTTATCGTTAAGGACAAATTTGATGCCATTTTCTTCGTAATAGGCAGCATCTGTTAATGCAAGGTCTTCGGCTGTTTTGCCTGAAAAGAAATAACTTAATTGGACACGGTCATATGCAAGGCGGGACTCTTCAGAAAAAGTAATCACCTCATATTTGGACTCATCAGTACCGATAATGGTATCGATAAACTTATGGCCTACCATGCCGTTTCCAACCACAACAATGCGCTGTTTACTCATAATTGTTACTTCCTTTAACTTCTATTTTGTAGTGTTAACTTATTGCTTATGTACATAAGCTGTAGATATAAGCATCTGAAGTAACCTTTGCAAAGGCGAGGCCAATTACAGAAATCTAAAAAACAAAAATTATTAACTATATAATTTCAATTAGTTACGATTAAAAACAAGGAAATTATTAATTTTTTGATAGTGTTTTTGATGTTTCATTGTTAAATAAATGTGAACAAACAGTGCAAGATGCGCTTTTTTGGTGCGTTTTTCACAAGAGAAATCATAAGGCCTTTTTTATTTGCGCCATCAAAGTACAACTGAATATCTCTTAGCTATTGATTTTAAAGTTAAAAGCTAGCTTTTTAGCGTTCATTTAAAAATTACCACATAGTTGGTGTGCTCTTTGCTCTATATATAGGTATAGATATAGATATTCAAAGAGTAGAGAGAACAACATGACCCAAGAAAAGAGCTTATGGACTAAATCAACCTGTGCATATTGTGGTGTGGGCTGTGGCATTGAAGCAAGTATCGGCGCTAAAGGTGAATTAAGCATTCGCGGCGATCAATCACACCCAGCTAACTACGGAAACCTCTGTTCTAAAGGATTAGCGCTAGGTGAAACCGTGAGTCATGAAGGTCGACTATTGCACCCTTCAATTGATGGTATTGAAACTGACTGGCCTAAAGCATTACAACATGTTGCTTCAAAATTCTCACAAGCGATTGAAGAATATGGTCCAGATTCAGTGGCTTTTTATGTATCAGGTCAACTCCTCACTGAGGATTATTATGTTGCGAATAAACTGATGAAAGGGTTTATTGGCAGCGGTAACATTGATACCAATTCACGACTATGTATGTCATCAAGTGTAGTTGGCCACAAACGTGCTTTTGGTAGTGATACTGTGCCCGGTTGTTATGAAGATCTTGATACGGCGGAATTAGTTATTATCACAGGGTCCAACCTTGCATGGTGTCATCCCGTTTTATTTCAACGCTTGAAAGCTGAAAAAGCCAAGCGTGACAATCTATTTATTGTGGTTATCGATCCACGTGAAACAGATACCTGTTCGATTGCAGATTTGCATTTAGCTATTCAACCAGAAACTGACGTTGCATTATTTAATGGCTTATTGACTTACCTCGTTGACCATAAAAAAATTGATAATGACTATATTCAGCAACATAGTGAAGGATTTGAAGCGGCACTTAAAAGTGCCCAAGAAGATACGCCAAACATTACTCAATTAGCGACCAACTTAGCGCTAAATAAACAAGACTTAATCGTATTTTTCGAGCACTTTGCTAACACCAAAAAAACACTGACTGTTTACTCTCAAGGTGTTAACCAATCAACGCAAGGCAGTAATAAAGTAAACAGTATTATTAACTGCCATATTGCCACTGGCCGAATAGGCAACCCCGGCATGGGCCCTTTCTCAATCACAGGGCAACCCAATGCAATGGGAGGCCGAGAAGTGGGCGGACTTGCGAATACCTTGGCAGCACATATGGAATTTGGCGACCAAAAAGCCAATCAACTAATCAGTGATTTCTGGGAAACAGATCAACTAGCCACCAGCCCAGGATTAAAAGCAGTCGACCTATTTGAAGCAATGAATGAAGGCAAAATAAAAGCAGTTTGGATCATGGCAACCAACCCTGTAGTGAGCTTACCTAATAGTAATAAAATTATTGAAGCCTTACAAAAATGCCCAACGGTTATTGTGTCAGATTGCATGGCTGAAACAGCAACAACACAGTACGCAGATGTATTGTTACCAGCGCAAGGTTGGAGTGAAAAGTCAGGCACCGTCACCAACTCTGAAAGACGCATTTCAAGACAACGCCGTTTATTACCGAGCCCAGGTGTTGCCAAACCGGATTGGTGGATTATTACTGAAGTGGCGAAGAAAATGGGGTTTGCAAAGGCATTTAACTTTCTTCATGAGGGAGAAGTTTTCTCTGAATTTACAAAAATGACCACGTTAGACAATGAAGATGGTTTATCACGTGACCTTAATTTAACTGGATTAACAACGTTAGATGCAAAGGGATATAGCCAATTAACACCTCAACAATGGCCAGTCACTGAATTACAAACAGAAAATATACATCAACGCTTATTTGCTGATAAACAATTTTTCACGCCCTCTAAGAAAGTACAGTTTATTGCAGTTTCACAGTTAGCAACGAGCATTAATGTAAAAAGCGAACCGCCTAAACAATCTCAATACCCTTTAATCTTAAATAGTGGCCGTATTCGAGACCATTGGCATACGATGACTCGCACCGGTTTATCAAGCCGATTAGGGGCGCATATTACTGAACCTTTTGTTGCAATACATCCAAATGATGCTGAAAAACTGCAGATCACTGAAAACAACTTAGTGGCGATCAATAGTCCTCAAGGTGCGATGTTAGTGAGAGCTTTACTCACTAAGCAACAAAATATAGGGCAAATTTTTACGCCAATTCATTGGAATAGCCAAACGGCTAAAAGCGCTAATATTTGTAATTTAGTCAGTGATGATAACGACCCTATTTCTGGACAACCAGGTTTTAAATCCACTCAAGTGAATGTTAAAAAATGGCATTATCGTAGTGAAGCAATGTTGTTAACTCGTGAGCCTTTAGTCCTTAATGAGTTTGATTATTGGGTAAAACAGAAAGTTGAAAAAGGTTACTTATACCGTATTGCAGATAATCGTTCACCTATAGTGTTAGCTGAAAAATTACAAAGCCTGTTAAATAATAAACAAGGTAAAACACTGCAATTTTCAAGTACCGATCAATCCCAACAGGCTATTCATCGTTATGCTTTTGTGCAAAATGCACAACTTAATAATGCTTATATTACCTCTGAACAGCTCACTACACAGTCATTAGATTGGCTACAAAGTGTGTTAGATCTTCCACTTGATAGTAGTATTGAATTAACCTTAATTTCCGGCATTGTAGAAGGGAAACTAGCGCAAGGTAAAATAATTTGTGCTTGTAAACAAGTCGGCATCAACACTATTACTGACGCGATTTTAGAAGAAGGTTGTCAAACACTTGATAGCATAAAACAATGCACTGGTGCAGGAACAGGTTGTGGTAGCTGTTTACCTGAAGTAGAAAGTATTTTGGCCGATAAATTGGTTGTGACAACACAGCACATTGAAGTTGAGGAGTTTGTTGCTTAATTATTTTTTTATTTGCAGTACAAATTAATCAAGGCTAATAGCACATTTTAGTATTTATTAAGCCTTATTTTCCTTCGTGCCCTCTGTGTAGCGAAGCGGCTTCATGGTGAGTAGCTTTTTTCTAACTTTTCAATAGCCACAAAAAAAGCGATCAATGATCGCTTTTTTAAATGTAACTGAATTGGCAGCAACTATTTGTTAATATCAACCAAGGTAAAGTCCATTGTACAAACGTCACCAAATTTAACCGTAGACTTAGCACCAACTAACACTTCATGCACCCCAGTGATAGCACCAGAACAACATAAAGAGCCAGCAGGTAATGTAATACCGCGCTCAGCACAACAATCAATCATGAAAGCTAATGCAGCCATTGGGCCATTTAAAATACCATCGGTAGGAGCAGTATTAATTAGTTGGTCATTAATAGTAACGCTCGTTTGCATGTTAGCAATGCTATTTTTCCAATCACTAATAGCGCTGCCCACTACCACACCGTATTGGTTACCAATATCTGCAATGATTGCCGTTGGACCATAACTATTTAGGTCAACAACAGGGCTACTCGCAATTTCGATACCTGCATAAACATCCTTAACAAGATGCTCGACACCGTCAGCAGTATTAATGCTACCAGGAGCGATATCTTGATTAATCTCAATCACTAACTCAGCTTCAATAGCAATAAAACCACCAGCAAACACTGGTAATTCAAACATTTCACCTGTTGCTTGTTGCTCATTTAAAGGCACGTGTACATTTTTAAATATAGGACCAATAATACGCTCAGCACCCATTTTTTCACGTAGTTCAGGTGGAACCATGCCTACTTTCCAGCCAACAATCGGTTGCTCAGCAGCACTAACTGAACCATCCTGAACAACATACGCTTCTTCTAATGTACTTGGGATAGGGCCAGGAAAACGGTCTAAAATACGAACATCTTTACGAGCACTAGAAAGTGCGTGTGCTAGTTCACTGATTTGCTCACTAGTTAAAGGGGTAGCTGACATAAAATACTCTCACAATAGTTTCATAAATTTATGGTGATGGCGGCAACAAGTAAGTGCAAACTTGAGCCCTGAAAAATCAGTATAAACGTCCTATAACAGCAAACAAAGGGATAATTAGCTGTTTAACTAGGATTTTGATTGAGATCTAAGGTTCAATTACTTATGAGAAAAAGAGTGATAATTAAACAGGTAAAAGGAATCATTTAGATAGGTTGTGCAAGGAGCGATTCGATTTTAAGTCATTTAATGAATTAGATTGAAAATTCTACTCAGCGACAGGTCAATTTATAAAAAAGATCTAATACCTGAATTTTATAGTTCATATTCATTTCACACTTTGTTACATTATAACAAAACAAAGTTGTTATGTTGTAACAAAGTAATAATTTAATGCTAAAACATTATCGGTGGAAAGAACATGATTAATCTAACTAATTTACGCTTTGCCTGGCAGAAAAAAGATATTATTGATATTAGCTCGTTAAATATTAAAAAAGGCCAACATCTATTTATTGAAGGCCCGAGTGGCAGCGGTAAAAGTACATTATTAAATTTATTAGGCGGAGTGTTAACACCACAAAGTGGCGACGTAAGTATTCTGGGTCAATCTTTAAATGCGCTATCTTCCAGTCAAAAAGACAGTTTTAGAGCCAATCATATCGGCTTCATATTCCAACAGTTTAATTTGATCCCCTATTTAAGTGTGTTAGATAACATCACTTTACCTTGCATCTTCTCAAAAGCCCGAAAAGAAAAAGCGCTAAAGCACAGTAAAAGCTTAAATGAAGAAGCCATTCGTTTATTAGCCGCGCTGGGTTTACACGATTCAGAATTATTACAGCGCAGTGTTAATGAACTCAGTGTTGGACAACAACAACGAGTTGCCGCGGCCAGAGCGATGTTAGGAAGCCCTGAAATAATTATTGCTGATGAACCCACCTCTGCATTGGACAGTGATCATCGCCAAGGTTTTATTAAAATACTATTTGAAGAGTGTCAAAAAGAGAATATTACCCTTATTTTTGTCAGCCACGATGCCGATTTAAAACATCACTTTACGCATAACATTAATTTACAACAGCTCAATCAGGTGAACTTCAAGGAATCGATATAATGGCGATTTTATCATTAGCATTCAAAAGCTTACTTAACCGTAAACTGACCTTTTTTATTACTCTTTTTTCTATCGCAATCAGCGTTACTTTATTGCTAGGTGTTCAAACCTTAAAAACAGAAACCAATAATAGCTTCATGAAAAGTATTTCTGGTACTGATTTAATTATTGGTTCTCGAGGCGCTTCTTCACAATTATTATTGAGCTCAGTTTTTCATATTGGTAATACTACCAATACCATTAAATATGATACTTACCAGACAATCAGTGAGTCCCCTGCAGTCGAATGGTCTGTGCCAATTTCATTGGGCGATTCTCATCATGGCTATACCGTAATGGCTACTGATTTGAGTTTCTTCGATTATTTTAGTTATGCGAATAAACAACATTTAAAGGTTGAGTCAGGAAAAATAGATGATGATATGTTTGCAGTTGTTATTGGTTCAGAAGTCGCTAAAAAATTAAATTATAAAATTGGTGATGAAGTTATCGTCACACATGGCGGTGGTGAAATAGAAGGACATCATCATGACAATACTCCTTACTTCATCAGTGCAATTCTATCCCCTTCTTTTACCGCTATAGACCAGTCTCTTATTATTTCATTGGAAGCAATGGAAGCAATGCATACCGATAACCACGGTCATTTTGGTGCTTTACCTGGTGAAACCCTATTAGCTTCTGATCATACTGATCACGATGGACATGACCACGAAGATGCAAATCATGAAGAACATGACCATGAAAAACATAATGGTGAAGCCACTCACGATGAACATGACCACGACCACGAAGATGCAAATCATCAAGAACATCATGGTGGAGCAGCTCACGATGAACATGACCACGAAGATGCAAATCATCAAGAACATCATGGTGAAGCTACTCACGATGACGATGACCATGACCATGCAAATCATGAAGAACATGACCATGAAAAACATCATGGTGAAGCCACTCACGATGAACATGACCATGAAAAACATAATGGTGAAGCCACTCACGATGAACATGACCACGAAGATGCAAATCATGAAGAACATCATGGTGAAGCTACTCACGATGACCATGACCACGAAGATGCAAATCATCAAGAACATCATGGTGAAGCTACTCACGATGAACATGACCATGACCATGAAGATGCAAATCATCAAGAACATCATGATAAAGCGACGAATGAAAGTCATCGTGATACACAGGAACAACGTATTGCTAGATTATTAAAAATAAAACCAGATAACATTAATGCGATATTTGTTGGCTTAACATCCCCACAAGCCGTATTAGGCATGCAGAATTATGTTAATAACTTTCAAGCAGAGCCATTATCAGCGATTATTCCTGCGTTAGCATTACAAGAGCTATGGCAATTTTTTAGTCTCGCAGAAATGGCGTTAAACATCGTAACGGTGTTTGTTGTATTAGTAGGCTTATTAGGTATGTTAAGTATTATTCTAATGAGTTTAAATGAACGTCGTCGAGAAATGGCCATCTTACGCTCAGTGGGCGCGAGACCAGGTCATATCTTTGGTTTGATTATTGGTGAAGCCGGTTTTGTATGTTTTGCTGGTATATTGTTAGGCATTGCATTACTTTATTTATTACTTTTAATACTACAGTCACCACTGGCTTCGTATTATGGGTTCTATTTAGACATCAACATGTTAACGTCTACTGATTTATTTATTTTAGCGATTATCCAAATCAGTGCATTATTAATTGCGTTGATTCCAGGTTGGTTAATTTATAAGTATTCATTATCAGATGGCATGAGCATTAAATTTTAGGGATAAGCATGAAAAAATTTTTATTAATACCATTTTTAATCATCTTAACGTCTATGGTTCAGGCGCAACCAATGAAAATTGATTGGCAAGACTTACAGGGAAAAGTCCCCCCTTATCAAGATCCTTTTGCTGATTTGACAGAAGATCAGCTTTACAAGCTGTCAGTTTATGGTCGTGTAACAGAAATGAAGAAATTGTTTCCCTCTTATGATTTATCAGACGCCATGTTGAAAGAAGCTGAAGATGCAAAAGCACAGTTAGTAAAAGAGAACATCGATATTGATGATATGTTCGCACAACGTGACATCATTATGGAAAAACGTAAGAAAGCAGCTTTAGTGACCAACGATTTATTAGCGGATAAAGAGATAGAGATGTCTGGTTATATGCTCGCACTTGAGTTTGATAATGGTGAGGTTTCTGAATTCTTATTAGTGCCAACCATTGGCGCATGTTCACATAAACCAATACCACCTGCAAACCAGCTTATATATGTAAAAGCGAAAAAATCAATTACAGCGGGTTCGCCTTATATGCCAATTAAAATAACAGGTAAGTTACGTATTACTCCCTCGACTCAAGACCTATATTTAGTTGATGGAAAAAAAGAAATAAAAATGGCTTATAGCTTAGAAGACGCCATCGTAGAACCATTTATTGCAACACACTAACCCTCAAACTTGAGGGCTTTTGCAACTAACGCTTTATAGTAAAGCTGAATAAACCAAAGCCGTGATAGATTATGAACTGTCACGGCTTTTTTATTTTAATTAATCTAGGCTCTAAAAAACTAAGAGCAAAGAAAAAATCAAGTATCTACTTTTACGGGAAAGACTTCGTCGTCTTACAGCGTATATACTCATCATCTTCCCTCTAAGTATTCAAAACATTCAAAATAATATTGGCTAAACAATACGTAAAATATTTGGCTGACGCATACATACACCTATGGAGACGTAGACTTGTGGTCACATTGACTAACAACGTATCACGACTCAATCCAATATCATTACCATGAAAAAGCCCCACATCGCTTATTGTCAGCATGTCGATATTTAAACTCCTCTTCTTAAGTTTATAGCCGACTATTCAAACCTGTCTCTCTAAAACCAAAGAACGTTGGTTAAAGTCATTTACCAAAATGTAAAAGTCCAAAGATTATCTACAATTGATTAATTTAATTATATTTTTATTTTCATTGTTACATTTCAGTTAACCAGCCTTTCTTGTCTTGATCTAAATACAAGCAACTGATTCCTAGGTTTTTTATTTATTACATAAAGAATTGAGAAAAATATAACACACCAAATTAGTGACAATCATCACATTAGATTGGCCAAGAATCACCTTTAAAGACCTAAACGAGACTTGCATCAAATTAACTAAAAGTCATTCATTTTAAAAATCAAATGATGATCACAAATAACAACCCTATTTTTTAGCGAGATCACAGAATAAATAAGCAAAATGAAAAGGGCATTTGGAAAGGTGTTAACTTCAATCAAGCAAAACAGGCTGTCATAAAACTGTCATAGATCAGTATTAGCATGCCAACCGTATCAATACGATTAACCTAAACGAGAAGGAAATTATGATGAAAAATTGTAAAGGACTTACGAAAGTAGCCATTGCATTATCGCTTGGACTTGTAACTAATCTTAGCTACGCGGAATCTAAAGTTAAAAATGTTATTTTAATGATTGGCGACGGCATGGGTCCTGGCCAAATGAGTCTTCTAGAAGAATATGCAACAAAAGCACCTAATTCTATTTACAATGGTCGTGATACAGCGATGAAAACAATCATTGATAACGGTGTATTAGGTATGTCGATACACAGCCCTTTTGATGCACTCGTTGTCGATTCAGCAGCTTCAGCCTCTCACCTTGCTTCAGGTGTTAATTCTCCTTCAGAAGGAATTGGTATTGATCAAGATGGTAACCCTGTCGATTCTGTACTTGAAATTGCAAAAAGACTTGGAAAAGCAACAGGTTTAGTATCAGATACGCGTTTAACGCATGCAACACCGGCTGCTTTTGCAGCACATCAACGTCATCGTTCACTTGAAAATGAAATTGCTGCAGAGATGATAGCCGTTGGTCCTGATGTGATGTTATCAGGAGGTTTACGTTATTTTGTTCCTGAGTCAGTGAATGAAAAAGGCGATTTATACAAGCAAATTATGGAACAAACAGGCGGTACTGTAAAAGTAACGTCTAAGCGTAAAGATGAAAAGAATTTGTTAGCAGAAGCTAGCGATGCTGGTTACTCGCTTGTTCATACCCGCTCTGCTTTAGCAAATGTTAAAGGCGATAAAGTGCTTGGGTTATTTGCTTCTTCAGGTATGCAAGATGGTATTACCTATAGTCATACTAAAGATTCAGCTGATCGTACTATGCCAAGTCTAAAAGAGATGACAGTTAAAGCCCTTGATGTACTTGCTAAAGACCCTGATGGTTTCTTCTTAATGATTGAAGGTGGTCAAATTGACTGGGCGTCTCATAGTAATGATGCAGGTACCGCATTACATGAAATGCTTAAATTTGATGAAGCTATTCAATATGTTTATGAATGGATAAAAGATCGTGATGACACATTACTGGTGGTTACTGCTGACCATGAAACTGGTGGTTTTGGATTCAGTTATTCACGTGCCAATATACCAGAACCTAAAAAGTTAACGGGTTCAGCCTTTAAAGAGCACCCTTACAAACCAAACTTTAACTTTGGTACATTACCTACTTTAGATAAGTTGTATCAACAAAAAGTAAGCTTTGGCAATATGCTAGCTGAATTTGATAAAACCGATCAAACACCTGAATCATTATTAAAAATTGTTAATGCTAATAGTGAGTTTAAAATTGATTTAGCACAGGCGAAAAAGATTCTCGCAACAGAAGACAACAAGTTTTATGATCCTGAACACAGCTACCTAAAACTAAAAACATTCCCTAAAGTTGACGATTTCGAAGCCTTTTATGTATACGGCCTAGATATTCGTGGAGACTTAATCGGACGTGAACTTGGTGAACAACAAAATATTGTCTGGGGTACAGGTACACATACCAATACTCCTGTAGCCGTTGTTGCTGTTGGTCCTGATGAATTAACGAAGAAGTTTTCAAGATTATCTCGTCACACTGATATCGGTAAATTATTGATTGAAGCAGTAGAAAGTAAATAAATGATTGTCGCCTTATCAAGGTGACGATTCAAATGAGCTAAAAGGCCGAGTTAGTCATGTAGTTAATATGACTATCTCGGCCTTTTAAGTTTATAAATTGGTTATCTACTCAGCTAAATCTTTACCTCTTTACCTCTTTACCTCTTTACCTCTTTACCTCAAGTTTAATTTGCTCTTTTAACCGTAAACTCCTTACCTTTTAATTTACTTAAATCAACCATCACATTTTGACTACCTACACCATGTACATTACATTGTGCACTCACCACTACCTGCATCAATGCTTTAGGCAACTTGATATTGCATAAACTGCGTGTAAAAGGCTGTTCGTTATCATGGGGATGTGCCAGCTCTCGAATAGCCAATACATTGCCTTTTAAGTCAGTTATTTTCCAAGCATCTGCATAATGCTGCCAACCTTGGTCGTTATGCCTCACTTTAGTATTAAAGCACCAACTGTCATCTTTGCTCTGAATAGCATTTACATTTATAACTTGTGCAAATTCAAGTGATGAGGAAAAAGGATCCAATGGCGTTTCAGCTGCAAATACCACAGAAGTAAAAAGCCCTAATACCAATAATTTTTTCATTCCTCCTCCCATCAATATGTCGTTTTTATATGCTAAAGGCAGATAATGCTGGCTGTGCATTAGTTAATTAAGCAATTAGCAATTAAGGCATTAAACCAGTTACTGGCCGCTCATCTACAGGTTAATCATTATTAATCCTAGAAAATCAAGTTAGCATAAAATTGGATTTTTTTTAAACAAATAAGATCTTTAAAAACAACATCTACGTATACAACATATATAAAACATAACAGAGCGAACGATAGCACAATTGCACCCAGCAGCGAGCTACAGAATATTTACCCTGACATTCTTGATCTATTAGGTTCGATTTACTAAATATGAATAGGCAGATGACTATCAATACAAGTTTTTTGAGGAGAAATTTATCACTTTTAAATATTTTGACAGCAGTGATTTCAAAGCTATGCCAGATAGGGATAGAGCGCGGTTTATTAATAGCTTATCCGGGTTTAAAAGTGCCAACCTAATAGCAACACAAAATGCTGATGGTAACAGCAATGTGGCTATCTTTAGTTCAGTTGTTCATCTCGGAGCATCGCCCGCATTAGTTGGCTTTGTCATGCGCCCTGACAACAATGATAGGCACACATTAGATAACATTATCAATACCTCTGAGTATACGATCAACCAAGTATCTGCTGATTTCTATCAACAAGCACATCAAACCTCTGCTCGTTATACTAAACATCAAAGTGAGTTTGAAGCAACGGGGTTATCGACACATTTTATCGATCCTATAAAAGCACCTTTTGTGAAAGAGAGTGTTTTAAAATATGCCGTTGAGTTAAAGCAAATAATCCCCATCCCACTCAATAACACACAGTTTATTATTGGTGAGATAAAGCTAGTTGTCTGTGCTCATGATGCGATTCAAGAAGATGGTTATATTGATATCGAACAACTACATACTACCTCGATATCTGGATTGGATAGCTATCATACTAGTCAGCGTCTATCTCGCTTAAGCTACGCTAAACCCAAAAAAAACAGTCGTAAATTAAGTGTCAACGGTGAACCGTTATGAACGATATAAACAAGGCTGAAAGGGTAAACAATAGCAAAAAAGCAGATAAGGGAGTTGAAAAAACATCAACTTCCTTAGGTTACTTAGGGTTATTACCCTTCTGTATTTGTTTATTGCTTAGCCAAATAGTAAATAACGAGCAACTAGAATCGCACTATTTTATTGTTTCGATACAACAAGCTTTTGTTTTTTATAGCGCCATTATATTGAGTTTTATGTCCGGCACGTTATGGCAAAAGCAAGCATCGAAAAGACACGTTAAGTTACAAGCACTCAGTAATATATTTTGTTTAATTGCCTTCGCTTGTTTATTACTACCTGCTTTTCATGCGTTAATTATTTTGCCTATCGCTTATGCAGGGCTGCTGTTGGCAGAATACTTACTCCGTTTTCAACAAAAAATAACATTAACAGCAAGCTATATAAAAATGAGGCTAATACTGACACTGTTAGTTGTTTTATCACATATTAGTGCACTTCAATTATGGTATTAACAACAAGCTATAATGGAAGAATAATAAGGATCATAATATGAGTTCGAAAAAATTAACCATTTTTTACGATGGGAGATGCCCATTATGTAGTTTAGAAATGCAAAGATTAAAACAACAAGATCTGACTGATCAAATCAGTTTAGAAGACCTACATCAGGATAATTTTACAGCCCGCTTTCCTCATATTAACGTGACGAAGGCACTGGCTATTTTACATGGTGAATATCAAGGTAAGCTATTACTAGGTTTAGAAGTTACACACCGAGCTTGGACACTAGTAGGAAAAGGGACACTCGTCGCTCCCTTGCAATGGCCGGTTATTAAGCAAGTCGCTAATGCATCTTACTTAATACTCGCTAAATATCGTTATCCTATTTCTAGCTTTATACATCGTCGCTTTGGAATAGGTATCAATACATGCGAACAAGGAACCTGTTATGAAAGACCAAACAACACTAATCATCGGCGCTAACAGTGATATTGCAAAAGCGCTTGCAGTTGAAGTGATAAAAACCGGACAGTCCCACTTAATGGTGATCACCCGTGATAGTCACTTTTATCAACAGGAGCAGTTTAACAATAGTGATATTTTCTTAGTGGCCGATTATCAAGAGTCGACGATACAAAAAACAATCACAGACTTAAATAAAAAACTTACGGCACCATTATCACAGGTATTTATTTGTCATGGTTTATTACATAGTGAGCAAGTGACGCCTGAAAAACGCTTACAATCATTAACAGAAAATGCATTTAATGAAGTGATGACAGCCAATGCTCTGACTCCTATGTTATGGATAAAAAATTTAATCCCAACCTTTAAATACAGGTTAAACCAAAAAAAATCCTGCAAAATCGTTGTATTTAGCGCTCGCGTCGGCAGTATCAGTGACAATCAAATAGGTGGTTGGTATAGCTATCGCGCATCAAAAGCAGCATTAAACATGTTAATCAAATCCGCGGCAGTGGAATTCTCAAGAACGGTTAAAAACGTTAAATTAATCTCTTTTCACCCAGGGACAACGGATACTCCGCTTTCTAAACCTTTCCAAAAAAATGTGCCTGAACATAAATTATTTAGCAGTGAGTTTGTTGCATTACAACTTCTAGAAATAGTAAAAAATACTAACATCGATGGCGAAGCAAGCTTTGTTGATTGGCAAGGTAAAACAATCCCTTGGTAACTACGACAAGTGATCATTAACCACTTGTCGTAGTGAACACTAATGGTATTGTCTTTAAAGAAGAAGGATACATTTAAGGTTATCTATATTTAAGGCGTATCTACTACTCCTTGTCAAAACTGTCCACCACAATTGCCCCCATTGAAGCAGGCATCGTAATCACAATAATGCGTTTAATAGCGATCAATGGGTCATCGAAGAAGGGCAACTTATTTAAGCAAAAGAGCACTAATGCGACCACTAAAGCCGTCATAATATAAGCAATGATAATACGTGAGACAAAAACTAACTTTCTAGATTGTATATCTTTTTGGAAAACACTTTCATAGGTATATAGTGTTAAAAATATAACGGATAAGGTTAATAACATTAACAGGTTAGTATGAGGTAAAGTTTCACCTAAGCGCCACGCTTCTTCAGAAAAAGAGATCGGAACAGCTAGTGCAAATGCACCTACAAATATCTGACTCGCATCTTCAAAATTAAAGCTAAATTTCATATATTTCCTAAATAACCTTAATCAACAATTAATAAAGATAGTACTTTTTGAGTATTGATAGAGCATGCAGAACACTCAATTGCTCATTATTCCTTTGCATTCGATTCTTATACTCAGTGACTTCCACTTACTTTTTTATCGATTAAACCATAAGGTAAAGCACTAAAAATATTAGGCTGTTGGGTGATCGTTGGCGCGGCATGTACTCCTTTCCAATCAAGCAACATAATCGCTAAGACATTACGATGCTCCCCTTTTTTCAAATCAACTCCTCCCGTCACAGAAGGCACTAAACCCTGCTCGCGATTTAATGATTGCTGAATAACTTTTCTCGTTTTTAATACCACCGGATCATCATCCAAACCAGCCAATAAAAAGTTAATGCCAACCTCGGCAATAACATCTTCTTTTGCTCGAGCAATAATAATATCAATATTATCGCGATAGTAATCAAATACCCATTGGTAATCTTCTTCCCTAACAGAATGTTGATAATAAGCAGATGCAGCGAAGATAATATGTGTTAATCCGTAAATTTTATTGCCAAATTGCTGTTCTGATAAACTGCTATCCATCGCATCAGGATACACCTTTCTAAAGCTACTAATAAACTCCTCAACAACATCCTGCTCGCCCAGTTGTCGTAACCAGTACACTTGATTGGCTAACTGCGCAGCCCAAGCTTTGATCATAGCCTCATTGGTTGCATATTTAGTAAAATCATAACGGCGAATAATTTGTTTTAATCTATTATTCTCAAGGTGCTGTAATCCATACTCATTCGCACGGGCCATTGACCCCAGTAAATCAACACCTAAATAAAGGTACTCTGGCATCTCCTTAGTAATTTGATAACGTAACTGACTACGCTCGCTTTCCTCATCCAAATAACCTTTAATGCGCTTCTCTGCATACTTACTGATCTGCTCCTGTGTATGTACTTCGTTAGCAAAATAATTTAATCGACTAGCAACGCGCGCCATGTCCGACCATATCGCAGCAGCATATTTATTATCAAGCGTTTGTCGGTACATTCTCAAACCATAATGACCAGACTTAAAAGCAGGCAAAGTATATAAACGTGCTTCATAGGTACTACGAATCAAAGCGGCATCTTGTTCAAAACTAGGATGGAGGTTAATAACTTGTTGAGATAATTGATTTTGAACATCAACAGCGGGTGTTTTGATAGAAAGTAGTGACTCTGAACTATATACATTTACGGTAACGAGCAAAGAGATAAGAATAGAACTGGTAATATGTAAAAATCTCATACAATTTCCTTTTTGTCTTAGCTAATCAGTATTTAAATAATCGATTAACCAAGCTAATTTAAAAATACGATGACTGCGCAAGCTCTATAAAAAAAACAAAGACCATTAAACGATTAATGGTCTTTCAATACAGGATAACTTATGTGTCTACGATACTATTTTTATAATAAAATATAGCTTAACGATTGAACATAATTGCTGTTCTTAACCAGCCCAAAGCAATAATGCCATGATTTGTGGCGATAAAATCCGCAAACACATTACTAAAGGATAAACTGTGGCATAAGCAAGCGCTGAAGCACCGCTAGTTGGGTGTAAACCATTAGCAAAAGCCAATGCAGGAGGATCGGTCATTGAACCAGCTAACATACCACATATCGTTAAATAGTTTATTTTAGCGAATATGCGCGCAATAAACCCCACCACAATAAGTGGAATAAACGTAATGGCAATACCGTAGCACATCCAAATTAGGCCATCACCTTCGACCAAAGTGTGCACAAACCCACCACCTGATTTAAGGCCAACTACCGCGAGAAAAAGTACAATACCAATTTCACGTAACGCAAGATTAGCACTCGGAGGCATAAACCAATACAATTTACCAATACTACCAATTCTAGCGAGGATCAGAGCAACGACCAGTGGACCACCTGCTAGGCCTAATTTCAATGCCACAGGAAATCCAGGAATAGTAATAGGGATAGAACCAACTAGCATACCTAAGCCAATACCAATAAATACTGGCAACATTTGTACTTGTTGTAACTTTTGCTCTGCATTCCCTACCACAGCACCTACCGCATCGATTGCATCTTGTCGCCCTACTA
>Ga0316197_10000202_pt1 | contig 45291 bp, 35 predicted proteins | sample OudBiesiAoxic_MG_FD_204939 | JGI IMG/M metagenome (GOLD analysis project Ga0316197, IMG submission 204939) | Coastal sediment microbial communities from Oude Bieten Haven, Netherlands - site A oxic | ecosystem: Environmental > Aquatic > Marine > Coastal > Sediment | place: Netherlands... | reverse complement strand
GATGCAAAACTTGGGGCTTTTTGTGCTTTTTTACTCGCTGTAGACATCCGACTCGCGCCCGTTTTTGATTTGGCATAAGGGCTATTAAAACCGCCTTTATTGGCAAACTGTTTTTTAGTTCGTTGTGCTAAATCATTTTGAGACTGTTTTTGTTGTGGTGAGGTATAACGTTGGCGACCAACATCATTGTAATAACTATAATCACGTCGAGATGACCAGTTATGGTAACCAATCGGACGTGGGGAAATAGCAGAAAACAGAGAGTACGCAGCGTACCATTGCCAAAATGAACCGCCACTACTGTTTGTTTGCCACTGCCCGTAACTTGGATTACCTACTAACTGACTCCCCGCCCCATTATTTTCTGCCGCGTTCGCTTGCAAACTTTGTGCTTGGCTGATGGCATTAACACGCGCTAGCTTTCCTTCAGACATATCTGCGATTACATTGATTGGATCTGACAATGCATCACTGAACAAGTTAGGGTCGGACGCTTCTATTAAGGTATCACTTTCTGACAACTGCGCATCAATATCACCCAATAATTCAGGCTTTGATTGCAACGTAGACAAACGATGACTCAATGAATAATACATTGGTCCAGATCGACTAGCATCCTTAGATAGCTCAGTAACTAAGGGTTTAAGTGACGGTTTTTGTGCTGCGAGTAACTGAGCGTATTGTTGTAAAATAATCGCATTACGAATACGCCCGGCATCTAAGTCTGAGCCAAGATTCTCGATCAAATAATCAGCGGTTTTAATATTTGCTTGTAAACGATCATCTCGCTCATCACCACAAGCGATTAATAACCAACTCACACAGCAGATAATAAAAATACGCATAAGTGTTATAACTCCATAGTGTGTTGGCTTGTATTTGCTAAAACATCAATCACACGCTGTAGATCCAGGGCTGTATCAACACCAGCAGGAGGTATTTCACAAGCGACCTCTACGTGGATCTTAAAACCATGCCATAATACGCGCAATTGCTCCAATTTTTCTATCACTTCTAATGGTGAAACCGATAGTTCAGCATATTGTTTTAAAAAACTAACTCGATAGGCATAAATACCTATATGGCGTTGTAAGTGTGCTAAATTAACCTGTTTGGCCTGTTGATTTTGTGGCGTAAAGTTATCTCTATCCCACGGGGTTGTTGCTCGGCTAAAATATAATGCGAGGTTATTTTTATCTGTCACCACTTTGACCGCATTAACATTAAATGCATCATCTTGGTCGGTAATAGGCGCACTTAATGTTGCAACACTGGCCTGTTGATTAGCAAATAAATTATTGGCGACTTGCTCTATAACAACCGGTGGAATAAGCGGTTCATCACCCTGCACATTGACAATAATTTCATCATCGGCAAACTGATAAATAGCACAAACTTCAGCAAGACGATCAGTGCCTGACTCATGGTCTGGAGACGTTAAACAAACATCGATATTTTGTACATTCTGTAACGCATCCACAATCCGTTGATCATCAGTTGCAACAATAACTAATTTTGCTCCACTCAGTAGAGCTTGATTTGCAACGCGTTCAATCATGGTTTTACCCAAAATATCCGCCAGTGGTTTCGCTGGTAAACGTGTTGAATGATAACGGGCAGGAATGACAGCAATAAATGACATAGTTATTCCTCGTCTGCGCTCTGTTTTCGTGCTTCAACATACAATAAAGCCGGGATCCCGTCTCGAACTGGATAAGCTAAATGATCAAATTTACAGATTAATTCATTATTAACTTTGTCATAAGCTAATTTACCTTTGCACACTGGGCAAGCAATAATATCCAGTAATTTAATATCTAACATTTTGATTCCTTAATCTGTTTTAATTTTTCTAAAAAAGGCTGAGTAAAGTCAATGGATAGTTGTCCATCAATAGGTAAATACCACCAATTTGGTTGCGCAAATGCGACACATTTAACGGCATCTTTTTCTGTCATCAATAATGGCATATTAGCGTCAAATTGTTTGAAATCCTCTTGGATGTAGGGGTGGTGGTCAGCAAATGCCACCTGTTTTTTAACACTAAAACCTTGTTTTACCAAGGTATCAAAAAAACGCGGAGGATAGCCAATAGCAGCGCAGGCATTCACTTCTTGTACAGCTAGAGAAGCCCCCTCTCCATTCACTTTCCTAGCAGCAGATGGAGCTAATAACATTGTGAATTCACCTGCGTGCTGTTCGCCGTTATTAATAATAAAATCTACACTATTTAAACGACTGATTGGTTCTCTTAAAGGCCCCATCGGCATAATGTGTTGGTTACCGTAACGACGTTTACCATCAACGACTACAATTTCAATATCGCGTTGCAATGCATAATGTTGTAGACCGTCATCGGTTATAATGACATCAACATCACAATGTTGATTAAGATAAGCCGCCGCATTTGCACGTATTGGATCAACCACTACCGGAATATTTAAGCGTTTGTGGATTAAAACAGGCTCATCACCCGCTTCTTTTCCCGTGCTATCTATAGTCACCAACAAAGGATAACTGTTTGCTTTACCGCCATAGCCTCGACTGATCACACCCGGTTTATAACCTTGTGCCATTAATAATTCACACAAGCTGATCACAAAAGGCGTTTTGCCATTGCCACCTACGGAGATATTACCAACCACCACCACGGGTAATGCACTTTGATAACTTTTTAACCACCCTTTTGTATAACAATAGCTGCGAAAAATGTTAATAAATTGCATTAACAACGCAAAAGGCCATAGGCACCATGCCCACCAACGTGTTGGTTGATACCAAAATGGCATTACAACTCTCCCGATGCTTGCATCTGGTTTAAGCTATGATAAATCTTTCTTTGCGCTAATAATTCTGCATGAGTACCCTGCTCTACAATTTTGCCATGGTCAATCACTAAAATTTGATCTGCATGCTCAATAGTAGACAAACGATGCGCAATGACGATCGAGGTTCTATTTTTCTGTAATTCATCTAATGCAGCTTGAATATGACGCTCAGATTCAGTATCAAGTGCAGAAGTCGCTTCATCTAAAATCAAAATAGGTGCATCACGTAATAACGCACGAGCAATGGCTAAGCGTTGACGTTGACCACCAGATAACATTGCCCCATTTTCACCAATAATGGTGTTCAGTCCATCGGGAAATCCATTAATAAATTCCATCGCATGGGCTGTCGTTGCAGCATCGATGATATCTTGTTCAGTGAACTTATCTTCACTGGCGTACGCAATATTATTAGCAATTGTGTCATTAAACAAATGTACATTTTGAGACACAATAGCAACTTGGCTACGTAATGAGGTTAAACGATATTCTTCTATATTTTTACCATCTAATCTAATTTCACCGGAGTCAATGTCATAAAACCTAGTTAACAAATTAGCAATGGTGGACTTACCACTACCAGAACGACCTACTAACGCCACAGATTGACCTGATTTAACTTCAAAACTGACTTTGTTTAACGCTGGCTTTTCAGCCGTAGGGTAAGTGAAAACAATATTATCAATATTGATGTCACCCTTAACACGTTCTGCTTCATATGTTCCTTCATCCTTCGCTTGTGTCATATCTAACATATTGAAAAGACTAGTACTAGCAGAGATCCCTTTTTGAATTTCGTTATTCACTTGTGTCACATTTTTAATTGGCTTCATTAACGCCATCATGGAACTGATGATCACCACAAAAGTACCCGATGATAAGGTATCCATGATTTGCGGGAAGGTCGCGAGATAAAGCACAAACGCTAAAGCGAATGAAGCGATAGTTTGAATTACTGGAACACTAATCGCATTTGCACTCGCCATTTTCATATTTTGAGAACGCACCGTGTTGCTGACTTTTTTGAATTTTTCATTCTCGACTTTTTGACCACCAAACATTAAGACTTCTTTATGCCCTTTTAACATTTGTTCCGATGAAGTAGTAACGAGCCCCATCGCATTTTGTAAGTTTTTACTTATTTTTCTGAAACGTTTACTGACAATACTAATAGCAATGCCAACGATCGGTGCAACCACAAAAAATACTAATGACAACTGCCAGCTCTGGTAAAACATTAACGCGACAAGGCCAATAACAGTGGCTCCTTCACGGAAAATTTTCACAAGCGCATTACTGGCCGCGTTAGAAACTTGGCTTGCGTCATAGGTTATTTTTGATAATAAGTCACCGGTATTGGTTTTATCAAAAAATGAGATAGGTAACAGTATCAACTGTGAAAAGAGCTGTCGTTGAAGCTTCATCACAACATGTGTGCCTACCCAAGCCATACAATATGAACTCAAGAATGCAGATATACCACGGAGTCCAATAACAATGATCACAAAATAGGGCATCATTTGTAACACACTCGGGTCTTTACCTGTGAAACCATCGTCGATTAAAGGTTGTAAGGACCAGATAAGCGCCATATCAACGAGGGCGTAACCGATCATACCGATAATCCCGCCAAATAACGCCAGTTTAAATTCTTTAATATAACTCACAAGTCGCTTTAATACCGACCAACCGTTTTCTTTATTCTCTGTCATGAATACACCAAATAAGCCATTTACAATGCAAGATGCCGATGATACCAATAAGCGGCAAGATCTTCTCTATAAGTTTTCACTTCAATGTGATGATTTTGCACATTAAATCTAATAAATCCAGTATTTGCTGTGGTTAAATGCTTAATACCTAACTGTTGATAACGATCTACCACTTTCTCAACTGGGAAACGCCAACGGTTTTTGTACCCCGCCGAAAACACCACCCATTGCGGGTTAACCTGATTTATAAATGTCAAACTTGAAGAGGTGTTACTACCATGATGTGGAGCAATTAAAATATCAGCCTGTAAATTATTAACATTTTTGTTACTGATAGATTGACGATTTTCGACTATTAATTTGTGTTCTACAGCTTTACTGATATCGCCCGTTAAAAGCACTTTATTAACGCCATCACTGATCTGTAATACACAGGAATTATTATTGTTATTGCTACCTACTGATGAGGGAGATAAGGTGGTCAGCGTTAATTTACCTAACTGGTGTACTTGCCCACTGATACATTGTTGATAATTTATATAACGATTAGGCTGAAGATTATTTCTTTGATTCATTAAATCAGCTTCACCTGCATAAGCCTGTTTTATGTGCAGGTTATTTTGAATCGCCTCTCTTCCTCCTGCATGGTCATTATCACTGTGGCTAATAAAAAAATAGTCTAACTGCGTTATACCACGCGCTTGTAAATAAGGTAAAACAGTGCTTTCTGCGACAGCATAGCGACCGCCATAACTTGGCCCCGTATCATACAATATGCTATGGCCGTCACTATAAATTAAGATTGCTAAACCTTGTCCAACATCAAAAACCTCTAGTTGCCACTGCTGCTCATTTTGCCATTTTTGCTCCACAGCTCTAATACCGACAAAGACCAACAGTATTGACGGTAATAGCCACATTTTAGTGTGGCTGATATTAAAAAAACGCTGTATTAAACTCAATAATAAAAAGAATAAACTGAAAAGGATAAAGGTTAAGATCAATACAATATGCAATTGAGATAACATCAAGTATCCAGCAGAAAGTATTGAGAAGTAATGCAGAAAATAACTAAGTAATTGGTCACTAATGGTGAATAGAGCAACCCCTACGGGTTCTATTAACAGTAAAAACAGTACGCCGAGTAACGTCAGTGGAATAATGAACCAAGAAAATAATGGAATGGCAATCAAGTTAATCGGTAGTGCATAAAGACTAATTGCTGAAAAATTAATTAATTGAATTGGCAACATAAATAAGGTTAAAACTAACTGCAATAGCAATAAACCTTTAATGGTAATGAATAATCGTTGTAATTTGGCCTGATACCATGATTTTTTCTGTTCTGCAGTTTGCTGAGGCCGTTGTAATAACCAAATAAATGCCAATATGATACTCATTGCCATAAAAGATAACCATAAACTACTGCTCAAAATAGATAATGGATCTAGCATCAAAATGATCCACAGGCATAAAAGGAGTAAATCCAACAGGCTGATTTTTTGTTTACTTGAGAGAACTAACACACTCGTTAACAACATCAATAATGCACGCTCTGTCGGTAAAGAAAACCCGGAAATATAGCCATAACTTACACACACCAATAACCCAACGAAGTTTACTAAGCGCCAACGAAACCAACCTAAATATCTTTCTGGTAATAATTGCTTAAATAGTGCATTTAAAATCACCGTAGACAATATAAACAACAACCCGATATGCAACCCAGAGATGGCAAATAAATGGGCAATACCAAGCTGCTTAATCAAGCTTTTATCGTGCTCATTTAATAGACTTTTATCGGCAAAAATAAGAGCCAGTAGACTACCTTGCTGTGACAGTTCGTTAGTAGCTTGCATCACTTTTTTATACAAACTTGCCCGTATTGATATACGCTTATCAATGACTTTAATATGTTGTTTAATATTCGCGATATAAGCTATGTGCTGTGAATAGCGCCATTTTTGCCGATCAAAACCATAGGGGTTAGCTTTACCTTGTAACGCTTTAAACCTCACTTTAAATTGGTGTACTTGGCCTGCTTGGACTTGCAGACTGGGTTTATACCATTGCATTTCAACTAATGGGCAAAAATCACAGTATTGGTCATTGATGGAAATAATTCTTGCTATAAAATAACCAGTATTTTTTGTATTGATTAATGATTTAACCCTGACAATTATGGTATTGTCTTGTCTGCTAAGTGTAGAATAGGTCTGACTTACTTGTTGCTTATGTTCTTTAATGTTTGAAATATTATTTGCTAATTGATGTTTTCCTTGTTCAGGATTGGATATTGAAGCACGTGAAGGTGATCGCAGTGGTGCTAAACCTTTTGCTACTAAAGGTGTTGTTAACAGATCATTTGCAAGTAGCGGTTTATAGTTAATGGATTCAAAAGACCCACCAAATAAACTAACGTAACTAAAAAGGCTAAAATAAAGTGCTGTAAATGGCAAAATAGCCAAATATCTCCACCTTGGCCAACATAAAAAAACAAAAATACACAGCACACAACTGAATATACCACTATAATTGACTAGTTGTGGCCAATACAGAGTGGTAACAAAAACAGCGATTGAGAGCCATATTGTTATTCTCATTTTTTCCCGTTTACAAAGATAAAGTTTAATTATATGCCAAAAAAATTTATTAAACGTTTTTCCCCTAATCCAGAAACATTAAAAGCTCACCCGCATTTAAAACATTTTGGCGCTAAATTACAAAACCCCAACTTATGGCATATAAATAGGCGTAGTGCAGCAGGTGCGGTTGCCGTTGGATTATTTTGTGCGTGGATGCCGATCCCTTTTCAAATGCTACTTGCCACTTTTGTGGCGATGTTTTTTTCTGTTAACCTGCCTATTTCAGTTGCATTGGTTTGGTTATCTAATCCCTTCACTATGCCGCCGTTGTTTTATGGCGCTTACCGTTTAGGCGCATTCATACTGCAACAACCTCTAATGGACTTTCATTTTAAACTTTCATTTCATTGGATTATTAATGCCTTAGAAACCATTGCGCCGGTTATGTTTTTAGGTTGCTTGATACTTGGTTGTATTAGCGCATTTGTTGGTTATTGGGGCTTTACCGTATTCTGGCGTTATAGTTCTGTACAAAAATGGAAAAAAAGAAAACGTACGCCAAAACGTTAACTTATCTATTAAGCTTTGAACCTAAAGCAATAACCTGATGATTAAATGCTATACCAAAAGCATCATTAAGCTTAGTTAACAATCGCGAAAATAATATCAATACGCTATATTTTGTTAATGTTTATCACTAAATTGTAACCAAGCTTATGCGATTTCGTTTAACGACATGAGGCTGGTTGATATCACATCTTCATTTTATTTTATCTTGGGGTAGCAAATGTGGACACTGTCATTGTACTAATTAATTAAGTTTCAAATATTACAATACGATTAATTTTGTGCGCTTCAAGGCAAATTATTAAATATTGAATTCAAGTAGTAACTGAACCTTAATAAAGCGCTCGAGTTTATGGTTTATTTAATTTATCCTATCTATACATCGGCATTATCAATAATATTGAATATTTTTTATTGTTATCAATGCTTGCTTGTTTTCGGTTAGCCCTACAACTTTACTTATTTTTATTGAAGTCAGTTATTAATGATGTTCTTCAATATTTTAACATTGGAACTCCCATGAAAATGTATCAATACATAATGCCTACTTTACTACTCAGCGCTTTTTCATTACCAGCGTTGGCAGAAAGCTTAAGTAACGAGACCGTTTCTAGTAACAATTATGTGACTGTTACAGGCTATTTAGGGGCACGCCTCGATCAAGATATTAAGAATGATTACAGTGGACAAGATGTTGATATTAGTTCTGAACTCGCACAGGCCGTCTCTCTAGGTTGGTATTACGCTAAAAACGCAGAGGGAGAATTGATTTTTTCTAATAGTAAGCAAAATTTCTCATCACCAAATGACTTTGATGTTGATGTTTACGTGCAATACCTACATGTAGGCGGCAGAATATTATTTAGAACTAATTCGCCATTCTCATCCAGTATTGGATTAGGAATGGGTGCAACTCACTTTAATCCATCGGGTAGTCGATATGATGCAAAATTTGCTTTTTCTGGCAGCATTTCAGCGGGTATACGTTATCAATTGAGTGAGCAGTTTGCATTACGTAGTGATTTACGTGTTTATGGCACCTTTTTAGAAAATAGTGACGAGCTGTTTTGTGATAATGGTAGCTGTTTATTAGATGCTTCCGATCACCTGTATGTCGACGCAGAATTATTAGCGGGGATTGAATACAAATTTTAAGGATCTATCCTTCGATTCTTCTTCCTACAAAAAAGCCCTTCTAATTTAGAAAGGCTTATTCTCAGATTCGATGACTATACCACTACAATTAAGCGTTTTTAAAATAACTACTTACCAAGTATAAGTTTATTTTTGAGCTAACGCTTTAGTCACTTTTTCATATAGATCAACGGCCAGATCAGGTAACGCTAGTAGACGATTCAACTGCATTCTTATTAGCTCAATACGCTTTTTATCAAGACGTTTAAATTGAGTTAATGGTGTAATCAAACGTGAAGCGACTTGTGGATTTTGACGGTTAAGTTTAATCAATTGATCCGTCAAAAACGCATATCCGCTACCATCAATATTATGAAAGCGATAAGTATTACTCTGTGCAAATGCCCCCACTAAAGAGCGTAATCGATTTGGATTATTAAAATCAAAACTACGGTGTGTAAATAACGCTTCGATATTCTTAAGTGCATTATCTGAAGGTATACAAGCTTGCAGTGCAAACCACTTATCCATCACCAAACCATTCTCATGCCATTTATCATCAAATGCCTGCATAACAGCTTCACGGCAAGGTAATAAACCGTTGTTAGCAGCAGTTAACGCACCAAGATAATCGGTCATGTTATTACAATTAGCAATTTGTGCTGATACATATTCATCTGCTAATTGTTTATCAACGCGCGCAATGAAGGTTAACGCTAGATTTTTTAGTTTACGTATCGCAATATCATTAATATCGGGTTGATAAGCTTTTAACTGTTTATGGCGTAGATAAGTATCTACAAACAATTCATGCAATTGTGTCGCAATCTCTTGCAACATAAAGTCACGTGCGTGATGGATAGCATCGATATCAACCACGTCAAACAGTTCTCGCGCACCATTTTCACTAGTAAAAGTAAACATATCAGCGACGAGAGAAGGATCTAATGTTTCACTGACTAATACAGATTTGAACCCATCAATGAAAATAGAAGGTAATGACAGTGTTTGACCTTTATGTAAGGCGCGTACATTACTCACTAAATATTTATTAAATAAGGTCTGTCCGGCATCCCAACGAGAAAACTCATCGGTAGCAAAGCTCATAATATCTAATAGTTGTTCATCACTATAAGCGTATTGATATTTAACCGGTGCAGAGAAACCTCGGAACAAGCAAGGAACTGGGTGACTTTGTATATTTTTAAAGACAAAGGTTTGCTCTTTTTGAGTCAAACTTAACACGCGATTCTTTTTACCTGCTAATAATTCAATTGAATTACCATTACTATCTAACAGCTCAATATCGATGGGGATATGCAATGCAAGTTTTTTGCTTTGGTCTGCAGTTGGTTTCGTCTTTTGCTTAAATGTAAGCTGGTAGGTACGATTGGTTGCATCATAGTGATCAGTAACAAATACATTAGGTGTACCCGATTGTGAGTACCAACGTTTAAATAAGGTTAGATCAACGCCACTTGCATCTTGCATTGCAGCAACAAAATCATCACAGGTCACAGCTTGACCATCGTGGCGTTGCACATACAATTGCATACCTTGTTGGAATTTTGTTTCACCTAATAGAGTATGTAACATACGGATCACTTCTGAACCTTTTTCATACACGGTTAAAGTATAAAAATTGTTCATTTCCATGACACTTTCAGGACGAATAGGATGAGACATAGGTCCGGCATCTTCAGCAAACTGGTGGTCACGCATAGTCATCACATTCGCAATACGATTCACGCTGCGGCTACCTAAATCTGAACTGAACTCTTGATCTCGGAAAACCGTTAATCCCTCTTTTAAGCTTAATTGAAACCAATCTCGACAAGTAATACGGTTCCCAGTCCAGTTATGGAAATACTCATGTCCAATAACGGCTTCAATACCTAGGTAATCTTGGTCTGTCGCGCTTTGAGAATTAGCTAATACAAACTTAGAATTGAAAACATTTAACCCTTTGTTCTCCATCGCACCCATATTAAAGAAATCAACGGCAACGATCATATAGATATCTAAATCGTATTCTAAATTAAAACGTTGTTCATCCCATTGCATGGATTTTTTAAGTGAAATCATCGCGTGTTGTGTTTTATCTAAATTGCCTTTATCAACAAACAAGGCCAATTTCACATCGCGTCCACTTTTTGTCACATAGCTATCTTCTAAACGATCAAAGTCACCAGCTACCAAAGCAAACAAATAAGCAGGTTTAGGGAATGGGTCTTGCCAACAAACAAAGTGACGACCGTCATCAAGGTCACCTTGATCTACTTGATTACCGTTAGATAATAGAAAAGGATAAAGCGCTTTATCTGCAATCACTTTGGTCGAAAATTTAGCCAACACATCGGGACGGTCTAGGTAATAAGTGATACGACGGAAACCTTCAGCTTCACATTGTGTACAGAAAGCATCTCCCGATTTATATAACCCTTCAAAGGCTTGGTTAGCTGCAGGGTCTATTTCAGTGTTAATTTCTAACTTAAATGACGCAGGCAGATTGTGAATGTTCAAGCCGCCTTCAACTAATTCAAAGTCAGTATAATCAACATCATCAACTAAAATAGAAACTAAATTTAGTGCTTCACCGAATAAAAATAAAGGCGTGATCGCTTGGCTAACTCGTTCAACACGACTCACGGCTTTGACCTTTGTTTGGTTATCAAACAAATCGAATTCAAGGTCAATACTGGTAATCGTATAATCTGATGGACGGTAATCACTTAGGTATTTTTCTTGTGGATTTTTTTCTATATTCTCTGCTACGAGAGAGTCGACTTGGCTCATTATTTATACACTCTTAAGTCTGGGGAAATAATACGCTTAATATACAAGAAGGCTTACTATTTGCTAAGCCTTATTTGCATAGAACCTGTGACACACAATGATCTAAACATTGATGAGTCATGTTAATAGGGTTTAACTAATATGTAATCTAGGCTAATCAGACCGAAGGACCTTTGTTTAGTTCCATATGCATATTAATCACCCCTTCTTCTATATCTCTTTGTGTAGAGAAGCCTAATTTTTTGGCTAATGTTGCCATGCCTCGATTGCTTAACATGGTCATTCCTGCAAGGTATTTGGTTCCTTTTGTTGTTTGATAACTAATCAATTTACTGAGTAAAACTTTGCCTAACCCTAATCCTTGCATCTCAGAGCTTACCACCATTCCAAATTCAGCTTCGGTATTGTCAGGGTCAGTGGAAGCGCGGATCACTGCTAACGTTTCTTGCTCTTCAGCCCCGGCTAAACGCACCGCAATAAAAGCCATTTCTCGTTGATAATCTATTTGCGTTAACATCGCCATCTCTTCGTGAGTCATTGAGCCTCGTTGTGAGAAATAACGTTTATATCTATCTTCTTTGGTTAATCCATCATCAAAAGTTTTATGCCTGACTTCATCTTCAGCTTTAATCGGACGAATTAATACCTTCTGACCATCTTTGAGCGTGACTATCTCTTCTAATTGTTTGGGATAAGGGCTAATAGCAAAGCGATTAACTGAATTATCGCGACTGTTAGCATTAGTGCGTGATAGTTTGACTTGGCTGTCAACGATGATCACATCACTACCGGAAACTAATACCGGATTTAAATCTAAATCGTTAATTTCAGGGTTGTCCAACAACATTTGCGAGATCTGCGTCAGCATTAAACATACCGCTTGCATATCAAAGTCCCTAGCATGTTGCTTAACTTTGATTTTTTTATCTTTAATACCTTGAATCACTAGGTAGCGTGCGAGCGCCATATTTAATGGGGGTAAGGCAACCACGGCATTCTCTAAAGTGGTTTGTAAGTCGCGTGCATCGCTGTCTTGGGAAATGGCAATAACAGGGCCAAAAATAGCATCTTGCTTGATCATGACTCGCAGCTCTAACGCTAATCCTGACGCAACCATTTTCTGCAGTGTAAAACCATTTAATCGTACATCAGGCAAAGCGGTCTTAATACGTAATTTAATAGAATTTAAAGCAGAGTCTAATTCTCTGGCATTATTAATGTTTAACATCACGCCATGCACTTGTGACTTATATTGAATATCAGGCGAATTAATTTTAACTGCCAACGGATAACCAATAACTTTGGCTTTTTCGATAGCGTCTTCAATATCTTTAGCGATAGCAGTATCAATAGTATTAAGATGATAAGCATCTAATAAAGGTTTAGTCGCATAAGTATCCAATTTAACGTTTTGTGGCAATGCTTGTCGATCATGATCAGAAAATTCACAAGTGGCTTGCAGTTCAAAACGCTGTTTAATGTACTCGGCTGCGATATCTGCCTCGTAAATTAAATGATCAGGCAATGTCGTCGGAGTCTCCATTAATAACTTCTTATTTCGACGATATTGTACTAAGTGCATAAATGCGGTGATCGCACCATTAGGAGTACGAAATGTCGGAATTTTTGCATTAGCAAACATTTGTCGCGCCGGTTTAGCAGCTTCTTCTCCGGTCCAGTTGGTCAAAATATTAATCTGTTTTCGTTTTGGATGCTGCTTAATCACATCAATAATCGCTTGAGCTGTCTCTTCACTATCAGATAAAGCAGAAGGTGAATGCATGATCAGTACCGCATCTACTTTATCATTATCCATTAAATGCCCTAATGCCGTAGCATATCGCTTCGGATCTGCATCACCAATCATATCAATGGGATTATTATGCGACCAATTTACTGGCAAACAAGCATTTAATTTATCCATCACAGAGTTATCTAGTTCAGCTAACCGCCCGCCTTCTTCCACTAAATTATCTACGGCTAAAACGCCTAAACCTCCCCCATTACTAATAATGGCAAGCCGTTCACCATGTAAATAATTGGAATAGGCAAGTGTCTCTACTGCTGCAAATAGTTCGTGTAAGTCATGTACTCTTAGCATACCGGCACGCTTAATTGCCGCATCATAAACGCTATCATGACCAAAATCACCGCGGCTGTGCAACGCCGCTGCTTTAGCGCCAAGTACTGAACTCCCTGATTTAATCACCAATACCGTTTTATGTTGTGCAATAGCACGTGCTGCAGAGATAAAATCGCGCGCATTATCAATATTATCGATATACAGCAAAATAGATTGAGTTTTAGGGTCTCGCGCTAAATAGTCTAGCAATTCAGCAAAGGAGATGTCTTGCGCATCACCTAACGAAATAAAGGCAGAAAAACCGATCCCCTTGCTGGTTGCCCAATCTAATACCGTGGTACAAACCGCCGCAGATTGAGAAATAAAAGCAATATTTCCCGGTAACGCATTACAGTGCGCTAAACTAGCATTCACTAAATTGTGTGGATTAATAATACCTAAGCTACTCATGCCTAGCAGACGAATTTTATGTGTTGCAGCAATATCGTAAATACGATTAGAAACCGCATGGTCGCTTTCAGTTGTTACAATAATTGCTGAGTGGCAGCCTTTTTCGGCTAAGGCTTCTAATATGTCAGGAATACGAAATTCATTAGTACAAATAACCGCTAAATCCGGCACAATCGGCAAATCGCTCACCTGCTTATAAGCAAGTACCCCATGTACCGAAGTATATTTAGGCGTTACAGGCATAATAGGCCCGTTAAAGCCTGCAGCTAATAAGTTATTCATCACTAAATAACCCGCTCGCTTAACATTAATAGATGCCCCGATAACAGTGATCGACTGCGGATTGAAGAAGTGTTTAAGTAACTGCAAACTCATAGAAAACTCGCCTCATATAAACATTAAAAATAATTGCTACTTGTTATCATTCACGACCCACAAATCACCAACCTAAGAATAAACTGATTCCGAGCATAAAAGTAAAAATCTAACCACTATAAGTTTACCCTTTCAAAGGAATCCTGCTGTGTTTTTTAAATAAAATCAGAGCCATATCATTTAAATATTTTACGAATTCATTTGCTCACTCAGAGTACTAGGCTTACACTCGCCCTTTTGCCCAGTTCGGAGTGATTTGTGCCTTTTATTATTGAATCTAAAAAAATTATTAAACTCAGCTTTCCGATATTTATTGCACAGTTTGCACAAACAGCAATGGGCTTTGTAGATACGGTAATGGCAGGTGGTGTAAGCTCAACAGATATGGCAGCAGTAGCGATCGCATCGAGCATTTGGCTTCCTTGTATTCTGTTTGGAGTAGGTGTTTTAATGGCCATTGTGCCTTTAACCGCACAAGCACATGGTGCAAACGATCTGCTACAAATCCCTAAAACTGGACAACAAGGTTTATACCTGGCTTTATTATTATCTATTCCGATAGCGGTGATCTTATTTAACGCCAGCTTATTAATGAATATAATGGATATTCACGATTTATTGGGAACGATCACCGTACAGTATTTATATGCCATGATTTTTGCTATACCTGCTTTTTTGCTATTTCAGGCTTTGCGCAATTATATCGAGGGGTTATCACTAACCAAACCGGCAATGGTGATTGGATTTTTAGGTCTAATCGCAAATATTCCACTTAACTGGATGTTTGTTTACGGTGAATTAGGCGCGCCAGCATTAGGTGGTGCAGGTTGCGGTGTCGCCACTGCAATTGTGTATTGGTTGATGACGTTTGCGCTAGCGGGTTATGCTTTTTATACAAGAAAATTAAAGCATTATCCTCTGTTTAAACAATTTACAAAACCCGACTTCAGACATCTATTATCTATCACTAAGTTAGGGTTACCTGTAGCCGTTGCTTTGTTCTTTGAAGTCACCATCTTTGCCGCAATAGCGGTATTAATTGCGCCATTAGGTGCTAATATTGTTGCTTCACATCAAATTGCGATTAACTTCTCTTCAATGGTCTTTATGTTACCAATGAGTATCGCTAATGCGGTCAGTATTCGTGTTGGTTTTAACCTCGGCCAAAAAAGAAATGAGGAGGCGAAACAAGCTAGCTATGCAGGACTTGCTATTGGTTTAGGCTTGTCAGTAATAACAGCACTATCCACCGTTATTTTCAAAGAAAACATTGCCTTATTATATTCAGATAACCGAGCAGTTATCGACCTAGCGATTACCCTAATTCTTTTCTCTGCGATTTACCAATGTGTTGATTCGATACAAGTGGTGGCAGCAGGTGCATTGCGTGGTTACAAGGAGATGACAGCTATTTTCACACGGACTTTCATCTCTTACTGGGTAGTTGGATTACCACTGGGTTATATTTTAGGAATGACCGACTTATTAGTTTCACCGCTTGGAGCCAAAGGGTTTTGGATAGGTATTACGGTTGGTTTAACCGTAGCAGCGATCTTATTAGGCCAGCGTCTGTATACGGTGCAAAAACACCTTTTTGCCTAATGACTCGAATAATAATGGTTAGCTTAAAGGTGAGACACTGCAGCGATAGCCATCATTATAGTTATAGTTAGTCAGAGAATGACCAAATAACAGGCATTGATAAATAGTACTTTAATCAATGCCTGTACTTGTTAAATCACGTATCAATATGGTTTAAGGTTTAAATGTACTTAATGTTTAAACGCACTTAATGCTTAAATGGGCTCAGCCCTTTAAATAACTGCCATGTCATCCTATAGACTAATAAACATAATAATAACAAACTGGCAAAGATAATCCCTATTACAGACAGCGTTGATAATAGATTCAATCCCCCTGTTAAACCAGAGTCCCATTCACCACCTAAATATTGATACCCCCCTTGTCCTATTAGATAAAAGAACAAAAAAATGAGCAAGCCGCTCCATGCCCCTTTTAGGTCCTCCTTTGAAGGAGATAAATGTAAGCTGATCGCGGCACATAAATAAGCCCAAGTAACAACATGATAAGGAGAGGCTAAATAAGCGTTTTTAAAGAAGAAAAAAAGATCACCACTTAAAGCAAGTAACGAATGCCAATGAAGGGAATATAAGTCGTTCAGAAGTGTGCTTTGAATGATAAGCAATAAAGTATCGCTATCCTTTAACAATAACAATGTTAACAAATAAATACAGCCTAGCCCGCCGAATAGAGGTGCAATACCGATCAGGAAGTTGCCCAACACTTTCCATAGTTGACGGTTATCGTAGCAGTGTGTCACATAACCTAATGTGCCACGTCGGTCAGGGTTAAATAAAACAATCCGCTGAATCTTATGGCCAAATAAAACACAACACAATGCATGAGACAACTCATGAACAGGCGTACCAATCCAAGCGCTGATGTAGATAAGGCGCCCGCTTAACATGTTATTTGCCAGTACCAACACCCATTTTTGCAAAAGAAATAGGATCCCGACCAACACAAAAAACATCCCCAAATGACTACACAAGGCTGCTAACTGAGCCACAGACCAAGATACCCACTGAAGTGATAGACTATTTATAACATCTAGAAATGCTGCCATTTAATCGAGCCTAATGATAAGTTTGATCACTTTTTAACGCTATATTTGCTAAGAGTCTAACTGATAAGACTTGATTCTCGCTACTAAAAAGTCAATAGCGGCTTTCAACTTAGGCACTTGATAACGTTGTTTCTGATACAGCAAATAAATGCCTAAATTTGGGCTCTGTGTAATGGTCAAAGTCGGGGTTATTGAGAGTTCAATTAACTCACCAGAGTGCAAATAATGCGCTAGTGCCCAGCGTGGCATCATTAAAATACCTTTGCCCGCAATCGCTTTTTTCAATAACCAAGGGCCATTATTAGAAATTAACACAGGCGCAGCCGAGACATCCTGCCATTGCCCATTTATTTCGCATAACCAAGGAGTGGGGCCAACGGGTGTTTTAAAATATAATCCATGATGTTGCTGCAAACTCAATGCATCAGTGGGATAACCAAAACGTTCGATATAGTTTGTAGAAGCCACTGCAATAAATTCATTATTCATTAATTTAATGGCAACCACTCGCTCATCTGGCGCATAGCCACCTCGAATAGCTAAATCCACCTCATCGCGAGCGAGGGTACTTAATTCATCACTTAAATTTACATTCAAAGTTATTTGTGGATATAAACTTGAAAACTCATCTAATAACGGTAATAAAATTTGTTCGCCAAAGCCAACTGTTGAAGTGATGTTTAACACCCCCATAGGAGTGGTTTGGTAAGAACGCACAGATTCATCAGTTATTTCCAACGACTTTAAAATATCACTGACTTGATGGTAATAACGTTGTCCAATTTCAGTCAGTGTCACCACACGTGTTGAACGTTTTAATAATGTAGCCCCCAAACTTTTCTCTAAATCCGCAATGCGTCTAGATAAAGAGGAAGGAGGGACAGAAAATAGCGTCGCGGCTTTAGTAAAGCTTCCCGTTTCAACAACTTGAACAAAATATTTAAGGGCTCGTAGTTGATCCATGGTATTCCTTATCACAAAAATATTTGAAACAAAGCGGGCAACATAGCATAAAGAGGCAATGTTACTGCGTTTTATTATTGTCATAAAGACAATAGTAAATACTAAATTGGCTACTATATCTTACCGTTTAAAATTGCCATAATTATTTCACGTTTTACGTTCAATCTTTATTAAAAGGAACAAACAATGACAACATTTACCGCTATTAACTTAATTAAACGCCCTCAAAGTGGTGTAATTGATTCATCAATATTTGACGTTGTAGAAAAACAGATCCCAACGATTGCACCGGGACAGGTTTTGGTTAAACAAAATTACATGTCATTAGATCCTGCTATGTTTGGTTGGATGAGCTCAGATACAAATAGTTATATTCCTCCCGTTGCATTGGGCGATGTTATGCGTAGTTCTGGTATTGGCGAAGTCACTGTTAGCAACCATCCAGATTTTGTTGTTGGTGACCGTGTGATGGGCATGATGGGTTGGCAAGAATATTTTGTCAGTGATGGTGAAGGTCTCAATAAAGTAACCGCACCTTTGCCTGATGAGAGCATTCTCTCTGTTTTTGCATTACCTGGTTTAACTGCTGTACAAGGCTTATTTAATGTCGGTAAACCAAAAAAAGGTGAAACATTAATTGTGACAGGCGCAGCCGGTTCAGTAGGCTCTATTGTCGGTCAACTTGCTAAAGCAGAAGGTTTGCGTGTCATTGGTGTTGTAGGTAGCCAAGAAAAAGCAGACTGGATAGTCAATGAATTAGGCTTTGATGCAGCAATCAATTATAAAACGGATGATTTGGATGCACAATTAGCCGCAGCGGCACCTGACGGTATCGACTTATTCTTTGAAAATACCGGCGGTCCTATTCAACACTTAATCTTTGACCGTATTAATGCGCATGGCCGTGTGGTGGTATGTGGTTTAATTGCAGATTATCATAATGAAGTGCCTGCAGCCGGTCCAAGTTGGTTAAATATCATTAAGCGCCGTATTACTGTACAAGGTTTTACTATGCCGGATCACTTCCATCAAGTACCAGAATTATTAGAAAAATTAACCCCTTACGTGATGGCAGGAAAAATTAAACACCGCACACATTTATTGAATGGATTAACTTCTGCCATTGATGGTTTAAATCTTTTCAGCACCGGAGCAAATAAAGGTAAGTTGATTGTTAAATTATAAAATGAGCGTCTTTGATTGTGTGTTAAGGGTTAAATATTAGCTCTTGGCGGGTAATCACCCTAGCCCAAGTCGAAACTCATCAGATTCGCCGTACACTTTGCATGTGCGGCTTTTTATTTGTATTGTTCAAGTAAATAGTAATTAACTCAACTTAAACCATTAAACTAAATAGGAATAATGATGACTCGCAATACTATATTATTTGATATCAATGAAACCGTGCTTAATTTAGATTTATTAAAACCTAAGTTTGCTCAAGCCTTTGGCGATGATTCAGTCAGTTCCCTTTGGTTTGCAACACTGTTGCATTCTTCAACGGTTGCTGCAGTAACGGGACTAAAAACAGGCTTTGCTGCCTTAGCTGCAGATATTTTAGATATCATCGCAGCCCGCAAAGGCGTGACTTTATGCGCGGATGATCGAGATAGTATCCTGGTTACTTTTGCAAGTTTGCCAGCCCATGAGGACATAAAATCTGCATTAACACATTTACGAGAGAATGGTTATCGTACGATTGCTTTTTCAAACTCTTCATTAGCATTAATTAACAAGCAAATACAAAACGCTGGGTTAATTGATTATTTTGATGAAGTCGTTTCAGTTGAAGAAACCGGTAGCTTTAAGCCAGATCCTAAAGTTTATCAATTTGTAGCAGATCATTTAGGTCAGCCTATTTCAGCACTTCGTTTAGTTGCTACACATGATTGGGATACACATGGTGCGATGTCAGCCGGAATGCTTGCCGCTTATATCGATCGTTCTGGTGCCCCCTATCACCCGCAATACTTGAAACCAGTCATTGATGCCACCAATATGAATGATGTGGTTGAGCAGATAATCAGTGAAGACAGCGATAGTAAACAATGAAAATAGACAATCAGAGGCAGGCACCATAAGCAGGTAATCATAAACAGGTAACCATAAACAGATAACCATAGTAAAAAGCGACAAAAACAATTAATAAAAAGCCTTTAAATATTGGTTTTTTATCTATCCTTGTTAAAAACCACCTGTTCATATTTAACTAAACTGGTGGTTTTATATTGCAATGATGCTATTGCAAATACTCAATGCACTCTAACAGCAAGAGTGGTTATATATACATTTTTTTAAAGCAGCTAATTTAAAATGAAAAACAACGTGCCTACTGTCATTCCACCCATTACATAATTAAAGCGTTTTTTTCGTTTTGGTGTAGTTAATAGTTGAGAAATGGTTACACCAAGATAAGCCCAAAGGCTAATCGCAACAAAACCAGTGATCGCAAAACAGAACATGATCCATAACCCAGACTCAATATACTGTTCCCCTGCAATCGTAAAGCTACTGATACTACCAACACACATTGCCCAAGCTTTCGGGTTTACAAACTGAAAGCAGGATGCTGAAAACAGACTCATTGGTTGACTCTCAGTATGTTGGCCTTCAACCTGTAAAGGAGATAACGTTGTAACCTCAGTAGATGCCGTTGTTACTTTCCAGGCTAGCCAAAATAAATACAATGAACCGACAACTTTTAATGCTTGATATAACTCAGGATAACGCTCAAACACAACACCAAAGCCTAATAGTATAGATGCTAATAAACAGGCAATACCGATCACAATACCAAAAATATGTGGCAAGGTTTTTTGGTAACCAAATTGAGCGCCAGAGGCAAGTAACATTACATTGTTAGGTCCGGGCGTTACTGACATAACAAATGCAAAGATGGCAATAGCCATCAATAATGATAAATCCATATTAGCCTCCCTTTAGCAGATTGCGGAAATGACTAACAGCAAGATTAAGCAAGTTATTTTTATTTAATTCATGTGTGATCTCTGCTTTGGTTCTGCCTATATCCTGAAGTATAAAATCAGGCAATTTTTGCAATTGTTGACGTGTTTTATAAAGTCTCATCATCGCCCCCATTTTATTTATTTTTTTTTGCATGCCCATTCTCCTTAACAATTACTGTGAATGATCATTGTAAACAAGCCGACAACTCAATACAGATTCAAATAAAATAACTTTGCAGATACAGATAGCCAATACAAATGACTGTATGGCGCACAAAAGAACAAACTGTATGGTGATAAATTCATATTGACAGGTATATTAATACAGATAAAAACATCATAACTGCAACAGTGCGTTTTCATTAAATCAGAAACAACAAGTTGAATTTAGAGTTTCAGCACTTAATGATTGAGGTAGATATTAATAGGAAAGCAAGGATAGCATGAAATTATACGATAAAGTCGCAAAGGGTTTACGTGAAAATATTCACAATGGTTTATTTGTAGCGGGAGATAAATTGCCCTCAATTCGGCAACTGGTTACAGAGCATTGCGTCAGCATTTCAACCGTGCAACAAGCTTATCATCAACTTGAGATGGAAAACTTAATTGAAGCCCGCCCTAAGTCTGGTTATTTTGTTGCCTATAAACCCATTGCAGCCACTCTACCAGTGACCTCTCGTCCAGCCCAAAGACCAATCGAAGTATCACAATGGCAACAAGTCCTAGAAGTACTGCTTGCCAAAGAAAATGTTTCAACGGTACAACTGCAACATGCAATGCCTAATATGACAGTGCCCAGTTTGGCCCCACTGTTAAAAAAGATGACATCACTAATGCGTCATCAAGCGTCACTGAGTTTACCCTATGGTAATATTGAAGGCTCATTAGTGTTAAGAGAGCAAATAGCTAAGCTCGCTGCTCATTCGGGCTGTGTATTGCACCCGGATGATCTAGTGATCACATCCGGTTGCCAAGAAGGTTTATCGGTTTGTTTACGATCCGTTACTGAACCTGGTGATGTTGTTGCCGTTGAATCACCGAGTTTTTATGGTTCAATGCAAGCCATTAAAACCGCCAACTTAAAAGCTATCGAGATCCCAACTAATGCTGAAAATGGATTAAGTTTAGAAGCCTTAGAACTTGCACTAGAGCAGTGGCCAATCAAATCTATTTTAGTGACCCCTACGTGCAATAACCCAATGGGTTACAGTATGCCTGAAGCAGCGAAAAAACGCCTTTATCAGCTCGCTCAGAGTTATGATATTACCATCATCGAAGATGATATTTATGGTGATATAAGTTACCAATCTCCCCGTCCTAAAAGTATCAAATCATTTGATGAAGATGGCCGTGTTTTATTGTGTAGCTCATTTTCTAAAACCGTTGCTCCAGGGATTCGTGTCGGATGGATCGCGCCTGGCCGCTACCGAGATAAAGTGACCCACGTAAAATATGTAAGCAGTTCAATGTGCCCAACTTTACCGCAATTGGCGATAGCAGATTTCATTAAAAGTGGAGGTTATGAACGACATACGAGAAAAGTACGGTTATTGTATAAACAAGGACGAGATCATCTTATCAAATGCATCAAACAACACTTTCCTAGTGATACGCGTATCAGCTTTCCGAAGGGAGGTTATATCTTGTGGGTAGAGTTGAACAAACGCTATGACGCAGTAAAACTATCGACACAATGTAAACAAGGTAACGTCAGTATTGCACCTGGCATTTTATTCTCAGCTACTGGCAAATATCGGCATTGTATGCGTCTTAACTTTAGTGAAAAAACAGAAATAGAACGTGAACAAGGTATACAACAACTTGGCTTTTATATCGCGAAACAAGAACAGGATTAATACCCATTCCTCTAGATAGCTGATCACATACTTAATGAAATTGGTCAGCATACAACTTGTTCTTACAGGGTTAGCATGATTAGTTTTTTGATTTTAACTAATTTACAGTTATCATAACGCGATAATTAATATCGCTTAACATTCATAATGGTTAATTTCCCAAAAACTGGGTAACAGCTATACCCGTTATACCTTAAATGTACTTTTACCGCTTGAGGCACCACTCGTTAATGGCCAACAACATCCAAAACATCAAACAAAGCTATGACCATCAAGGTTACTTTGTGATGCGTAACTATTTTAATGAAGCTGAAATAAGTGCATTGAGAGAAGTGATATTGACCTTTCATAATGCATGGAAGCAGGCCAATAAAAGGTTCTACCAAGAAGAGGCATTTAATTCTTCACTTATTACGGGGAGTGAATATTTAAATGATGATGATCGTGTTTCTCTATTTAATTTTATTAGCTCAAATAAAGTAATGGATATGGTTAATACGGTGCTCCCTAATCACCCTGCTTTTATGAATACGCAATTATTCTTTAATCCATACAATCAGCAACAAGAGAACTTTTGGCATCGAGATTGCCAATACGATCACGACCTCGTAGGTCAACAAAAAGCAATTCAAGAAACACAAGTATTACATCTTCGCGTGCCACTATTTGACGAACCAGGCATGGAGCTTGTACCTGGTTCTCACAAACGCTGGGATAGTACTGAAGAGTTGGATGTTCGACTCGCACGTAAACGAAAATTTAGCAGTGATAGTTTATCGACGGGTAAACAAATTGAATTAGCAGCAGGTGATCTATTAGTATTCTCAGCGGATATGATCCATCGTGGTATATACGGTTTAGATCGATTAGCTTTTGATATTTTAGTGTTTGATTCAACAGGCGATTTTGTAGATTATGTTGATGATGACTGTTTGCCCAATGAACAGATGTTAAAACACATAAGTAACCCTAGTTTATTTAACAATACCCTAAGGCTAAAAGCGTTACAGTTAGCCAATCACAGCGACCAAGTTCTGGTTTAAAAAGCTTACTTAAGATCAGGGGCTGGATAAGAAAAACAACCCCACACCCAATTTAATGACTTATGGTTTATAACTTATGACTTATGACTTAACCAATAAAAGTAAAATCTATTTAGTTAACAGCTTAAAATAACTATGATCATTGGTTAGTTAAATTGTGGAAATTTTAACCTGAAGAGAGGACTCATGTGCAATTACAAACACAATTTACGGGATAAGTTGCCTATCCTGATCATAAAGGTGTCGATGTCACCCCACTTTACAAAGATAATCATGAAGAAGTAAGTTTATTGCATTTTTCGCCTCTTAGTGAAATCAGTATGAAGGTTCCGGGAGGCGCAGAGTTACTGGTACTCGCAGGCTCATTATCAGAGCAAAACGATAAATTAATAAAATACAGTTGGTTACGGATACCTGTATCGGCCAATCAATGTTTAACATAAAATAATAAAATCGCCTTTAATATGTCAAGATAACCACTACCCATTAACATATCAAAATAACCACTACCCATTAACATATCAAAATAACCACTGCCCTTTAGCATGTCAAAATAACCACTGAACGTGGCGCTGCTAAGTAACTGTCCTTGAACCAGTGCTTTTTATCTCCTTCAATATGTATATCATTTCCGTCCGACAAAGAGGTATCCACTGCACGTAACCATTTACCATGTCGAGCTTTCGGTAATTCAAATTGCAATGCTTCCCAATAGGCATTAAAAATGACAAATGAAACTCCTCCACAATCTGGGTGTTGGCTTTCTAATGCAATAGAATGTGAATCTTCACCCCAGTTAGGCTTGTTAAGCTTGACTCCATGCCAGCTAATACGAGCCTGTGCAATAATGTCATGCAAAGAGTTACGCTTTGATTCATCAAAACAAACAAATTCCAACATATTGCGTTGATCAAGTAATGCTTTAGTGAAACGAAATTGTTCACTATTTTTTTCTAAGTCACCCCAATCCAGCCAAAAATCAATATTATCCTGGCAGTAACCATTGTTATTGCCTTTTTGTGTTCGTGCTATCTCGTCCCCCATTAATAACATTGGGGTACCTAAAGAAAGTAGATTAATCACCATCATATTTTTCATTTGTTGATTACGTAATTTTAAAATATGAGGGTCAGTAGTGTGCCCTTCTACACCATGATTCCAACTAAAGTTATGGTCACAACCATCTCCATTATTCTCACCGTTTTCCTGATTATGTTTATCGTTATAGCTGACCAAATCAGCCAAGGTAAAACCGTCATGACAGGTAATAAAGTTAACCGATTTTGCCGGCTCAAGTGAGCGGTCGCCATAAATGTCCGGACTACCGATTAAACGTGCAACAAATTGCGTGATCATGCCATGGTCACCTTTGACAAAACGACGTACGTCATCACGGAAATGTCCATTCCATTCACGCCAACGCTGCCCTGCCAAACTGCCAACTTGATACAAACCACCAGCATCCCATGCTTCTGCAATTAATTTCACAGGGGCAAGTATTGGGTCAGTATCGATACTCCATAACGTCGGTGGGCTTAGCATTGGATGCCCTGATTCATCGCGCGATAAGATCGAGGCTAAATCAAATCTAAAACCATCAATATGCATTTTTTCAACCCAAAAATGCAAACTATCAATGATCATACGACGCACAACTGAATGGGTACCATTTAGGGTATTACCACAGCCACTAAAATTCATATAATGTTTCTTATCTTCCGATAAAATATAATAATCTGAACTATCAAAACCTCTAAACGAATAGGTAGGGCCTTGTTTATCACCCTCTGCAGTATGGTTATAAACCACATCTAAAATAACCTCTATATCGGCGGCATGTAATGCTTTAACCATGTCTCGAAACTCATTAATAGGACCGAGTAATGACTGGTCAGCACTATATTCACGGTGTACTGAAAATAAAGAGATAGGGCTATAACCCCAATAATTGACTAAACCAGCATGATGCTCACTAGGATCAAATTGATACACAGGCATTAACTCAACAGCAGTGATCCCAAGTTCTTTTAAATAGGGTATTTTTTCTATTATGCCCGCATAAGTACCGCGTTTATCATCGCCGACACCGGAGCTTGGATGACGAGTAAAACCACCTACATGCATTTCGTAAATTACCGTTTTGGCAAAAGTATGGCGTGGATGAAAATCATCTCCCCAATCATAATCATCGATATCAACAACCACACCTTTTAAGCATTTATCGACATTGGATTGTTTCCCTAACGCAGCATCTCGACAGAATTTTTTTCCACGCTCTACTAACAACGCATAGGGGTCAAGTAGTACTTTTTCAGGATAAAATTCATTTCTTCTAGAGGGTCTATAAGGCCCGTCCACACGAAAACCATATAATTGCCCTGCTTTCACACCTTTGACTGAAATATGCCAATAATAGGCGGTTCTGTTAGCGACATCAGAAAGTTTAAAAATATGAGAAGGTTTTTTTGCATCTTTATGATCGAAAAAAAGTAACTCAACTGTTTTAGCAAGGCGTGCATAGACACAAAAGTTTGCACCTTCTGATGTAAATGTAACGCCTAATTTGTCAGGAACACCATCACAAGTTAAAAACATATCTTTCTCCCAGATCTTTTACCAATCTCAAATAACTTTACTACGTAAGCATGTTCCTTTGTTATCAATAAAGCAAAAAATAAAAAACAAAAATTAAGCACAGTGAACAAGTATTGAAGATGAGACTTGTTAGTCACATTACATTGATATGATTCAGAAAAATGAGGAAAATTATTATTTTTAAATGGCTAAAATAGGTGAAATAGTTGAAATAGGTGAAACAGGTCAAATAGCGTGTATAAGCTACATCAAGCGCCATTAACAATTATTTTTATAAAATTAATGAGTTCACTTGGACTAATCACCAATTTTATTGGAGTCAGCGGAGAGTAGATTAAAATTTTTGCTCAAATAATCATTAACTTGCATATTTTCTATTGGTTTAGAGTATTTATAGCCTTGCACATAATGCACACCAAGTTTCAATAAAGCATCGGCTTGCACGTCGGTTTCAACACCTTCCGCGACGACTGAGAATCCTAACGTGGCAGCAATATGCATCACTGCAGAAATAATTGCCCCACCATGACAATCTATGTTATCCACGAATGATTTATCTATTTTAACCATATTAACGGCTAAGTTTTGCATCACGGAAAGTGAAGAATATCCGGTGCCAAAATCATCAATCGAGACTTTAATTCCCATTGTTTGAAGCTGCTTAATCTGATTCTCTATAAAGACAATATCAGACGCAAAAACAGACTCAGTAATTTCTATATATAATCGCTCTGGTGCTAATTTACTGGCATCCAATGCATTCTTAACAATACTTATAAACCCAGCATCTTGGAGCTGGATCACCGAGACATTTACACAGACGGCAAGAGATTGCTCGGACTGCCATTGTGTTGCTTGTAAACAAGCGGTTTGTAATACCCACGCCCCAACTTGATGAATCAGCCCATATTGTTCAGCAATACCAATAAAATGATCAGGTGCGATATTTTCTCCATCAATTTGCCACCTTAATAACGCTTCAAAAGAAACCACGTTAAGCCCTTGCGCTGATATAATAGGTTGATAAACCAAACGAAGTTGTTGCATTTCAATTGCTTTAGACAGTCCGTTTTTTAAATGTAGCTCATAGGAATAACGCTTTTCCATTTGCTCTGAAAAAATCCCCACCGTCGATCTCATCTGCTTTTTTTGATAATACATGGCCATATCAGCAAATTGAATAAGACGTTCCTCTGTATTGGCTTGTTGTGGATAAAGCGCAATACCAATGGTCGCACCAACCGACAAAATACTATTTTCAATAGTAATAGGTTGAGACAAAACGTCTATCAGTTGCTTTGCTTTATTAACAATAAGTTCAGTATCATGTTCTTCAAATATAACTAAAAACTCATCTCCACCCCATCGACATAATAACGGGGAATTAAGCATAAATACTTTTAACCGCTCAGACGTTTTTCGTAATACTTCGTCTCCTGCCTTATGACCAATGCTATCATTTATTTTTTTAAAACCATCTAAATCAATAAAAAGTAGTGCAAAAGGCGAGCTGTTGGTTGTTGTCAATTGCTTTAGTTGTTCTAGGAAAGCAGTGCGATTAAATAAGTGAGTTAAAGGATCAAGGTTTGATAATTCATAAATTTTTTGAGTCCGTTGCTTCACTTTTTCTTCCATACGGAGAATAAGGTTGGCATTTTGATTTTTTAAAAAAAGTGTATGTCGCGTAAAGTCAGCAGACTTTCTAGCAATAACAATGCTTACTAGAGTAAAAGAGAGCCCTAATACACCGAGTAATTGAAAATTAGATTTATCAGATAAAAGTAGCGCAATTGAGCCCGGTAATAACAATATAAAAGGATAAAAAATAACCGTAAATTTGTGCGCAGTAAGTACAGCAACAGAGCCACCGGCCATAGAAGCAACAGCTATAATAGTTGTTGCTACTTCTATATCCTCATTCATGGTTGTACAATGCACTAAATAGACAGCCCATAAGACTGCAGTTATATTTGCCCCTGTGACAAAAATTAAAACTGATCTTTTACCATCAAACTCGGTACCTTGTAACCGTATTTTCCAACATGTTACATCGACAAGCCTCACAAAAAGGACAAAAATCATTACGCCCCACCAACCTAGCGTGAAATGGTTAACGGACGGATAAGTAAATGCAAATACTAAAAAGGTAGACGTAATAAAAGTAACAAAAAGACCAGCGAATGCATTGCCATATAATAATATAGCGGCGTCGCGATCCATATCTTTATCAAATTTTGTCGTAGTGTTGGTCACAAAGAAGGCTCGATATTATCTAAAGTATAAATTATTGAATTCAAGTAAGAATATATCAATATACACCATTATTGGTATTTTTTGCTTCCACTTATTCTAAAATATGTAACAAAAGCCAATTCTTTGTATTTATTTTATAAAAAAATATGTTTTTAAACAATAATTTCCATAATAGTCGCAATGATAATTGCTTGCCTATCAAAAAGATGGAGCGGAAATGAGATGAACTATAGGAAAGTGTGAACGCATGCTTATTATGCATACGTTCAACTATTTTTTCTTTTGTTGGTGATATTATTTACAACCGTTAGTACTCAGGATGCAAAAACCAGTAAGATTGATCAGTTAGTTAGTGGAGTCGGTATTAATATCTCACCTAGAAATTGACCTTGTATTAATAATTCCGTGGATTACATATTTAATACAAACTCATTGATCACTTTAGCAACACCATGTTGATCATTTGTCACAGTAATATGGTCTGCCACTGCTTTAATATCATCGGTGGCATTCCCCATTGCCACACCTAACCCCGCATATTGGATCATATGAAAATCATTACCTGCGTCACCCATGCAAATAACCTGTTCGGCAGGAATTGATAAATGATCAGCTAAAGCTTTAACACCAATCCCTTTATTACTGTCTTTATTTAAAAACTCTAAGAAAAAAGGAGCACTTTGCACAATAGTAAACTGCTCATATAAAGCGGCGGGTAATTGCGCAATAGCAGCAGATAATTTGTGAGCATGATCGACTAACATTACTTTTAAAATCGCTTCGTCATCAGCTAACTCTTCAAAATCAATGAGTGTAATTGTATCGCCATTTATTACTGATTCGTGAGTTGTGTAATCATTGTGAGCAGGTGTGATTAGCCCTTTTTGATGTGAAAAAGCATGAATATTTATATCCAATTGTTTAGCAAGCTTAGCCAGTTGTTTAGCATTATGGCCTGTTAATATCTGGCTACGAATAATGGTTTCGCTTTTTACTTTTTGCACTACAGAAGCGTTATAACTTAATACATAGTCATCATCTGAGACCATATTTAACGCTTCCAGAGACTCTCTCATGCCACTCGTAGGACGACCTGACACTAGGACGACTCGTACTCCTGCTGATCGAGCAGCGTCAATTGCAGCTTTATTTTCACTAGAAATTTGTTTATCGCTATTGAGTAAGGTGCCATCAAGATCTAAGGCGATTAATTTGTACATATTCACTCCGCTATATTCATACATTTTTATTTGAATAGTTTAGTTAAAAGTATTGTTGTTAAAATAAAATACTGACGTTTATCGTCTTGTTGTCAAAAATAATTGTTAAAAACAATTATTGATTCTGTATCCAAGCTAAAACATCAGCAAAACAATAACGCTCTAAGGCTGCAAATCCAGAGAGCTGCCGTGCTTTGATACGTGTAAAAATTGGTGTTGTCAGACCACAAAAAAAGCGAGCCTGTAATACCATGCTATTATGTTCGCCTAATTTACCTGCAATTTCAGCACTCAACTGAGCTGCATTATATTGTTGTAATGGCGTTAAAGCCTCAATAACGGGCATTATTGCAGGATGCCCATCACACACAGAGCAATGCCCGCAAGGCTTTTGTAGGTTGCTGTCAGAAAAATACGTCGCAAGTTGTAAGTTTAAACATTGGTCACTGGCGAAAAAAGCCAACAAGTGATGGATACGTTGAATTTCACTGTTCTCTTTTTGTAAAAAACGTTCTGTTAATTCATCGCGTAAATACTCACTTATTTGTGTTTTATCGACTTTATACACTTGTGTCATTTGTTTTGTTTGTAACTCGATCAAACCTTGTTGATCTAAATAATCGATTGCCGTTAAGACTCTGCTTCTTTCACATTGATAGGTTTGCTGCATTTTTTCAAAGTTCAATGTGTACCATGTACGTGCTTTATCCGAGGTCGCTAAAATAGTTTGTACAAACTGTGCTCGCTCTCCATTAAAGCGGTTAACTAGGTCAGCTTCAGGAACTAATAATTTATATTTATATTCTGCATAATAGCTATAGGCAGGTTCAATTACATGCTCTAGTTCTAAGTAAACGAGTAACGTCTTTAACGCTAATAAACGAATATTAGATTGTGTAGAAAGGCTGTTCATCACCACTTCCCACTGGCCCTGGGTTTGGCCTATTTCATTAATAATGAAATCAATCGCAGTGCCTTCGGGAGTATCTGCATAAATAAAGTTTTCTAATACATTGAGGTTATTTTTATTGGCTAACACTAAACATTCAGATCGTTGTCCATCTCTTCCTGCGCGACCAATTTCTTGAGCATAGTTTTCAATAGACTTGGGTAAGTCATAATGCACCACAAAACGTATATCACTTTTATCAATGCCCATTCCAAATGCTATCGTAGCAACAATAAGCGGTAATTTACCAGCCATAAACTGTTGCTGAATACCTTGCCTTTGTTCGTTGCCTAATCCGGCATGATAAGCGGTTGCAACAATCCCCTGTTGGCTTAATGCTTGCGCTATCTGCTCTGCTGTTTTTTGTAAAGTCACATAGATAATGCCCGCGGTTTGTTGACGCGAACTTAACCAAGGTATTAATGTGGGTAATTTGTCCTCTTCATTAACACCAATTACATTCAAATCTAGGTTAGGACGGTATGAGCCTGTTAACGTGATATTAGTCAGCGCAATATCAAATTTTGCGGCCATATCTTCAATTACTTTGTGCGTTGCAGTGGCAGTTAACAGTAATACTTGTTGTATCGCAAACTCTTCTCGATAACTGGCCAGTTTCAGATAATCAGGTCTAAAGTTATGTCCCCACTCACTAATACAATGCGCTTCATCGACCACCAATAACGAAATAGGCACTTTCTTTAAAAATGCCCTAAATCGCTCACTGTTAAGACGCTCAACGGAAATAAATAAAATATCAATCTCTCCGCTTGCGACATTTTTGTAGACCTGTGCAGATTCAGCTGGACTCTGCATTGATTGAATACTCGCCGCAGCGATCCCTTTACTGTGTAAAAAATCCAGTTGATCTTGTATCAATGCTAATAAAGGAGAAACCACTAACGTAAGATGAGGAAGATGTAATGCAGGCAATTGATAACATAACGATTTACCTGAACCAGTAGGGAAAATAGCAGCGGCACTGTGGCCATCTAATAACGCTTGTATGACAGGTTCTTGACCAGGTCTAAATTGACTAAATCCAAAATATTGTTGTAATGATGCATGCATAATAATGAGGCCTAAATAATATGAGAGCGTATGCTGGTAACCGATTAAGACTTATCGCGAGGTTATTTTCCACGCCATATACTGAACTATCTAAATTTATAGTCAGAGCTATTTAGATAACTTTTTACAGCACTAAAGAAAGAACCAAATAAACAGCGAAATAAAGAAGCCATTAATTACGGTTAACTAAGCAAATACAGTATTGCACAATTAATTGATTCTATGATAAATCATACAACCTATCATTCCACTGCTTCTGATGTATTTTCATTGTGATCCAACACTTTCTGTAACAAAACCTCTAATTGCGATGTTTCATCTTCAGATAAACCTGCCAGTAACGATTGTCCTTGTAGGTGCAATGTTGGCATGATCGTTTCTACTAGTTGTTTGCCCTTATGATTCAACTGCACTAGCTTGCTACGTTTGTCTTGTGGATTTTCTAAACGATCAATTAAACCAGCGTTTACCAAACGCACTAATACCTTAGTTAATCCCCCTGAACTATAGAACATACTGTGATAAAGCTCTGTTGGCGATAAACAGTGTGGTGCAGGGCTTCGTCTTAGCGCCGATAACACTCCAAAATCTGCTTGTTGTAGTTGAAACTTTTCAACACATTGTTCGATATCGTTGTTAAAAAGGTTATGAATACGTGCCACCTTTAATAAGGCAAATGACATCGTCTTAGCGCATTCTGGCCAGTTCTCTTTCATTCTTAACTCAATTTCTCGTACACTATTTTTCACCAGACTTCCTTTATGCAGACTATTCGCAAACTTGCGCCAATATATCTTGCTAGAAAGATATGATCCACTTATTATCTTCCTAGTAAGATAAAATAGAGGTCAAAATGATACAAACACAAAAAAGATCAGTCAGTATGGCATTAGTGGTGACATTGTCATCTATTTATGCCGTTTCTCCCTTTGCTATCGATAGCTACCTGCCTGCTCTGCCTATTATTGCTGAAGAAATGCAAGTTGACATTTCAATGCTATCTGTGACCGTTAGTTTATACATTTTTGGCCTTGCAATAGGACAGCTCATTGGTGGTCCATTATCTGACCGACATGGCCGCTTACCTATCATGATCTTAGGGTTAGGTATATTTGCCTTGGCGAGTTTGCTACTAACAACCAGTACGCATATTAGCGTGTTGTGGTTATGGCGAATATTACAATCCATAGGAGGAGGTATTGCTATTGTGGGTGTGCCCGCGACAATTCGAGATAACGCTGAGGGTAGAGAGGCAGCTAAACTATTTGCCTTAGTCTCATTAATTATGATGATCGCCCCTTCAATTGCACCGGCCATCGGAAATTTAATTTTGTCATTACATAATTGGCATTGGGTTTTCTATTTTATGACGATTGTTTCTTGTTTTGCTATCTTGATGGCGATCAAGTTTGTACCCCATCAATCATTGAAACAGAAAAGAGAACTAGCGATCACTACCGAACGTAGAAAAGGTATTCGTTTTATTGATGTGTTTAAACATAAACATGCCATGGGGTATATGATCGCACAAGGTTTTGCCTTTGCCGTTATGATGACTTTTGTGACCAATTCGGCAATGATTTACATGGGTGTATTTGAAGTAAGCAGTGATGTTTTTTCGATGTTATTTGCAGCCAATATTGCAGGGTTAATTGTGATTAACCGTTTAAATAACTATTTATTAAACCGTTTTGAACCCGCTTCATTATTACGTTGCTTTTTAACCATGCAAGTAACCGGCGGGGTTTTATTAGTTATCTCCAGTTTATTAGTAACAAAGAGTTTACCCTTTACAGCGATTGCTTTTATTATAACGATCAGTGCAAATGGCGGCGTTATGGCAAACTCTAATGCATGCTTTTTGAAACACTTTGGCAAGGATGCAGGCACTGCTTCGGCAGTATTAGGCGCCTTTCAATGTGCAATGGGCGCAATCATTAGTGCCTTTGCCGCTTTTGTGAGTATGGGGTATCTGCAACCCGTGGTAATCATTATGTTGATCTCTTCTTGTATTGCTTTGACTGCCGTCATCCGTAGTAACAAACAAGCACAAATAACAGATGCATCAACAATACAAGTATCCGATGTGAAATAACGTTAAGCTAAACGAGTGCCGTCTGCTATATCCAGATCCGGTGCAGCTAAAACAACCGCACCATCAGGCCGATGAAAACCAGTCACTAAACACTCAGACATAACCGGACCAATCTGTTTTGCAGGAAAGTTAGTCACTGCCATTACTTTTTTACCCAGTAATGTTTCTTTTGTGTATAACACTGTAATTTGTGCACTGGATTTTTTAACACCCAATGCTTCTCCAAAATCGATATGTAAAATAAACGCAGGGTTTCTCGCCTTAGGGAAGTCTTCTACCTTAATGATGGTACCTACTCGCATTTCAACACGTTGAAACTCATCCCAGCCTAAATCATTCATATTCATTCCTTTAATTTTTTAATTTTTTTTAAAGCCAATTTCATTAAGTATACGATCCATTATTGGCAAGGAGAAATGCCATCAATGTAATGCAGATACTACGTAAAATGGTGGTTCCCTTTGCAAATATTTTACGCAGAAGTGCTCTGATTTAACCTACAAGAATGATCAGCTATTTCGAAGAATTGGGACATGTTTCATTACTAAGAAGCAAAGCAATCACTTTATGTCATTAAGTATATTTGATCGACCTTGTATGCTCCGCTTTAGATGATTGAGTTACTAAAGTGACTTGATTAAAGCGATGTAATTAAGTCGAAGTTATCAAATCTTACTTAGAAAGTGACCATAATAGATCTTTTCACCAACCAATGACTCTAATGCTTTGGTACTTGGAAAAGTGGGCCATTTTAACGCCGTAGATTTAACCGCTTGTTGATCAACCCAAGTGAGTTGCCAACAGATCTCATCTTCCACACCGGTTTTTTGCAGTATATCGTAAGAAGTGATCAGGGTTTCATTGGCATTAATTTCATTAAAAATTAACAGGCTCAATTCAATCACTTTGGGAATGTTTTGTTGTTCTACTTTAAAAATGGCAACTTCGTGACAAAGGCTCATGGACTTCCTTTTATAGATAATAGGGATAAAATCAATGACTCGAGGGCAGTGTCATGATCGCAAAAAATATACTAGAAGCAATGACGTACTTACAGTAAAAGAGACATAAATCGGTATCAAGAAGTCTTTACTAAAAATTATCACACAAAGAAATCAATACTTTTTTTCCTCTGTTATTGCTCTTTTTGATCATATTCATCGGCGACAATTTTTTATTTAAACCTTCATAACCGAGTGTGATTTTTTTAACCGCAGCTTCATCTAAAGACTTGAACGCCATCGACCACTCAGGGAATGCTCTTTCTTCAATATGTCCTTCATAAAAAATATTTACACGAGTATGTCGTTGATCTTCACATATAGTTTGATACAAGGCTTTAACAGCGCTTTCATCGCCTTCCAATATTTGCATTATCTCTCGATCATGATAAATCATCATCCCGGTGATCCCCAGTTGCTGATTTTTAATTCGTGCCTTGAGCAAAATATCCATAAGTTCATCTTCTGATAAACACTGCGGGGCAACACTGGTATAAAGTAATTCAAACATACATATTAACCTATTGATAATAATTTAAAGGCGACATAATTTAGAGGCGATACTAAAACACTTAATAGTCAGTGATTAATGCCGTTATTTTATTCATAAATCTCTAATGGCAACCCATCAGGGTCACTAAAAAAAGTATATTTTCTATTAGTAAACTCATCAACTCTGATAGGTTCAACCTCAATCCCCTCGGCTAATAGATATGCTTTAACCGATTCCACACAATCTACACTAAAGGCTATATGTCTAAGCCCTAATGCTTCAGGGTAACTTAGTCGCTCAGGAGCATTATTAAAAGAAAACAGTTCTATTTGCCCTCCATCAGGTAATTGAAGGTCAAGTTTATAAGAATCACGTTGCTCTCGGTAATTTTCTGCGATGATCTCTAGCTTTAAAATTGAAGTATAAAAATGCTTTGAGGCTGTATAATCCGAGCAAATAATAGCGGCGTGATGAATTGATTTAAGCATTGAAAGAAAACCCCATAAAGTTAATTTTTGCTAAGTGTCGTATTTCAATTGCACTTAGGTGTCGTCTGTTGAAATGACAACAATACTGGTAAACCCATCAAAAATAACCGTTTAAAAAGACAGCTTGATTAATGAACATATATTAAAGAAAGTTAGATTTACAATAAATTACAATGTCATTAGCCTAGTAAACTAAACTATCAAAGTAAGCAGGTTAAATAAATAACTCAACCTTTCTACAAAATCTGAATGCAGTCTCTTGAATCACATTAACATCTGTTCTTAAAGAAACAGTAAACAGAGTGCGATAAAACCAACACCAGCGACCTAAAAGCTAAAAAAGCCAACATCAATTCATGCCTCGTGGGTATATATTCAACATATCAATCATCGTATCTAATGAAACTCTTAATTCATCAAAACCTGCAGCAGGTGGCGGTGATAATAAACCACAATCATTAAGTGCCATAACCTGGTCGAACTTAAAATCATTGTGAGGGTAATGATCTTCGAGACTGTCAACTAATAACGCTTTTTTCTCATCAAGTTTAACTTGTACTTGGTTTGCTAAAGCTTTGTCACCACCAACGCGCGCTAATACATCAGGGTCAATAATTTCAGTTTGTATATAGCGGTTAAAATTTTCTAAGCCTGTGCGAATTAGGGTTAATCTTTTTTTGTCATACTTAGGTGGAGGTGAGGCAATGTTACCTTCAACAAAATCAAGCCAACTTTGACAGATGAACATTTTATTAAGTAACTCTGTAGCGGTTGTTTGCTGCACATTAAACACAAGAAATAGCGATAATATAAATTTTTTCAAGGTAGCGATCCTTCTATTAAATCTCTAAGCCGAGATGATTTTTAAAAAATAATGATTGCTGATCATTGCATTTATATCAAAAACACCATTATTTTCTATTCCATGTGCAAATAAAGGTAGCAAAAGTAACCACTTATTCAACCAACTCATAATGATTTAATGATATTTAGCACAACTTAATGATAGTTTTAATCGCAGAATGAGGATTACGGCGAGCAATAGTCGCCGTTTTAATGCAGGTTATCTTTTTGGGAGTTGTAATAAACGAAGGTTAAACTCGTTTATTACTGAGTAAAAAGATAGCTTTGTTGGGCCGTATAATAATCATTCTTAAAGGCTAAACTTCCCCACATCGCATTAGCGTGTGCACGAGTAATAATACTTTGTTGTACAGGATGCGCAGTAACTGACTCTAGGATAGGATCATAACGGTAAGAAGCAATCGCTTTACCTGGGCGAAAAACCACCACTTGATGATCTTCTGTCATCCAAGCAAAGTCATTACCGCGCTGCATCATCGCACGTTGTTTTTCTACGGGAAGCACTTTAGTTAAATCATGCCCAATAATTGGGTTCTGGCTATTAATTCCCGCTAATGATAACAAGGTAGGAACCAAATCAAGTTGGCTCACTAAACGACTATCCGCACGATGTTCGATACCACCACCAAATATAACCGCAGGGATTTTAAAATGGCCAATAGGAACGGTTAAAGCGCCACCCGCACTAGCGTCGTGGTCAGCCACCACCACAAATACGGTGTCATTCCAGTACGCTGACTTTTTAGCTTTTGCAACAAACTGACCCAAGGCAAAATCCGCATATTTAACGGCATTTTCGACACTCTGTTTAGGTTCGTTATACAAGCTAATTTTGTCATCTGGATAGTCATAAGGCGTATGATTAGATGATGAAAAAACAAGACTGAAAAAGGGTTTACCTTGCTCAGTCAACGCTGAAAACTGTTGATCTGCTTTCTCATATAAATCTTCATCACACACTCCCCAAGAACCCACAAAAGCTGGAGACTTAAAAGTAGGAAAATCTTGCATATCAACGAACCCATTTCCTAGAAAAAAGCTTTTCATATTATCAAAATGGCTTTCACCGCCATAAATAAACTGCGTGTGATATTGCTGTTCTTTTAATAAATCAGCAATGCTAAAAAAGTTAGTTTGGCTTTTCCCTAGCTTAACGACAGAGCGAGCTGGTGTGGGGGAGAAGCCCGTCGTCACTGCTTCAATGCCACGTACTGAGCGAGTTCCAGTTGCGTAGAGACGTTCAAATCCCCAACCTTGTTGGTACAATTTATCTAAATTAGGTGATAAATCCTTACCACCAAGACTTTTTACATAACGTGCACCATGGCTTTCTAATAATAAAATAACGATATTTTTGGGTTTACCTTGATAGGAAGCAACATGGTTCGCCAGCGTAGGTTTAACATCTTCAACAAAAGCAGAGGAATCAATATTCATTGAAGCTCTTACTTCCGAAATAATAGTGGCAGGATCCATTTTAGGATAAAAATCTTCGGCACTTTGCTCACTCGTCATTTGTTTAATAGCAAACATTAATGAATAAGCAGAATTCAAGGTTAAATCATTGATTAATGGGTCGCTCGAAAAGGCAACCATTGAAGGGTTTAATGGGCGATGTCCTAATGTTGAACGGCCCCCCATCACACACATCGCTACCACAACAATGGCAATAACAGGTCGCCATTTCCAATTAGGATAAGTAAGCCCTTTTGTAACAGAACCACTCAACTTCCAGCCTATTGTTAGTGCCAACACTGAGGCAAGTAATGCGATTAATAACTCAATTTTATAACCACCCCACAGCATCGAGAGCACTTCTTTGGGATAAATTAAATACTCAATAAACAACCTGTTGGGACGTAAGTCATATTCAATAATAAAAGCTGGCGTGACCACTTCCATATAAACAATCAACCACAAACCAAAAATTATCCACCCTCTTAACAGCCAAATACACACTTGACCCAATACATGTTTACCCGATAGCAAACTCATTAATAATGCAGGTAAAATAAGCAAGTAACTGATTGAAGCAATATCAATTCTAAGGCCACGACTAAAAATACGTAGCCATCCATCTGCCTCGCTCACTCTATCGAACTGCCAAATAGACAAACCTAAACGTGACACAGTAAAGATCAACAAGATAACTAAGCTGGTAATCAAAATGGGATAAATCGGACCTAATTTTGCTTTTAAACGCTGCATTTATTTCTCTTAATTATTATCAGTCGAATTGAAAAACACCGTTTTATTCAAAACAGTAGTTAACCTTAACTAACCGGTTTAATGATTTAAATCAGTTCAGAAAAAAGTTCATTTCCTTTTAAAACAATAGATTGAAAACTTAACAGAAGAAAAATAAGATTTAAAAAAAGAGCTTAAGGATTGTGTGAAAGACGTAAAAAATGGCTTTAGCGACAAATGTATGGAAGCACAAAGCCAAGCAATAACGGCCAACAACAGCGCAACCAGAATCAAGATTAAAAAAATGAGATAAATAATAAAATAGACAAGAGATGAGAGCGCTTGAAGTACATTCATTGACGCGAGCTTTAGAGTCATTGGGTTGATTTTTTTCATTAACATATCTGCATAATTAAATAATGCAGATATACTATCTTTTGAAACTTAAGATTTGCTTTAGAAAAACTGAAAGTTCACTGAATACAGGTTAATAACAGGCATTTACTACCATTCATTTATTAACATTGGTAATAGTGAAACACTGACAGCCTTTTTAGAGATAAGAATGGTTGTTAATTTGGGTAAGGTTTACGTTAACCGTTATCTGTAACAGATATCTTTAAGTCATAAATTTTATGATAATAAAAACCCTGTTAAACGTTGACTCAACATAGTTATTCACTAACACGGCTATTCATTAACAGGTATTAAGGTAGAATTTACTTTTTTAGCCAATTTATAACGTTAAATTTTAGCAATTAACTCCGCTTTTAGTCATTCATCTTTTGTTAATAATTGATATTTTCCTACATAAAGCATCATCCCCTAAATATATTTGATGCTGTAAATCATCGAAAATGGCTCTATCCCTTCTTCTACAAAGCGGATATATTCTGCCATCGTGACTGAGCACTTTTTATAAAAAAATTTACCAACACATCCGTTACTAGCCATTCTGGTAAGCCTTTTTCCGACCCGGAGAAGCCAACTGCTTCACCGCCATTGTTCAGTAAAAATAGAAAAATTTTCCCCCACCTTTCATTGTAAGTTTCTATATTTTAAAGCAAACACTTGTCAAATATTATTAACATCAATATCACAACTCTTGTTTGTTTAATCACCACATATTTAAGTTTTCAGTTATAGTCTTTTGGTTAGCGGACTATTTTAAATAGTTGTTAAAGCACTTATTTCACAACATAAATGACATTATTTAGCTTTAAAAATAATGGCTATTCGCTAAATTTTCAGTCTGATCAGCATTACCGCTATCAGTTTTTTTTGATAAGGGAAGTCATATGAAAATTTCAAAAATGGTTCTGGGTGTTTCATTAGCACTGGGTCTTTCAGTGGCAGCACAAGCTGCAGAAGTAGAAGTATTGCATTGGTGGACTTCTGGCGGTGAAGCTAAATCAATTGCAGAGCTAAAAACAATGTTAGAAGCCAAAGGCCATGTATGGAAAGATTTTGCGGTTGCAGGCGGTGGCGGTGAAAGTGCTATGACGGTGTTAAAGTCTCGTGTCGTTTCTGGTAATCCTCCTGTAGCTGCGCAAATCAAAGGCCCAAGCATTCAGGAATGGGGGGAAGAAGGCGTATTAGCTAATCTTGACGACCTTGCTAAAGCAGAAGGTTGGGATGAACTGTTACCTACTGTTGTTTCGAACACAATGAAATACAAAGGTGAATATGTAGCCGTTCCGGTTAATGTTCACCGTGTAAACTGGATGTGGACGAACCCTGAAGTATTTGAAAAAGCGGGTGCAACTGTGCCGACAACGTGGGATGAGTTCTTTATTGCTGCAGACAAAATTAAAGCAGCGGGCATGACGGCTGTTGCTCATGGCGGACAGCCTTGGCAAGACGCAACAACGTTTGAAACAGTGGTATTAGGTACCGCTGGTGCAGAATTTTATAACAAAGCATTCATTGATTTAGATCCTAAATCATTGAACAGCCCTACCATGATTAAGGCCTTGAAGGTTTTCCATAAAATTAAAGGCTACACAGATGCAGGTTCACCGGGACGTGATTGGAATCTAGCGACGGCCATGGTTATTAATGGCGAAGCAGGTATGCAATTCATGGGAGATTGGGCAAAAGGTGAATTCACTGCTGCTGGTAAAATGCCGGGTAAAGATTACCTATGCGTAGCTGCACCAGGTACAACCAACGATTACACCTTTAATATCGACAGTTTTGTGATGTTTGAAGTGGATGACAAAGAACTACAAAAAGGCCAAAACGATTTAGCGAGTACTATACTAAGTCCAGCTTTCCAGGAGATATTCAACCTCAACAAAGGCTCAATTCCTGCTCGTTTGAACCTACCTATGGATAAGTTTGATGACTGTGCAAAAATATCAGCAAAAGACTTTGTAAGAACGGCTAAAGCAAACACCTTACTACCTAGTATGGCGCACGGTATGTCTACCTTCTCTTCTACTCAAGGTGCTATCTTCGACACCATTACTGAGTTTTACAACTCAGATTCAATAACGGCAGAAGCCGCAGCTGCAAAACTAGTAAAAGCAGTCGCAGCCGCTCAATAAAGTCTAATCCTTTAATTCATCCGGTTATCAGCTATTTCTAGTTGATACCCGGCTTTCATTTTAGCTATCTCATTTAGCTATTTAAGAGGATCCATCTTCTTATGAATAAATCCAGCGCTCCCCGTCAATCGCTAGGGGAATTATTACCAAAACTAGTCGTAGCGCCAACCTTTGTTGTGGCAGTGATTTTTATCTACGGCTTTATGTTAATGAATGCTTGGTTATCCTTTAGCTCCTCTCGTATGTTACCAAAGTATGATTGGGCCGGGTTCATCCAATATGAAAAGTTGTTTGCCAATGATCGTTGGTGGGTAGCCGCTGAAAACCTTTTTATATTCGGCGTTTTATTCATTGTAATTTGTTTATTACTTGGGTTATTTATGGCGATTTTTCTTGATCAGAAAATTCGTGCTGAAGGCGCTATTCGCACCATCTACTTATACCCGATGGCACTCTCTTTTATTGTGACAGGTACGGCCTGGAAGTGGATATTAAATCCTGAACTGGGGATCCAACGGCTAATACGCGAAATGGGGTTTGAATCATTCACTTTTGATTGGTTAGTGAACACGGATATGGCTATCTATACCGTCGTTATCGCAGGTGTCTGGCAATCATCTGGTTTCGTTATGGCACTATGCCTTGCCGGTTTACGAGGCGTTGATGACAATATAATCAAAGCAGCTAAGGTTGATGGTGCTTCAATGCCACTTATCTATCGGAAAATAATTATTCCAGGGTTACGCCCCGTATTTTTCAGTGCATTTATAATACTGACCCATATTGCGATTAAGAGCTTCGACCTAATTATTGCTTTAACGGGTGGTGGGCCTGGATTCGCGACCGATGTTCCCGCTACCTTTATGTATACCTTTTCCTTTACTCGCGGACAAATTGGATTGGGTTCAGCAGCTTCGATGATGATGTTAATGGCGGTTATTGCCATTATCGTCCCGTATCTATATTCGGAGCTAAGGGAGAAAAATAATGAACATTAAAAGAGTTTTGATTTATAGCATTCTAGGCTTTGCTGCCCTTATATATTTATTGCCTCTCGTGGTTATGGTGATCACTTCGCTCAAAGACTTGGATGAAATCCGTTCAGGCACCTTATTATCAATGCCACAGGCATTGAACTTTGATTCGTGGGATAAAGCATGGGGGTCAGCCTGTACAGGAGTAAGTTGCGAGGGGCTCAAAGGCTACTTCTGGAACTCAGTATTGATCGTAGTACCTGCCGTCATCATATCTACTGTAATAGGTGCATTAAATGGTTATGTACTAACCAAATGGAAGTTTCGTGGTAGCACTCTATTTTTTGGGATGTTGCTGATTGGTACGATGATCCCATTTCAGGTTGTCCTATTGCCAATGGCGCGCATGCTAGGTTTTCTTGGCCTTGCAGGAACCACCTCTGGCTTGATCATGGTACACATCATTTATGGCCTGGCATTTACTACATTATTTTTCCGTAATTATTACATCAGCATTCCTTCAGAATTAGTGAATGCCGCACGTATTGACGGTGCTGGATTTTGGATGATTTTCCACCGTATTATTCTACCTCTCTCAATCCCCATCATTGTTGTATCGGTGATTTGGCAGTTTACACAAATATGGAATGACTTCTTATTTGGCGTCGTTTATTCATCAGGAGATTCGCAGCCCATTACAGTTGCACTGAATAATCTGGTTAATACGAGTACAGGCGTCAAAGAATATAACGTAGATATGGCAGCTGCCATTATTGCTGCGCTACCTACCTTGTTCGTCTATATCGTTGCCGGCAAGTATTTCGTTAAAGGACTCACAGCAGGCGCTGTTAAAGGTTAAAGGACATTATATGCACGCTTTAAAAATACAAAATATTGAAAAAATCTATGGAAAAGTCAAGGTGCTCAAGGGGATTGATTTAGAGATACAACCGGGTCAATTTTTGATTTTAGTGGGTCCATCTGGTTGCGGTAAATCCACCCTGCTTAATATGATTGCCGGTTTAGAACCTGTTAGTAATGGCAATATTTTTATTGGAGATAGAGATGTCACGCATTTAGATCCGAAAGACCGCGATATTGCGATGGTATTTCAATCCTATGCGCTCTACCCAAATATGACCGTTCGCCAGAATATTGAATTTGGTTTAACCATTCGTAAAACGGAAAAATCGGAACAAAAAAAGATTGTAGAAAAAGTGTCAAAGTTATTGCAAATAGAACCCTTACTGGACAGAAAACCCAAGCAACTTTCTGGTGGTCAACGGCAACGTGTTGCAATGGGCAGAGCGTTAGCCCGCGACCCTTCGATTTTCTTATTTGATGAACCTCTATCAAACCTTGATGCTAAGTTACGGGTTGAAATGCGAGGTGAAATCAAAGAATTACATCAGCGAGAAGGAACCACCATTGTTTATGTTACTCATGACCAAATTGAAGCTATGACTTTAGGTGATGTTATCGCAGTGATGAAAGATGGCGAAATACAACAATTTGGACCACCACAAGACATTTATGACAATCCACGTAATCAATTTATTGCTAGTTTCATGGGAAGCCCTTCAATGAATTTTATTCCTTGTCAGGCTGAGAAAGTGAATGGTGTTATACAGATAAGCCTTGAAAGTGGCAATGAGAAAGTGAAGGTGCCAATTAAACAGAATATTAAAGGATTAGAAGCATACGCTGACAAATCTATTATATTGGGTATTCGACCAGAGCAAATTACTCAGCAAGGTGAAGAAAAACCCGATAGTGCCAAGTTGAATTGTGATGTCGAGCTCATCGAACCAACAGGCCCAGATACCTTGGTAACAGTGAGAATCAATGGTGTGAAAACTGTTTGTCGCATCCATCCAACGGCTGAAAGTAAAGTCGATAAATTAATGCCACTATTGCTGGATATGTCAAAGGTAGTATTTTTTGACCCAGATACACAGGAACGTGTTTATTAATATTAATTGGGTTGGTCAATAAAAATCACCCACAGAATTATTGACAGGATCCCAACAGATTAACCCCCTTAATCTGTTGGGATTATACTTATGTTACTTCAATACGCTTTATCAAGCCCTAACTCGGATGCCAGATCGAAGAGTAATGATGAGTTGTCAAAGTTTATGAGTATCCACTACTTTCCCCTCCACTACTTTCTCGCTTGCTACTTTCTGTCCGCTACTTTTCTATCAGGTCAAATGAGTTGTCTATTATTGGTCTCGATACTCCATCATGTAAGGACAATAGGTTTATCCATCAATATAAAGCAGCTAGATAAAGCAACTAGGTAAAGCAACTAGATAAAGCAACTAACGCGACTCGTGGTCCGTAGTTAAAACGTTATTAATATGCCCGCAACGCGAGCAATATTTTTATTGCTGATAATTAATTCTTTAACTTGTAAGCAACAACATAGTCACCGATAGTGGTACCGATAGAGCCATGCCCGCCTGCAACTTGAACAACCATTTGCTCACCGTTACTATTTAAATAAGTCATAGGTGTTGCTTGTCCACCAGCGGGCAAACG
>Ga0316197_10000201_pt1 | contig 45310 bp, 40 predicted proteins | sample OudBiesiAoxic_MG_FD_204939 | JGI IMG/M metagenome (GOLD analysis project Ga0316197, IMG submission 204939) | Coastal sediment microbial communities from Oude Bieten Haven, Netherlands - site A oxic | ecosystem: Environmental > Aquatic > Marine > Coastal > Sediment | place: Netherlands... | reverse complement strand
ACATCTATGGATCCGCGCAGAACAAAGGGACCATGAAACCCGCACTGGGATCACACCCCAAGGCGCGCGACAGCTTATGGACGCAGGCGTTCAAATCACCGTCGAAGAAAGCACCAACCGCGTCATTGCCGATGTCGCGTATGCACAGGCCGGCTGCACGATGGCACCGGCCCACAGCTGGTCAGATGCGCCACATGACGCAATCATCTTCGGCCTGAAAGAATTACCCGAAGATGACACGGACCTGCCACACCGTCACATAATGTTCGGCCACGCCTTCAAGGGCCAACCTTCGGGCCTTAGGTTGCTGCGCCGGTTCAAGGCAGGCGGCGGCACGCTTCTTGATCTAGAGTATTTGACAGATGAACACGGACGGCGCGTGGCCGCATTCGGGTACTGGGCAGGCTATGCTGGTGCTGCGGTCGCGTTAAAGTGCTGGGCGGCGCAACGTATGTCGCGTCCCATGGCGCGCGTAGGTGCCTATGAAAGTTCCACCCACTTACTCAGCGATCTGCAAACAGACTTGCTGGCGATAGGCACGCACCGCCCGACGGCGTTGATTATAGGTGCGTTGGGCCGTGTGGGCACCGGCGTTGCGGATCTGTGTACGGCAATGGGTGTTGCAACAACTAAATGGGACATGGCGGAAACCGCGCGCGGCGCGCCCTTTCCCGAAGTGCTGGCACATGACATCTTTTTCAATTGTGTTCTGGCCCGCCCCGGAACGCCCGTCTTTGTCCCTGCAAACACGTGCCACATGGCGCGCCGCCTCAGTGTCATTTCCGACATAGCCTGTGACCCCGACAGCGACTTCTCTCCGATCAAAGTTTATGACTGTGCGACCTCGTGGGACGCACCCGCGCTCAGGGTCCACAAAGATCCCGTGTTAGACGTCACCGCAATCGATAATTTGCCGTCGATGCTGCCGTTGGAAAGCAGTGAAGATTTCGCAGAGCAATTGCTGCCAACCCTCATGACGCTGAAGGACGACGGACCGATATGGCAACGCGCCACTGCGGAATTTGAGAAACACCAGTCCTTGGTGTGAAAGATCAGGAAAAAATCCGGAAATAGAGCCAGTCTGGCAAAAACTGACTGCCACGGAACACCCATGAAAAGACAGTTGGAAAGCTCTGCTTGAACCGGTTCGAATTCATGTGCCGGAACATGTGTTCTGCAGCGTCCTCGGGCGTCATAATGAAAGGCATGTTAAAGTCGTTTTTGTCGGTGAGCTGCGTTTTAATAAACCCCGGATTAGACACCTGAACATCAACGCCGGTACCGCGCAAGTCAGCGTACATACATTCAGCCAGAGACATGGTGCCCGCCTTGGAGGCTGTGTATCCAATCGATCCGGGCAATCCGCGGAACCCAGACAGGCTGCCCGTGATAACAACATGACCCGCATCTCGCATAACAAATTGCGGCACCACACGGCCCATCACACGCACAAGTCCCGTAAAGTTGATGTCTGCCATCGCAGTCGCCTCTTCGGCGTTCCACTCTTGTGCGGAAAACGGCCAATACACACCTGCGAGGTACACAATACCGTCGATCTGCCCAATGGCTTCCGCCGCTTTCACGACACTTGCATCATCGGACACGTCCACCGTCTGGTAGGACCCTTGGTTCGGCAGGCTTTCGACCACGGCCTTCAGCTTTTTCTCTGATCGCGCAGACACGACCACATGCGCTCCTGCGGCACTCATGCGCTGTGCAAGGGCTGCACCCAAACCGTCACTGGCACCCACAAGCCAGTACTTTTTGCCCTGCCACTGTCGCATTATGCTTCTCTTGGCCGCATCGTCGCGACCAATTCCGCAACTTTGATACCGAACTTGCGAAACTGTGAACGGTTCATTATCGTGCCATTTGGCGTAAGATACATCCAGTCCACGGTGTCCAACACATGACCGCCGGATGCTTCGGGCAATTTGATCTTGTAGCGCAACAAAACGGTCGACCCTGACTGCTTGCCGGCACCATCGCCCACGACATCCGGTGCCTTTGCTTTGATCGTACCGTCATTGCCCAGTGTCAGATGCCATTCACGGTCCTGCACCGACCCGTCGTCGTAAACAAATCGCTCTTTCATGATGCCGACATTCCCATCCCAAGTCGCGTCAAAGTCAGCGACGAAACGGCTGCTCACGCGGCCCAGAGGCCCGTAAATCACCCCTTCGCACAGAATGGGCCCATTCAGGTGCTTGCGAATGTCAAACGCCGGATTTTCATCTTCATAATCTTCCGGCTTTTGTGCCGCGAAATCCCAGAACGTACTGCGCGCCCAGATTAAAGCAAAGGCAAGGACAGCCCCGATCAAGACGTAAAACCAAACTGTCATTCCTCAGGCCTCCTTCAAATCCGTCATCGCCAACAGAGCGATCGCAATCAGTTTCAATGCACAGGGCACTGCCGCATATAAAAGCGTCAGCAACGCCAGTGCCTCGGGCGGGTTTTCTGCAGACCCACTTTGGAAGCCGACGCCTTCAAGCATCGGCAAGAGTGATACCGCAGCAAACGCCAACGTCAGCTTTGAGACGAACGACCAAAGGCCAAACCCCTCGGATGCAGATGGCGATATCTGCGCCATCCGCGACGCAAAAATGGCTGGTAGCAAGGTAAGGTCGGCCCCAAGCGTCGCGCCAGACGCGACACAAATCACCGCAAACAGCAACCAGTCGCCCGGCCCTAGGGTCAAGGTAAGTCCGAAAGCGACGATGGCCAGTACCATCGCGATCAAAAGCACATTTCGTGCGCCAAAACGCTCTGCCAACGTCCCCCAGAGCGGCGCGGCGAGCGCTGCGGACAAAAAGAAAATCAGCAGCAGCGGCCCTTCAAATCCTGGTGCTTGCAGCTTGCTTTCCACGTAAAATAAAAACAGCGTTGAGCTGACAGCAACCGGCGCCGCATTTACCATCGCGATCAGCAGAAGGCGCCGCGCCAGCGGATCCGAAAGCACGGCGCCAAAGCCGGTTGATGCCGCAACGCCGGCGGTGCTCCATTCGGTGCGCATCGCAATCACCGCCGCCATCGCCAAAACGGCAAACCCGACGGCGAAGCCCGCGAAGGGTTGTTGCATTACCGCGCCCAAAGCAACCGGCGCAACAGACGCCAGACAAACACCAGCCAACGCCCCGCTTTCACGCCAGCGGGCCAATCGAAGATGCCCCTTACCTGTGATTTCATCAGCCTTGATGACGCCTTGCGCATAAAAGTTGATTGTCAGAAAACTAAAGGCGGAAAACACAAAGGTCAGCGTCACCCCGAACCATACCAACGGCGGCAGAAGGGGCGGCACAGCGAACAACGCGACCATCGCAGCGGCCATCACTGCGCAACCGATGGTAACAGCTAAACCTCTGTGATCACGGGTTTTTTCAGCAAGCCTGCCCAGCAACGGATCTTGCACCACATCCAGCAGTCGCAATCCAAAAAGAACGGCGCCAAGTGCCGCCAGAGACACGCCAAATTCATCGACGTAAAACTTGGGCGCATGGATATATATCGGCAGCCCAGCCGCCGCCAATAACGCTGCAAACAGCGAATAGGAAGGCAACCGAAGGCCAGCCTGCATTAGCGCGATACCTCTTTGGAAGGTGGTGTCGGACGTGTCCGGTACAGTGCACCCTTGGCCCAAAGCTTGAACGCCTGCCAATGAATCAACGCCAGCACACGGCGTGCGCCTAATGGTCTTCGGAATACCGCGCGCAGGATCGACATATTGCTCATCGGCTTGCGCTGTCCCGTCAGCGTAGCGATCAAGCCGCCATCCGCTTGCGTATAGTCGATCCAGATACCGATACGTTCGTCGGTGACATCGAACCGGAAGGTGTATCCCCCTTCAACAGGTTGAAACGGCGACACGTAGAAAATTTTGGTGGCGTTCAATGTATCCGAAGCCGCAATAGGGCGTTGATCAGCGTGGGCACAAAGGTAGCTGTGGCGATCGCCGAAGGTATTGCTTACTTCGGCTATAACAGTAATTAGTTCACCATCGCTGCGACGGCACAGCCAAAAGCTGACGGGGTTGAACACATGGCCCAGTACCCGCGGCTGCGCCAGAATTTCGATCTTTGCAACGTCTCGAATTTGATGCTGCTCCAACACATCGCGCACCCAAGCGGCACCGCGCCCCTCGCCGGGGGCGCCACCATGATCGGTATCTCGCAAGCCCGTCAAGCCGGGTGCATTGCGCCCGAACAGCCAAGGCGTTTCTACATCGGCTTCGGCATCCAAAAGAACATAGTCCACCGAATAGCGGAATGCGTTTTTAACAGCACCCTTCCGGCCGTGGTAGGTCTGGCCCGCGATATGATCGATGGAGACCGTCACGCAGCGGCGATCCTCTGAGATGCCGGCGTGCGCAACGAACGTACAACGTCGACAGCGCTCGACAGCCCGTCTTCGTGAAAACCGTTTTTCATCCATGCACCACAAAACCAGGTGTTTTGGGTACCGTTGAACGACGCCACATCCTTTTGCGCCGCAAGCGCTGCCAGATCGTATACCGGATGCCGCAATGTGACCTGGTCGTAGATCAGCTCTTCACGGATCGTACGCTTTGTATTCAGTGTCACGAAATGCGGGTCATCCAGCGGTATCGGCTGCAAGGAGTTCATCCAGTACGTCAGATCAATACGATCCGAAACGGCAGAGCGATCCTCGGTGTAGACCCAGCTGGCCCATGTTTTGCGGCGCTTGGGCATCATTGCTTCGTCGGCATGCAAAACGATATCATTCGGCTGGTAGGCAATTGCGCCCAACGCGGCGGTTTCCTGTGGCGTCGGGTCGGCAAGCAGCTTGAGCGAGTCGTCGGAATGCGTCGCCATAATCACATGGTCAAACCTTTCTTCCTCGGCCCCCCATGCACGTACGAAAACCTTGCCAGCCTCACGGCGCACGGATTGTACCGGCGCGTCCAGACGTATATCTGCAGACAAACGTTTAAGCTCCGCCTCCAGCCGTTGTACGTACTCGATCGAGCCGCCTTGAACAGTGTACCACTGGTGCTGGCCCGTCACCCCCAGCAATGCATGGTTCTGAAAGAAGCGGATCATCGCGTAGGCAGGAAAATCCATGATTTTTTCGGTAGGTGTCGACCAGATCGCACCAGACAAGGGCAAAAGGTAGTATTTTGAAAACCATTCGCCTGTTCCAAGTTTCTGCAGAAATTCCCGCAAGGTCAGCGTTTCATCCTGCGCCACCCGCACTGCATGTTTATTAAACTTCAGGATGTCGCGCACCATGCCAAGAAACGCAGGCGACAGCGCATTACGACGTTGTGCAAAAAGCGCATCTAAAGATGTCAGCGCGTATTCAAAAGAGCCCCCGTCAATGGACGCACCAAAGCTCATGTTCGATTTGACGACCGGAACCTGCAGTTGCTCGAACAAGGCAGTCATGTATGGGTAATTCGCCTCGTTATAGACAATGAACCCAGTATCAACCGGCTGGTCACCGTTTTTACCAGCCATTTTTGTGCGCGCATGTCCGCCCAATCGCGGCTCGGCCTCGAAAAGGGTCACCTGATGCGTCCCAGCCAGCATACGCGCCGCACCAAGACCCGTGATCCCCGCGCCGATGATGGCCACTTTGCTGGCGGATTTAGGCAAGGTGTGGTCAGGAAGGTCTCCTACAGTCAAAGCATCAAACGGCATACATAACTTTCTCGGGTCTCGGTTGGCATTTCCAAGTATACGTACGCGTTCCACACGTGGATGCATCAAAAAAAGCAAAATATTACTGATCCGGACACATCTATGCCTCGTAGGTGTTTATATGAATGCAAACCTAGCCTATGACCTTCCTACCAGACCTGCCGCCGATGCGGCGGTTATTGCTGGTGCGTGCTTCAAAAGCGAGATGAAGGCAGGATCGCCGAAAGTGACAGACACAAACGGATCAAAACGGATGCTTTGGGTCTCTCACATGACGCGCATTCGCGATCATAAAGACCGTGCGGCTTTTGCAGAACTGTTTGAACACTTCGCTCCGCGTGTGAAGGGTTTCTTGATAAAGTCGGGCGCCGATTCAACACTGGCCGAAGAATGCACTCAGGATGTAATGGCTGCCCTGTGGCACAAATCGCACCAGTTTGACCCTGCGCGCGCATCAGTTGCGACGTGGATCTTCACGATTGCACGGAACCGTAAAATAGACATTTTGCGTCGCCAGCGCCGTCCGGAACCAGAGGATCTGACATGGGGGCCCGAAGCGGAACCAGATCAGGCGGATATCATAAATTTGCAGCAAGAAGCGCACCTTCTAGGCAATGCGCTGAAAGAACTGCCAGCAGCCCAACGGGATCTCATAGACAAGGCGTACTTCGGGGATCTGACCCACAGTGAAATCGCCGCACAAACCGGTCTGCCACTTGGCACGATCAAATCCAGAATTAGACTGGCGCTTGAGCGACTGCGCCACGCAATGAAGTGATAAAAAGATGAGTGATTCAATCAAGCACCACCTGAATGATGCCGTACTCATGGCATATGCAGCCGGCACATTGCCCGAAGCGTTTAATCTGATGGTCGCATCGCACATATCGCTGTGCGATACCTGCCGGGCCAACGCGGAAAGCTTTGACGCAATTGGCGGCGAGATACTTGATAACAACTGTGACGCAGCCGTGTCTGAAGAAAGCCTTGCAGACACGCTTGCCCTGATCGACGGCGGCGCCGTAGAAGCCGTATCACCGCCTGCATATATTGCGGACAGCGTATTGCCTGGACCAATCCAAAGCTACATTGGCGGCGACCTGAGCGCGGTGCACTGGAAACCAGTTGGCATGGGCGTCAAGCAAGCCATTTTGCCAACCTCAAAAGATGCATCAGCACGGCTGCTTATGATCCCTGCGGGAACCGCAATGCCAGACCATGGCCACCACGGAAAAGAGATGACCATGGTGCTGAAAGGCGCCTTTCAGGATGATGACGAGTATTTTGCGCGCGGTGACGTGGAAATCGCAGACAGCGATCTTCATCACACGCCAGTAGCGGATATTCACGAAGACTGCGTTTGCCTCGCCGTAACGGATGCGCCTTTACAGTTTGATAAACTTCTACCCAAGATTGCTCAGCGCTTCCTGAGAATTTAATTCGCTCAGCATACGATTTCGTATGGTTTCAGTCGCGCCCAATCAAATTGCACTCCGATACCGGGTTCATTTGGTGCAACAGCGCGTTCGTTTTCGATAACCAGCGGCCGATGGGTATATCTGTCTATCGGAAAGCTGTGCACTTCGATCCAGCCCGCATGGGGCTGGGCCGAAACAAGGCTTACATGAAGCTCCTGCATGCCGTGTGAACAAATCTCTACAGGCGTGCCTTTGGTCAGTTCAGCCACCTCAAGCCATCCTGTGATCCCACCACAGTTCGATGCGTCAGGCTGAATGAAGCTCAAGTCACTTTGGGCCAGCGCCATTTCGAACTCATGAATAGTGTGCAGGTTTTCGCCCTGCGCCACAGCCATCCCCGTAGCCTTGGCGATCCGTGCATAGCCTTGGTAGTCGTCTGGAATGACAGGCTCTTCGAACCAAAGGATGTTCTGGTCTTTCACTGCCAGCGCTAGATCAATCGCCGCCTCAACACTCAGAGAATAATTTGCATCGATCATGAACGCGGCATCAGGACCGATCTGGTCGCGCACCGATTTTATACGGGCGATATCGTCGGCCATATCCGGTTGCCCCACTTTGATCTTTACCGCGTTCAGACCTGCATCGATGTACCCCTGCACATGGTCAAGTAACTTGGGCAGCGGAAACGCCAGATCGATGCCGCCACCGTAAGCTTTGCACGTATTGGCAGTACCACCGGCAAGCACCCACAGTGGTTTGGCCGCAGCTGTCGCGCGCAGATCCCAGAGCGCAATATCAACAGCTGAAATTGCAAAACTCAGGATGCCGCCACGCCCGACGTAGTGCATGTGCCACTGCATCGCATCGTAAAGCTGTTCAACAGCGGCTGCATCCCGCCCCACTAGAAACGGTGCCAGATCATGAGTGATCATCGCGGCAGTGGCGTGTCCGCCCCGCCCGCCGTTATAAGTGTAGCCGGTGCCCTGTCGTCCATCTTCAAGCGTGACTGTCGCGGTGATCAAATGAAAATGCGTGTGGCTGCCGTGTTTGGCATCCACCAACACCTCATCCAATGGCACGTTGAAAAGCCGTGCCGTGACCGATGCGATACCGCTCACCGCGCTACAGACCAGCGCATTCCGGCACAGGACTGACAACAGTGCCTTCCGCCAAATGCTGCAGCAGATTGTCCACCGTTAACGCCCCCATTGCCGCACGGGTTTCAACCGTAGCACTACCAACATGAGGCAGCAGCACCACGTTCTGCAATGCGCGCAACGCATCGGGGACCTTTGGTTCCGCCTCAAAGACGTCCAGTCCGGCCCAACCCAGTCGCCCCTCTTGCAAGGCTGCAATCAACGCGGCTTCGTCAACGACCGATCCGCGACTGACATTGATCAAGGTTCCGTTCGACCCCAACGCGTCGATGACGTCACGGTTTACGATCTTATTCGTTGATGGCCCGCCTGGCGTGATGCAGATCAGGCAGTCTACGGCTTTGGCCATGTCCGTAAGATTGTCAAAATATTGATATTCAACATCTTTTTTACTTCTGGAGTGATAAACGATTGTCGTCCCGAAGGGTGCCAACTTGTCTGCAATCGCCTGTCCGATCCGACCTAAACCCAGTATCCCAACCGTCTGGTTGTCAACAGAACGCGTCAGTGGCGCATTGCCTTTCGCCTCCCATGAACCTGAACGCACCCAAGCATCATCGCGCAAAAGTTCGCGGTAGCAGGCCATCATCAGCATCACGGCGGTCGTTGCGACCTCTGCGTTCAGAACATTCGGCGTGTGGGTAACCATCACCCCTTTGGACTTGGCGACAGTGACATCAATTGCATCGTATCCAACGCCGTAGCAGCTAACCATCTTTAGATTGGGCAAGGACGACATAACATCTGCGGGCACACCATCATGGCCATTTGTTGCGATGTGGGTGATCTTGTCCGCAGGATAATTACCATCCGCTAGCGTATGTATCGTAAAAGCTTTCTCTAGCCGTTCGCGCATCACATCTGTGATGCCTCCAATCTGCAAAAGATCTGGCATGTTATGCGTCCTCCGTTACGACTTGGCGTTGCTGGCCCAGTCCTTCGATCCACACGTCCATGACATCGCCCTTTTTAAGATAAACCGGCGCGGGTTTCATTCCCATCCCAACACCGGGAGGCGTACCCGTCGAGATCACATCGCCCGGGTGCAAGGTCATCAGACCTGAAAGATGCTCGATAATTTCTGCGACGGGAAAGATCATCGTTTTGGTGTTTCCGGTCTGCATACGTTTACCGTTTACGTCCAGCCACATGTCCAGGTTCTGCACATCGGCAACCTCGTCCTTGGTCACCAGCCAGGGACCGGTCGGCCCAAACGTGTCGCAGGATTTACCCTTGGTCCATGTCCCTGTGAGATTGTTCTGAAAGTGCCGTTCTGACACATCGTTGCAGATACAATACCCCGCGACATGGTCCAGCGCGTTTTCTTTTGAGACATATTTGGCCGCCTTTCCGATCACGACACCCAATTCGACCTCCCAGTCTGTGTGCGTTGATCCGCGCGGCATGGATACATCGTCGTTCGGGCCCACAATTGCAGAGTTCGCTTTCATGAAAAGAACGGGGTGGTTGGGAAACGGATTACCGGTTTCTTCTGCATGATCGGCATAGTTAAGGCCGATGCACATGAACTTGCCAATATCGCCAACACACGCACCCATACGCGGGTTACCCTCAACGGCGGGCAGCGACGCGACATCGATTGAACGCAGCTTCTCAAGCCCTGCATCCGACAGGACATCACCTGCAATATCGCCCACATGCGCCGATAAATCGCGCAGGTTTCCGCTGTCATCAATCATACCCGGCTTCTCCGCGCCTGCAGCGCCGTATCTCACGAGTTTCATAGTCTCTCCCTTAGTGTCTGCGCTTTTGCGCTTAGTGATTGTCGCGCGGCATGAACCGATGCGCGATGTCCTGATATTTGTCAGCGTCTTCAAGGATCATTCCCTCGTCAAAGCGTCCAACCTTTTCTCTGAAATACTGCTGCCATGGCGACTGGCTTTCCGGTGCTTCATAGCCGCCGGCAGCCTCGAAGGCGCGTGCGCGTTCTGCAAGCTCATCCAGCGGGACCAGCATGTCAGCAGTGCATTTTGTCAGGTCGATCCGGACCGGATCACCGGTACGCAACAAAGCAAGCCCGCCCCCTGCTGCGGCCTCGGGTGAGGCATTTAGAATCGATGGACTGCCCGATGTGCCCGATTGTCGACCGTCCCCGACGCAAGGCAAAGCATCTATCCCTTTTTTCAAAAGATACGCAGGCGGGCGCATGTTTACGACCTCGGCCCCGCCTGGATATCCCTTGGGACCGGTACCACGCATAAACAGAACACAGTCTTCATCAATGTTCTCGGATGGATCATCGATACGGTGGTGAAAATCCTCGGGTCCGTCAAAGACAACTGCGCGTCCTTCAAAGGCGTTAGGGTCATCGGGATTGGACAGGTATTTCTGCCTGAATGCAGGGCTGATCACGCTGGTTTTCATGATGGCACTGTCAAAGAGGTTGCCAGACAAGTTGATAAATCCGGCCTGCGCTTTCAGCGGCGCAGACACGGGCTTGATAACGTCCTGATTTTCGCTTCGCGCTGCGCTACAGTTGGCACCCATCGTGGCGCCGTTAACCGTCAGCGCGTCAGGATGCGGCAATAGCCCCTCGGCCATCAACTCGCCGACAACGGCGGGCACGCCACCGGCGCGGCAATAATCTTCGCCAAGGTACTCACCAGCAGGCTGCAGGTTGACCAGCAAAGGAATGTCATGCCCCAGACTTTGCCAGTCGTCGTTGTCGAGCGGCACACCGAGATGCCGTGCGATCCCGTTAAGGTGAATGGGCGCATTGGTCGAACCGCCAATCGCCGAATTAATGACGATCGCGTTTTCAAAGGCCTCCCGCGTCATTACCTGTGACGGGCGCAGGTCTTCCCAAACCATATCAACAATACGCCGGCCGGTTTCATAGCTGATCTGTCCCCTTTCACGATAGGGCGCAGGGATCGCCGCCGATCCAGGCAGTTGCATCCCCAATGCCTCTGCCAACGAATTCATCGTCGTCGCCGTCCCCATGGTGTTGCAATAGCCCACGGAAGGGGCCGAGGACGCAACAAGCTCCATAAAGCCGTCGTCATCAATCTCGCCTGCGGCCAGCATTTCGCGCGCTTTCCACACAATGGTACCCGACCCTGTCCGTTCACCTCGGAACCACCCGTTGAGCATGGGACCAACCGACAGCGCAATAGCCGGAATGTTGACGGTTGCCGCCGCCATCAGCAAGGCAGGCGTTGTCTTGTCACATCCGATGTTCAGCACCACGCCGTCCAGCGGATACCCGAAAAGCGTCTCGACCAAAGACAGATACGCAAGGTTGCGATCAAGCATCGCGGTCGGCCTCTTGCCGGTCTCTTGTATTGGATGCACGGGCACTTCGATGCATGTGCCGCCTGCAGCAATGATCCCGTCGCGCACCCGCTTGGTCAGTTCAAGATGGTGACGGTTGCAAGGGCTTAGATCGCTGCCTGTTTGCGCAATACCGATGATTGGCTTGCCAGACTGAAGCTCGCCGCGCGTGAGCCCGTAGTTCAGATACCGCTCGAGATAGAGAGCGGTCATTTCAGGGTTATCCGGGTTCATGAACCATTTGCGTGACCGCAAGTCTTCGATGCCAATTTTCCGCGTCATTGTCCCGACCAGCCTCCGTCGATTACGTGTGGGTGTCCTGTGGTGAAGGCACTTTCGTCACTCGCCAGATAAACGACCAATGCGGCGATCTCATCAGCGGTGGCCACACGACCCATTGGCTGCCGCGCCACAAACTGTTGCATGGCAGCATCCCGACTGCCCAACTCTTCGCCCAGAACGTCTACTCTCTCAAGCCAGCTTGGGCTTTCGACGGTACCGGGGCAGATCGCATTACAGCGTATGCCTTTGTCGATGAAATCGACCGCCACAGATTTTGTCAGGCCAATCACAGCCGCTTTGGTCGTGCCATAGATAAAGCGGTTCGGTGCGCCAATGATCGATGAACAGGCCGACGACATGTTCACGATAGACCCGCCACCCCGTTCGATCATACCTGGCAAAGCCGCCTGAACGGTCCGCAACATGGAACGCACATTCAAGTCAAAAGCAAACTCCCATTCGTCCACCTTGGCATCCAAAACGGTTCCATGATGAACAAAGCCAGCGCAATTGAACAAGACATCCGGCGCGGCCCGTTCGACCCCGGCCTTAACACTGTCATCGCTGCGAGCATCAAGTTCGAAAATTTCGATATTTTCGTGATTCGCGCTCCGAATCGACGATAGTGCATCCATGTTTATGTCGGTTGCGAACACCTGCGCACCTTCGGATGCCATCGCCAGCGCGCTGGCCCGACCAATCCCTTGACCCGCCGCTGTCACCAGCGCACGTTTCCCCTTAAGCCTTTGCCCTGACATTATTTATTCTCCCCTGACCAGCGGCTTCAAGCACTTCGGAATCGTTTTACTTACTGATCCTGACACGCTCAATTATCGCTGACTTCTTCAAAAAAACCACCAGACGGGCTGGTCCAATGGCTGCTTTGCTTTAGCGTAAGACAGCGCGGCAGCTTTGGCTACCGCTTACAAGAAAAGCCCGAATGGAGAGGCACTACAAATGACCAAATCACGCAAGATCACCCTTATCGGGACAGGATTGATGGGCGTTCCGATGTCGCGCAATCTGCTTAAGGCCGGACATGAGCTGACAGTGTGGAACCGGACCATCTCGCGTGCCGGGCCTCTGGCTGCAGACGGTGCAAAAATTGCCCTGAACGAAGTGGATGCAGTACGGGGTGCCGAATTCATCATCACGATGCTGTCTGACGGGTTTGCATCGGGTGCACTGGTCGATAATCCCGAGATACAACAGGCGCTCGCCCCGGACGCGCTTTGGATTGACATGTCCAGCACCAAACCGGAACACGCGCGCGCACAGTCGGAAACGCTTGCCGCTTTGGGCCACGCCCATTTGGATGCGCCGGTTTCAGGCGGCACCAAAGGCGCCGAAGCGGGCACGCTTGCAATCATGACTGGCGGAAGTGCCGCCGCTTTTGATGCTGCCAAAGACGTGCTGTCGGCCATGGGTCGGCCGGTTCATGTGGGACCTTCTGGGACAGGGCAGCTGTCAAAACTTGCCAATCAGACAATTGTTGCTGTCACCATTTCAGCCGTGGCCGAAGCGATGCTTCTGGTCGAACAAGGCGGCGCTGACCCTGCTGCCGTTCGCGCAGCGCTTAAAGGCGGATTTGCGGACAGCACTATTTTGCAACAACACGGCGCACGCATGACGACAGGCGATTTTGAACCGGGCGGGCTGACAGTCTTTCAGATCAAAGACCTCAACAACACCTTGGATGAAGCCGCCAGCCTCGGACTGGAGTTGCCCGCGACCCAATCCGTTCGGGACAGGTTTCAACACTTCAGTGATGAAATGGATGGTGCCTACAAAGACCATTCAGGTCTCTATCTGGAGCTGAAAGCACGCAACGGGTTACCAACATGACAAAGGTTCTCATCATTGGGGGCGGCGGCATGGTCGGCCAAAAGCTCGCGCATCGCATTGCTGCAGGTCACCTTGGCCTAGACACTCCGAACGTTACACTGTTCGATATGGGGTTTCCTAAAGACAGCGCCGACGGCGTCCAAATCAGCGGCAACGTGACAGATATGACAGCGCTGAAGCAGCTTGCAGCACAACGCTTTGACGTCATTTTTCACCTCGCCGCAATCGTATCCGGAGAGGCAGAGACCGATTTTGACAAGGGCTGGGCAATCAACATGATGTCCATGTGGCATTTGCTCGAGGCATTGCGTGCTGAACATACGGTATCGGATGGCGTTTACGTCCCGCGCATCGTTTTCACATCTTCCATCGCGGTGTTCGGCGGACCGTATCCCGACAAGATCGACGACACATTTCTATGCGCGCCACAGACCAGTTATGGTGCTCAAAAAGCCAGCTGCGAGATGATGCTGACAGACTTCAGTCGCAAAGGGTTCGTTGACGGCATATCACTTCGGCTGCCTACAATCTGTGTACGGCCAGGCAAACCAAACCTTGCAGCGTCGAGCTTTTTCTCGGGCATCATTCGTGAACCGTTGAACGGCCAGGAGGCAATTCTGCCTGTGCCGGATACAGTGCGCCACTGGCATGCATCCCCGCGATCAGCCGCAAAATTCCTGACACATGCGGCAACGCTCGACACGCGTTTGCTGGAGGGGCGACGCGCTTTGAATTTACCGGGGCTAAGTTGCACCGTGGCGGAACAGATCGAAGCGCTTAGGCAGATTGCCGGACAAAAGGCCGTAGATCTCATCGTGCCACGCGAAGAACCTGCGATTATGCGAATCGTCGAGGGCTGGCCGCGCAATTTTCAGCCCGATCGTGCCCGCTCTCTCGGGTTCGGGGCAGAAAACTCGTTCACAGAAATAATAGAAACCTATATTGCCGATGACTTGCCGCGTTAAGGGTCCTGCGTCCGGTTTTCAGGGCTGAGGTGGCGTGCCAGATGATCATGTATTTTCTGGCGCGTCAGTGCTTCGTCACCTTCTAGGGCGGCATCCAGAATCGCTTTGTGGTGCTCGATGTTCATAGAAATGAAATCAAAATTGCGGTCTGCAATCATCAACTGCTGGCGAAACCGTCGGTAGACTTTGTGATGTATGGTCTTCAGCGTTTCCGATCGGCAGGCAGAGATCAAAGTCTGGTGGAACTCCAACTCTGCATTAAACCAGATATCCACCAACGGTGACGGGTCTTTCGATGCATGAATCCTCTTTTCTATATGGCTCAACTGGTGATGCGCCGCTGTCAGGCGTGCCTCCCATGCGACGCCGCCATGACGGATCGAAAGCACTGTGCCTTCGGCTTCCAACAAGATCCTCACATGTGTCAGTTCAGCCAGCAGCAAGGCCGACTTTTCCGGCACACGAAAGCCACGTTGTTCCTGAAAATCCACAAGCCCTTCCGTTGACAAGCGAAACAGCGCTTCGCGCACGGTGCTTGCAGAACATCCATAGTCTTGCCTAAGATGCTCGGGTCGAAGCTTGCCACCGTGGTCAAAATCGTTTGAGATCAGACGGTGCGCCAAGCTGCCGTAAATGTCGCTGTCGCCCATGCTTGCTTTCATGCGCCGACTGTAGCACTAGAATTTCGTGAATCTAGCAAAATCTCGAAATTATCGAAAAAACAAAAATTTTGTTGCGAGATGGCTCTGCCCCGCATACCCTTCTTTCAGCGTAACGAAATGGGCGTCAAAAACTGCCCGCTAAAATGCACGCTTCAACGTCTGGGAGGACAACATGAAAGTATTGAAGAAAGCGGCAAGCATTGCCGCGGTCGCCGCTTTGGCAGCCACAACTGCACTGACGGCATCTGCACAGACAACCAATCTGCGTATTCAAACTCACTTTTCGCAAGAACAGCTTTCAGGCCAGTTGGCTCAGAAGTTTATCGATGACGTGACCACGATGTCGAACGGCGAAATCCAGATCGAAATGTTCTACAGTTCGTCCGTTGTGAAATCGGTAGAGACATTCGACGCTGCCGCGACAGGTATTCTTGATTGCGACATGACCGGTGGTGCCTACCAAACAGGTAAGAACCCTGCGTTCCAGTTCGCTGGCGACTTGATGGGCGGTTATCAGAACCCGTACCAGCAGATGGCATGGCTTCTGCATGGCGACGGCAAGGCGGCGCTGAACGGACTTTACAACCCATACGGCATGGAATTCGTCGGCTGGTGGATCCCTGGTCCGGAATCGCTGTCATCGACTAAGCCGATCCGCAATGTCGGCGACTTTAAAGACTGGAAGTTCCGCTCCCCCCCCGGTCTGGCGACATTGGTGTTCGCGAATCTGGGTGCATCGCCCATCGTGATGGACTTCACCGAAATCTTTACCGCGCTTGAGACAGGTATCATTGACGGCGCTGACGCTGCAAACCTGACGAACAATGTGGGCTTGGGTCTCTATGACATCGCAGAGCACACGAACTTCCCGGGCTTCCACTCGATGCCGGCTGACCACCTCGCGTGCAACAAAGAAGTCTGGGACGCGATGCCAGAGCATCACAAGCGGATCATGGAAGTGGCGATGGACAGCCTCGCGCTGCACAACGCGACCATTAACGAGGTCAACAACGCACAGACCGCAAAAGACCTGCGCGCCAAGGGTGTAAACCTCTACGAATGGTCTGCTGAAGATCTGCAGGTGTATCGTGATGCGGTTCAAAAAGGCTGGACCGAGTTTGCGACGACACCAGAGTCACAAGCACTGCTGGAAAGCCACATCAGCTTCCTGCAAGACATGGGCGCGATGAAGTAGTAAACGCACCAGTGTTGTTGAAATGATGGCAGGGCTAGAAATGGCCCTGCCTCTTTTTCCTCAGGCCCGGCAATGAAAATCACCCGCATCACCAGCCATGTGCTGCAATATGAAATGCCCGAAACCCTTGGGTATTCACAGCAGTATTATGACCGGCGTACAGCCCACCTTGTCGAGGTGGAAACGGATGAAGGCGTGACCGGATGGGGCGAATGTTTTGGGCCGGGGAATATTGCGATTGCGAACAAAAGCATCGTGGAAAAAGTCATACAGCCAATGGTCATCGGGATGGACCCTATGGACCGCGATGTCATCTGGCACAAAGTTTACAACCTGATGCGCGACCACGGACAAAAGGGCATGCCCATGCAGTCCCTGTCCGGAGTTGATATCGCGCTTTGGGATATTGCGGGCAAGGTCGCAGGCCTGCCCTTGCACAAGCTGATTGGCGGCGCGCATCGCACATCGGTGCGCTGCTATGGATATGGCATGATGCTTCGGGATGAACCCGTCGAGCAGCTTGCCGCACGCTTCACAGACGAAGCTACCGCCATCAAAGAAATGGGGTTTACCGCGACCAAGATGAAGACCGGCTTTGGTCCAAAACCTGATGTGATACTATGCGCCGCCGTGCGCAAAGGCGTCGGGGACGATTTTGATTTTATGGTCGATGCCAACCATGCGTACACAACATCCGACGCATTCTACGTCGGACGCGCCCTTGAAGAATTGAACGCCTACTGGTTCGAAGAGCCGATCGCGCCAGAAGACCTTGATGGCTACGCCGAACTGCGGCGGGGCCTTTCAGTGAATATCTCGGGCGGTGAAGCCGAGTTCGGCCGCTGGGGATGGCGTGCCATTCTCGAAAACCGCGGACTTGATATCGCACAACCAGAGGTCTGCGCCTTGGGCGGTGTGTCTGAATATCTGCGTGTACTGGCGCTATGCCACGCGCACTTCACCCCTGTGGTGAACCACGTGTGGGGGTCCGCCATTGCGGTCGCCACCAACCTGCAGCTTTTGGCCGCGATGCCGCCACTGCCGGGCGGTTTGCACCCGTGGGAGCCGATGCTGGAATTCGACACGACAGATAACAAATTCCGCGACAATCTTCTGACAACGCCCTTGGACATTCAGGGGCAAGTCAAAAAGCAGAACGGTCGCGTTTCAATACCCGAAGGGGCCGGCATTGGCGTCGAACCCGACAGAGACTTCATCGCCCACTACGCCATAGCTGCGTGATACGCGCAAAACCAAGGAGCAAGACGATGCAGAGAACCTCAGGCAGCTTGACCGAATGGCTGGTCCCCCTTGGCTTCATCCTGTGTGCCGGGTGGTGTATCTGGCATATCCCCGCTTACGTTCTGACGTGGTTCCCGCATGAAAACGAATCCATGCGCGGTCAGGTCACCGCGATTTTCGACCGCAACGATGTGACGCCCAACCTCTCACCGCTCTTTGGCAAGATCGACATTGTTGATCTCATTGCTCTGATAGGCGTGCCCGTCCTGTTCGTCTTGGGCTGTAAGACGGTCCGTCGTGCGAATATGGAATATGAAGAATGGCGCGCGGTGGACCGTGGTGCCGTTTTCATTGGCCGCGTCACGATGATGATGATCATCCTGATGACCGGCGTCATGCTCTACGAAGTGTTTTTGCGCTATGTGCTTGAACGCCCGACACTTTGGGCCAATGAATTATCTCTGTGGCTGGCCGGTTTCATCTTTCTGATGTCGGGCTTTTACGCCATGCAGCAGCGCAGCCATATCCGCATCTTCCTGCTGTATGATGTCTGCCCGCGCTGGATCCAGCGGCTGTTCGACTGCATTTCGACACTGGCCATTGTGATCTTTGCCTTCTTTCTGGTGTACGGAAGCTACAAGCAGGTCTTTGTGAATAAGCTGTATAAATGGGAAACCTTCGGCACCGCCTTTGACCCGCCGATCCCTGCAACGCTGCAGCCGATGATCCTGATCGTTATCACATTGGTTGCCGTGCAGGCCGTTCTGAACCTTGTGTCGGACTGGAACAAAGAACCCGAGATACATGACGACACCCCCGATGAAGATGAAATCGAAGCCCTGAAACGTGCAGTAGGACAAGACTGATGGATATCGGAACAATCTCTCTGGTGCTGATGCTGGCACTTATCTTGCTGCTCGCGATCGGCATGCCCTTGGGTCTGGCCTCTGCGTCCTTGGCCGTACTTGTGCTTGTGATGAAGTTCGAGCCTACGTTGCTTTCCAACCCGATGTCTTTTGGTGATGGCTTACTGACCGCGCGACCGGGGACGGGGCCGTTATACATTCTGGCGCAAAAGATATACGGGCTCTTAACGGACTATGTGCTCATATCAATTCCGCTGTTTATCTTTATGGCTGCCCTTCTCGAACGGTCTGGCGTTGCTAAAGACATGTATTCGTCGCTAAACGTCTGGCTGTCCGGCACACGTGGCGGCATTGCGATTGTGACCTCGATCATGGCCGTGATCATGGCGGCGATGTCGGGCATTATCGGGGGTGAGGTGGTCTTGCTTGGCCTGATTGCCCTGCCTCAAATGCTGAGGCTGGGATATAATCAGAACCTCGCCATCGGGGTGATCTGTGCCTCTGGCAGTCTGGGCACCATGATCCCGCCGTCCATCGTTTTGATCATCTACGGCCTGATTACCGAAACCTCGATCAAAGCTTTGTTCACAGCGTCTTTCCTGCCCGGTTTCATGCTGGCATCCTTCATCATCATCTACATCATCATCCGCACCCAGATGCACCCCGAAGACGCGCCCTTGCCCCCACCAGAGCCAGGCGACCCGCAGGGCCGCGAAAAGGGCATGCTGTTTGGAGCGTTCATGTCGGTGGTCGTAGCTGGCTTTTCCGTTGCTCTCTTTCTGCGCGCGGCGTTCTTCGAATTCTCAGGATCCAACGCAGCAAATGAAGGCGACCCCTTTGCATTCGGCACCGCAGAGTGGTTGCCATGGTTTGGCGGCACGTTCCTGTTGATGATGGCGCTGATCTTCTTCTACTTCGGTCGTGCGAACACCAAAACCGGCTGGAACATGGGCAAAGGTCTGGTGGCACCTATCGTAGTGATCGGTGTCGTTATGGGGTCAATCTACGGCGGCATCACCGGCATTACCGAGGCTGCAGGCATGGGCGCCTTTGCGGTTCTGGTCATTGCAATTCTGCGCGGAGAAGCATCTTGGGACCTGATCTGGGACAGCCTGATGCGAACACTGAAATCAACAGGAACCATTATCTGGGTCACGATTGGCGCGGCAGCCCTTGCCGGTGCCTATACCATCGCCGGTGGCCCGACATACGTTGCGGACTTCATTGTTGGCACCGATCTGCCGACCATGGGCATCATCCTCGCGATGATGTTGATCTTGCTGTTCATGGGGGCGTTCATGGACTGGGTGGGGATCGTTCTGCTTATCATTCCAGTATTCCTGCCTATCGTGATGCGCCTGCCCATTGAAGAAATCGGCTTTATCGGACAACTTGAACCACAGCACATCGCAATTTGGTTTGGTGTTGTTTTCTGTATGAACATGCAGGTGAGCTTTTTGTCACCGCCTTTCGGACCGGCCGCGTTCTACCTGAAATCAGTCGCACCACCGCACATCAGCCTGACCGACATCTTCAAAGGGTTCCTGCCGTTTATCGGTATCCAGCTTTGCGCGCTGTCGGTCCTGTTGATCTGGCCAAACATTGTCACGCTTCTGCTATAAGACGAGGAAAGGAATATGCTGACCAAAGAGCAAGTCCATCAGTTCGAAACCACCGGATACCTGGTCGTACCGGATGTGATCCCTACGTCGGTAATGGAGAATGTACGCGTTGAATACGCCACATTATTGGACGAACTATACGCAAACTGGTTTGCACAAGGACGGGTGACAGCGCCGCCTGACGGTCTCGATTTCTGGGGCAAGCTGCTGCATGCGTATCAATCCAAATGTGACTGGTTTCAGCCGATGGACATAAGCTTGCCCGGAGACGAGATCGCACCTGATACGCCGTTCCACTTCGGACCAGCCGTCTTTGACCTGCTCACCAACCCGCAGTTGCTCGACGTAGTCGAGGATTTGCTCGGGCCCGAACTAACCTCGAACCCGATCCAACATGTGCGCATCAAACCGCCTGCAACCGATCTGGCCAGCGATGAAATCCGCGCGCATATCACCTCGACCGACTGGCATCAGGATCGCGCGGTCGCACTCGAAGAGGCGGATAGCACGCGCATGGTCACCGTCTGGATCGCAGTGACAGATGCAACAGTCGAAAACGGCTGCCTTCAGGTGCAATCCAAAGAGCGCGATCAGGAAATTCTGCCGCATTGCGCGCGCACCCAAACAGGCATCGCAGACGGTTTTGTGGACGAAGCGCGGGCCATCCCGCTTCCAGTGAAAGCCGGCGGCGTGGTTCTGTTCCATCCGCTGACACCGCATGCATCGCTGACCAACCAAACAGATGGTTTCCGCTGGTCTTTTGACATCCGCTATAACGTGACAGGAGAACCGACAGGCCGCAGTCATTTTCCCGAATTTGTGGCGCGGTCCCGTGCCGCCCCTGAAACAGAGTTACGCGATTGGAAAGCGTGGAAAGCCATGTGGGTCGATGCCCGCGCACGCTTGTCCAGATCGCCGCACATACCGATCCATCGCTGGACCTCAGATGCGCCCTACTGCGCCTAAGGAGAACTCATGGACACCGTCCGCCTTGATGCCGCCGACAACGTAGTCACGGCCACGCGCGCTCTGCAAGTTGGCGTGCCAATCGAAGACATCGAAACCAAAGCGTTGATCCCGACAGGGCACAAGATCTCGACACAAATGATCGCGCAGGGTGAAGCGGTACGCAAATACGCGCAAATCATCGGTTACGCCTCGGCCGATATCGAAGCAGGCGCACATGTGCACACGCACAATGTGGCCTTTCGCAACACCGACACAGAGTACGAATACGCAACCGACCTGAGGCCTGTCACGCCCGTAGCGCCAGACCAACGGGACAGCTTTATGGGGTATCGCCGCGCGAATGGCTCTGTGGGGACGCGTAATTATATCGCGATCGTTACTTCGGTGAATTGCTCGGCCACCGCCGCGCGGATGATCGCAAGCCACTTCACACCGGATATTTTGGCTGATTATCCGAACGTTGATGGCGTCGTGGCCTTTGTGCATGGCACCGGCTGCGGCATGGCTGACAGCGGCGACGGGTTTGAAGCGTTGCAAAGGGTGATGTGGGGCTATGCCAAACACCCAAATCACGCGGCCGTTCTAATGGTGGGGCTTGGCTGCGAAATGAACCAGATCGACTGGTTGTTGGACGCGTACGGTCTGCAGCAAGGACCAACGTTTCAGGTCATGAACATTCAATCGGTCGCCGGTCTACGCAAAACAATTGAGAAGGGGATCGAAAAGATACAAGCGATGTTGCCGATCGCCAATCAAGCGACCCGCTCGGCCTGCCCCGCATCCGAATTGATGGTCGCATTGCAATGCGGTGGATCGGATGCTTGGTCAGGGATCACAGCAAACCCCGCTTTGGGCTATGCCTGCGATTTGCTGGCAGCACAGGGCGGCACAGGCGTATTGGCCGAAACACCGGAAATCTATGGAGCCGAGCATCTGCTGACGCGGCGCGCCAAAGATATCACGACCGGAGAGCGGCTGATCGAACGTATCAAGTGGTGGGAAGACTATACCGCCCGCAATCGCGGATCGATGGACAACAACCCCTCCCCTGGCAACAAGGCCGGTGGGCTGACCACAATTTTGGAAAAATCTCTGGGGGCCGCTGCAAAGGGTGGCACGTCGCCTTTGATGGGAGTCTATAAATACGCCGAGCCCGTGACCGCGCGCGGTTTCACCTTCATGGACACGCCCGGCTATGACCCCGCATCCGTGACCGGTCAGATCGCTGGCGGATGCAATCTGGTGTGTTTCACCACGGGGCGCGGATCAGCGTTCGGTTCCAAACCCAGCCCGACAATCAAAGTTGCGACCAATACCGCCATGGCGACACGCATGCAGGACGACATGGACATAAACGCAGGGGCGATCCTGACCGAAGGTGTCACAATCGAAGCCAAGGGCAGAGAAATCTACGACATGTTTTTGCGCGTCGCATCCGGCGAAGCCACCAAATCCGAAGCCCAAGGCCTCGGAGACTACGAGTTCGTTCCATGGCAAATCGGGGCGGTAATGTGAAACGCATACTTGTCGTTGGCGGTGGATTGATCGGTGCACGCCATGTGCAATCCGTACATGGCCACGACGGATGCATATTGGTCGGTCTTGTCGATCCCGACCCGAACGTCCTGACCGGCGCCGATGTGCCGCGATATCAGGATATGTCTCAGGTCACCGGACCCGTGGATGGCGTTATACTGGCGACACCAACCCGTCTGCACGCTGCACAAGGCGCATTCGCCGCGTCAAAGGGATGGCATGTCCTGATTGAAAAGCCCGTGGCGTCAGACCTTGCGTCTGCTCAGACCCTGAGCAAATCGGTTGCGCGCGCAGGCGTCGGATCTTTGGTCGGACATCACCGCAGATATCACGCGTCAGTTCAGCAGCTGAAGAGCCTGATTTCGCAAGGTGAGATCGGGGCGCCTGTGACCGCCAGTCTGATCTGGGCCATGCGTAAACCGGACAACTACTTTCAGGATAACTGGCGGACAACCGACGGCAGCCCTGTGCTTATCAACCTTGTGCATGACATCGATATCTTACGGTTTGTCTTGGGTGAAATCACAGCCGTTGCTGCTTTGCCTGGCGCAAGCCAGCGCGAAAGCGCGCGCATAGAATCAGGCGCTGTTGCACTTGCTTTCGCATCGGGTGCCACCGGCACGATAAGCTTTGCCGACACAACGCCCAGCCCTTGGGGATTTGAGGCCGCGACAGGAGAAAACCCGAATATCGGCACCACGGGTCAGGATATGATGTGGATTACGGGGACAAGTGGTGCCATCAGTTATCCGTCCTTATCCCTTTGGGGCGGGACCGATTGGAGTACCCCCGCGGCACAACGCAACCTCATCTGCAAGCAGAGCGACAAATCCCCGCTTGACGCACAGCTCGACCATTTCATTGCCGTCATGAACGGCGCGACGCCACTGATTGATGTCGCTGACGCGACACGCACGCTCGACATTGCATTGCAAATCGAAATGCAACTCACCGCACAAACCACAGGAGACGACCATGCCCGAAGTGCTCTCGCCTGACCAAATCGCCAGCTATGACGAAAAGGGATATCTGGTGCTGGAAAACCAGATACCGCCTGAATGGATCGCAAAAATCCGTGACGAAATACAGCGTTTCGAAACAGAAGCGGCGACGATGACCGCATCGAACGACAGGCTAGATCTGGAAGACAGCCATTCGCCACAGAACCCGCGCCTGCGCCGCATCAAGCTGCCCCATACTATTTCCGATGTTGTGCGCGAGCTGATGTACTCAGATCACATTCTTGGGCCTGCACGGGATCTGATCGGACCGGATCTGAGGCTACATACGACAAAGCTGAATATGAAATCAGCGGGCTACGGTGCTGCGGTTGAGTGGCATCAGGACTATGCGTTCTATCCACACACCAATGACGACATTCTTGCGATTGGCGTGTTGATTGACGATATGGCGTCTGAAAATGGCCCCCTGATGGTCTATCCCGGCAGTCACAAAGGACCAGTGTATGACCATCATGTCGACGGGGTATTCGCAGGTGCTATGCTACCCGAAGACAACGGGCTGAACCCCGCAGATGCTGTGCAAATCACAGGGCCTGCAGGATCAGTGAGCATACATCACGGTCGTATCGTGCATGGATCGGCGCTGAACACATCAGATCACCCAAGGCGTATCCTGTTCTTTGAAATGATGGCTGCCGATGCTTTCCCTATTATGGGCTCGATGACCCGATGGGACGGGATCAAAGACTACGACACCCGCATGCTGTGCGGGACACCGACAATAAACCCGCGCCTCAAGGATATTCCGGTACGCATCCCGCAGCCGCAACCTGATGTGCCCATTTCAATCTATGAAATCCAGAAAGGCATGAAGAAACGTGCCTTCGAAACCGTTAAATAGGAGAGTATACCCATGTCAAAACCAACAATCGGATTTATCGGCCTTGGCCTGATGGGGGGCGCCATGGTTGGCCGGCTTCAGGATCAGGGATATAACCTGACCGTCCTCGGAAACCGCGACCGCACCTATGTTGATGCGGCCTTGGCGCGTGGCGCAGCAGAAGCATCCAATGGCAAAGCCGTTGCCGAAGGCGCAGACATCGTGATGCTGTGCATGGGCACATCGGACCACGTCGAAAGCCGTATGCGTGGCCCTGACGGCATTCTCGCCGGTCTGAAACCCGGTGCTGTCGTCATCGACTTTGGCACTTCTCTGCCCGGCTCGACCCGCAGTCTGGGCACCGAAACAGAGGCGGCAGGCGGCACGTATCTGGACGCGCCTTTAGGGCGCACACCAAGCCATGCGAAAGACGGGCTGTTGAACATTATGTGTTCGGGCGACAAGTCTGCATTCGACAAGGTGGAACCCGTGCTTAAGGACCTTGGCGAAAATGTTTTCCATCTTGGCGCGCTTGGCTCGGGCCATACGATCAAGCTTATCAACAACTTCTTTGGCATGACCGTCGCTAACGCGATGGCCGAAGCCTTTGCCATGGCCGACGTCGCAGGCGTAGACCGCAAGCAAATGTATGATGTGATGGCCGCAGGTCCGCTGCACTCTGGCATGATGGACTTTGTGAAAGGGTACGGTGTGGACGGTGATCCGAACCAACTGGCCTTTGCCATCAAGAACGCAGCCAAAGACGTGGGCTATTACGCGCAAATGGCCGATGACGCAGGGGTCGACAGTATCATGTCAAAATGTGCCTTGGCCGCATTGAACGAAGCGCGTGACAACGGACGGGCCGATGACATGGTCAGCCAGATGGTCGATTTCTACGCGGCAAAGTTCGGCAAGTAGTATGGCCGTCGCGGCACAGGCCATCGAAAACAGACCACAGCTAGGCATCCTGATGATGCTTGGCGCGTGGTTTCTCTTTGCCTTGGTGGATACTTCTGCCAAGTGGCTTGTGCTCGCGGCGTTTCCGGCATTCCAGCTCGCTTTTATGCGCTACGCGGTTCATTTCATCATATCGAGCGGGGTGATTGCAAAAGACGGGATTGATCCCGATCGCTTCAAAACGGGCCATATCTGGCAGGTTCTCAGCCGCGCGCTGTTGCTGATATCCGCAACACTCGGCAACTTCTATGCGCTGAATTTCTTACCCCTGACTGTCATTTCAGCGATTATGTTTTCCAGCCCGATTATCGTCTGCTTTCTGTCGATGACCATCCTGAAAGAACATATAGGTCCGTGGCGATGGAGCGCGATCTTGCTGGGGTTTGCCGGAGTGTTGATCGTCATCCGACCATTCGGCGAAGCGTTTCACCCCGCTATGATCCTGCCTTTGTACAACGCAACCGCTCTGGCGCTTTATTCGTTGATGACGCGCAAGCTGGCAGGTGTCGTCGCCGTGGAAACACAGCAGTTCTATCTGGGCGCTTTGGGTACGTTGTTGTTATTGCCTTTCGCCCTTTGGACATGGGTGCCGCCAAGTGACCCGCAGCAGACCACTTTACTTTTTGCGCTTGGCGCAGGTGGCTGGGCAGGCCACCAGCTTTTGACCAACGCACACCGCTTTGCACCTGCAAATACGCTTATGCCCTACACATATTCGTTCATGATTTACATCGCAGCACTCAGCTGGCTCATTTTTGCGCACGTCCCGGACATTTGGGTCGTCATAGGCGCACTGGTCATCGTTATGTCCGGTCTCATCATCTGGAAAAGGGAACAGCAGCAATGACCCGAGTTGCAGCAATCGGAGAAGCGATGATCGAACTGTCGCTTCAGAACGATATCGCCAAGGTCGGGGTGGCGGGCGACAGTTTGAACACTGCGATTTACCTCAAACGAAATGCTCCGGAAATTTCGGTGGATTACATGACCTGTCTGGGCGATGACCCGTTTTCGGACCAAATCGAAACCTTCATTGCCAGCCAGTCCATCGGCACATCGCAATGCAAACGGATCACCGACAAATCACCCGGGCTGTATGCGATTACAACCACCGAGGACGGCGAAAGGTCGTTCACCTACTGGCGCAGCGCATCGGCCGCCCGTGACCTGTTCAAGTCCGGTGACGGCTACGACTTTTCCCAACTCTCAAAGTACGATCTGATCTACCTATCGGGTATTTCTATCGCAATTTTACCGCAGGCCGCACGGCTGGCGTTGCTGCAGTGGTTGTCAGAAAATCCAGTGCGTTTGGCCTACGACAGCAACTACCGGCCAAGACTATGGGAAGACACCCAGACGGCGCGCCAGATCACCGAAGCCTTCTGGCGACGTGCAAACATTTGTTTGCCCTCCATCGACGACGAGATGGCCCTTTTTGACGAAACAGCAGAAAACGTCGCCGCGCGCTTTCATAGATACCAATGTGTTGGTGCTTTAAAACGTGGGAGTGACGGACCTTTGTCGCTTGGCTCCCAAGTTGAACAGAAATACGAGCCTGCACCACACGTGCTCGACACAACGGCGGCGGGTGACAGCTTTAATGGCGGATATCTCGCGGCCCTGCTGTCAGGTCAACCGCAAGCCGACGCACTGATGCGCGGTCACTTGTGCGCCGCAAGAGTTGTGCAATTCAGAGGCGCAATCGTTCCCGAAGGGGATGAAACGTGAAAGCCGTACTGATCGGTCTTGGCATGGTGGCCGATACCCATCTGGACGCCCTAAAGGCAGCGCAAGGCATCACCCTACATGGCGTGCTCGCCCGAAACGCAACAACGACGCTAGCTTTCGCAGACAAAGCTGCAGAAAAGCTGGGCCATCCTGTGAAAGCCTATGAAGATCTCAGCGGGCTGGCAGACGATCCCGATATCGGTTTTGCTATCGTGGCAACGCCGCCTGACAGCAGGGCAGAGATTGTCGAGGCGCTTACAGCTGCGCAGATTCCCATTCTGATGGAAAAACCTTTGGAGCGCACCTTACAGGCCGCCCGAGAAATCGTGGAGCGTTGTTCTGCGGCCAGAATTCCACTGGGCATTTTTTTTCAACATCGTGCGCGTGACGTCTCACAAAAGCTCAAAAAGGCGATTGAGGAAGGGGTCATCGGCGATATCATCTCGGCCGAGCTACGCATTCCTTGGTGGCGCGCCCAATCTTATTATGATGCACCCGGGCGGGGAACGTATTCACGGGATGGCGGTGGCGTGATGATAACACAGGCCATTCACACGCTAGACCTCGCGATATGGTTTCTGGGGCCGTTCAAGGATATTCAGGCCCTCATGCATCGTACCAAACTGCATGAGATGGAAGCCGAAGACTGGGCTGGCGCTGTGTTTCGCACAAAGAATGGTGCCGTCGGGCATATCATGGCCACGACTGCTGCTTACCCGGGTGCGGCTGAAAGCATTATCCTTAATGGCACCAAAGGTGCCGCGCATCTTGAGGCTGGAACCCTGACAATAGCGCAAATTGATGGCGGTACGCTAACGTATGGCAAGGATGTATCGACCGGAGGCGGCGCTGACCCAATGGCATTTACACATGCGTGGCACCAAGGGATCATCGAAGACTTTGCGACCTCAATCCGCGACAAGGTTTCTCCCATTGCTTCTGGAAGAGATGCATTGCGGGCGCATGCCGTTATTGATGCCATGCAAAGATCAAGCGCATCAGGGCAACGCGTCGAGGTCCACACATCATGACCGTCAAGTTCATCGCTTTAGGACTAGACCACCGCCATATTTATGGAATGACCCAACACATGCTGAACGCGGGTGCTGAATGCGTCGGATTCTGGAGTGATGGCAGACCTCAACCCTTAGAAGGTTTTATCAACAGGTTCCCCGATTTGCATCAGTTTCAAACGCTGGGTGCAGCACTTGAAAGCGGTGCAGAGCTTGCTTTGATTTCCTCTAAGCCATTTGAAAGATGCTCTTTATCAATTTCCTCCATGTGCCAAGGCATGGACGTTATGACTGATAAACCTGGCTGCATTTCAAAGACTGAGCTGGACAATATCAAAGCCTGTGTCGCAGAAACAGGTCGTATTTGGTCCATCAATTTCTCAGAACGGTTTGAAGTCCCTGCTGTCACGCGGGCAAGCGAACTTGTGGCGCAAGGGGCTATCGGCCGCGTTGTCCATACCGCAGGGCTCGGGCCGCATAGATTGAATAAAGAAACCCGTCCCGACTGGTTCTTTGAACGCGACGCCTATGGCGGCATCCTGACCGATATTGCATCTCACCAAATTGACCAATTCATGTACTTTACCGGATCAACGGATGCAGAAATCACCCACGCCTTCGTCGCCAATTATGCAAATCCGCAAACACCCGGTCTTCAAGACTTTGGCGAGTTAAGTTTGCGTAGCGAAACCGCGACAGGAAGCATCCGGGTCGATTGGTTCACGCCCGATGCGCTCCCCACATGGGGAGACGGGCGTCTGACTATTCTGGGGACAGAAGGGTACATCGAACTCAGAAAATACATCGACGTGGAAGGTGAAAAGGGCACCGATCACGTTATTCTGGTGAATGGAGAAACGATCGCGAAATCTTGCGAGGAAAATGCAGAATTGCCCTACTTCATCAATCTCATTCACGATGTACGCAATCGTACGGAAACAGCAATGACCCAGAAACACTGCTTCAAGGTCATGGAACTCGCGCTCGAGGCACAAGCCCGCGCCGAGCGTTCTTTCGCGTGATCAATGTCGCTGTAATAGGGGCTGGCATTGGCGCGCAGCATGTGGAGGCATACGCAGCTTTACCTCATTTATTCATTGTGTTGCGTGTTGTTGACATAAAGCTAACGCTCGCCTCGGCACTGGCGCAGACTGTAGGCGCGACGCCTTCACAAAACATCGATGATGCCCTCCAGGATCCAGACATTGACGTAATCGACATCTGTCTTCCACCTAATTTGCACGTTGAGTACGCATTGAAATCTTTGGCCCATGGAAAACATGTCGTTTGCGAAAAGCCAATCGCCACGTCACTTAAGGACGCAAACATACTTGTTTTTGCGATGCAAAAGTCTGGGAAAAAGTTGTATCCGGTCTTTCAATACAGATGGGGTCCACCGCTTCAACAGTTGGAGGCTTTGATCTTCGGAGGGTGGACTGGCAAACCGCAAATAGCAGCATTGGAAACGCATTGGGCACGCGGCGCCGAATACTATGATATCCCTTGGCGTGGAACATGGGCAGGCGAACAAGGCGGCGCCGTGTTGTGCCATGCGATTCACAGCCACGACTTATTGTGCCATTTCTTTGGGCCGGTCCGGTCTTTGTCTGCATGTGTCGCGACACGAGCAAATCCTATCGAAACCGAAGACTGTGCAGCTATCTCTTTTGAAATGACCTGCGGTGCTTTGGCGACCAGCAACATAACGCTTGGGGCAGCACATAATGAAACCCGTTTAAAATTTGTGTTTGAACACCTGACGGTAACATCAGGTACGGCCCCATACGCCCCGGGGTCGGAAAAATGGACGTTCGAGACACGTGATCCCGCAAAGCAACCCGAGGTAAATGCGTTCCTGAATGAACTGGGATTTGAACACATTGGTTTTACCGGATTTTTCACGGAAGTTGCGCAGGATCTACTACAACAGAACAGTGCTGCGGTGACGATGCAAGAAGGCATAGCATCAATCGAGTTGGTGACGGCTATCTATCATGCGGCGCGGACAGGGGCGCGGGTAAGCTTGCCGATTTCCAGCGACCACCCGCTATATGAAGGATGGACACCATGAAACAGTGCTGGCGCTGGTTTGGCCCTGCGGACACGGTAAATCTACCAGACCTGCATCACGTCGGTGTACAAGGCATTGTGACGGCGCTTCACCACAAACAGCCGGGGCAGGTTTGGCCTTTAAATGACATACGTGAACGTATTTCGCTGCTTGAGGCAGAAAGCTTTACTTGGGACGTCGTGGAAAGCTTGCCCGTATCTGAAGACATAAAAACCAAAGGCAGAAACTACGCAGAACACGTACAAGCCTATTGTACCAGCCTTGAGAATCTGGCGGCGGCCGGGATCCGAACCGTTTGCTACAACTTCATGCCGATCCTCGACTGGACACGTACAGAATTGCGCGCACCCCAATCGCATGGCGGCACCGCCATGCAGTTCAGATTGCTGCAATTCGCGGCTTTCGATCTATTCATTCTCAAACGGCCCGACGCAAACGAAAGCTATTCACAAGCGCAGTACAGCGCAGCTGCCAAGATATTCAGCAGGTTGAATGATCGCGAAAGAAAATCCCTTCAAAGCAATATTGTGGCGGGCCTGCCTGGCGCGAACGACAACTGGACAGTGGAAGACGTCCGCGCGCACCTTGACCTTTATAAAGATACAGATACTACTGTTTTACGCCAAAACCTTATCGACTTCCTTGCGCAGGTTGTCCCTACGGCCGAACGCTTGGGGATACGGTTGTGCTGCCACCCTGACGATCCGCCATTTAGCTTGTTGGGGCTGCCACGCATTATGTCGTCCACGGATGACTACGCGTATATAGTCGAGCAAATCAATACGCCTGCGAATGGTATAACATTTTGTACCGGCTCGCTGGGTGTTTCAGGTGACTTCAACCCGGTTGATTTTATAGAACGGCTTGGGCCCCGTATCCATTTTGTACATTTGCGCAATACAAAACGCCTTTCAGGCGGGGACCCAGAGCGCCCTGATTTCTTTGAAGCCGCACATCTCGAAGGCGACACGGATATGGTCGCCACGATAAAAGCTTTGATGGCAGAGGAATCACGGCGCCGTAAACAGGGTCGCGAGGACTGGCAAATTCCGATGCGCCCCGACCACGGTCAAGAGCTCTTATCAGATCTCAGCAATGACAGCATGCCCGGCTATCCCTTAATCGGACGGATGCGTGGACTGGCCGAATTGCGCGGGATCATGGCTGCTTTCGACCGAAACACATAAGCCTCACGCATCTGGCCTCGTCAGGTGTAAAATCTTGTCGTCGTCTTCTGGTGCCAGTTCTTCAAAGTCGAAATTGTCTAGCCGTGTTGCACGCTTTCCGGCGCGTTCGGCGGCTGTACTGATTTCATGAACGTCGCGTTGCGCCTGTCGAAAGTGCGTATCCAGCTTGCCAACGCGCTCGACCACCAATTCTACATCGCGGTGCAAATGCTTGAGCGTTTTACGTATGGCCCCCGCCTGTTCTCGCATGCGTGCATCCTTGAGGATCGCACGCATGGTGTTAAGCGTCGCCATGCAGGTTGTCGGCGATACGATCCATACGCGCGCATCAAACCCTTTGCGCACAATGTCAGGGAAATTGGCGTGTAGCTCGGCGTATACAGCCTCGGACGGTAAAAACATCAAGGCACCATCCGCAGTCTCGCCTTCGATGATGTATTTCTCAGCAATATCATTGATGTGCTTGGTAACCGCCGTCTTCATCTTGGCCACCGCGTCTTTCAGCTCCCAGTCTGTGTCGGCTTTTCGCAACGCTTCATAGGCTTCAAGCGGAAATTTGCTGTCGATAACGATCGGTCCGGGCGGGTTCGGCAGGTGGATCAAACAGTCAGCGCGTTTGCCATTGCTGAGGGTGTGTTGCATCACATAGCTGTCCGAAGGCAAGGCTTTGGACACGATATCTCTCAGTTGGATTTCCCCGAACGCGCCACGGGTCTGCTTGTTGCTCAGAATATCCTGCAACGACAGCACATCACCTGACAGCTTGGTGATATTGTCTTGCGCTTTATCAATGGCCGCCAGCCGCTCCTGCAACTGTGTAAGCGAAGTCGTCGTTTGTTTACTTGAGCCGTGCAGCGATTCTTTCATGCGCTCCTGCATCTCGGTCATCGCACGCTGGGACCGCATTGCATTGTCCGCCAACCGGTCCTGCATGTTTTGCTGCACCGATGCCAATCGCGCTTCGACCGTCTGGATCACCTGCGTCTGTGCGTTCGCCTGCGTGTCAGAGACCGTTTGAAGACCACCTCTTAGCTGTTCCTGCCCCGCCGAAAGCTGCTGCACATGCTGTCCAAGAATACTAATGTTCTGTGCAAGTGGCTCCGCAATCCGTGCCGAGCGCCCTGCCGCCCGCACTGCCATTATCAACAACAGAAGAAACAAGAAGACAATCGCACCACCAGCAATAAAGGACAGCGTAAGAGGATCGCTCAGATCGATAGGTGTGCCAAAAATTTCGATCATGTGCGGCCAAAAAGCCTTTCTATATCAGCTAGCTTAAGTTCCACATACGTGGGCCTTCCGTGATTACACTGCCCTGAATGTGGGGTCGCTTCCATCTCGCGCAGCAACGCGTTCATCTCTTCGGCACGCATACGACGCCCCGACCGGATCGATCCGTGACATGCAACGCGGCTCAGGATCGCCTCGACTTTTGCTTGCACAAGATTAGAGGCGTTTTGGTCCGCCAATTCATCAAGGATATCAAGGATCATGCCACGCGCATCGACAGTCCCAAGGATCGCCGGAACCTCGCGCACAGCGATTGCGTCACCGCCAAAAGCCTCGATCACCAGGCCGAATTGCCTTAACTCCTCCGCAATTTCGAGCAATCGAATGCAGTCATTTGCAGACAGTTCGATCACTTCCGGGATCAATAAAGACTGCGTCGCGACCCCGCTCTCGGCCATCTGCTTTTTCAGCTTTTCATAGACCAAACGTTCATGGGCGGCATGCTGATCAACGATGACCATGCCATTCGCCGTCTGCGCGATGATATAATTTTCATGCACCTGTCCCCGTGCGGCACCCAGCGGAAACTCAGCCGCTGCGTCTTGTCGGGGCTCCTGTATTTCAGGTGCCGGCGCGTCGACCCTACCCCAAGGTGTTGCTGTCTCCTGAAAAGCGGGTGATTGCGCATCATAGGCGGCGTGCCGCGCTGCGGTGGACGGGCGGTCCATCTGATACACACGGGCGCCAACAGGTTCGGGGGTCATGGCGCCCAAGACCGCACCCGAAACAGTGGTTGAGGCGCGGTGTCCGGCTTCTGCCAAAGCATGGCGCAGTGCCGAAACGATCAACCCGCGCGCCACACCCGGATCGCGAAACCGCACTTCTGTTTTGGCGGGGTGCACGTTGGCATCCACCAATTTGGGGTCGCAATCCAGAAAAAGGGCCGCCACAGGGTGACGGTCACGGCTCAGAAAGTCAAAGTACGCACCGCGCAATGCACCAGTCAAAAGCTTGTCGCGCACAGGCCGACCGTTCACAAACAGAAACTGCGCGACAGCGGACCCTCTGGAGTATGTCGGCAACGCGGCAAATCCCGTCAGATGCAGGCCTTCGCGCTCGGCGTCGATTGCCAAAGCATTCTGTGCAAACTCTTTGCCCAAAACAGACGACAGCCTGCCATTCAACGCGTCAAATAAATCGCCCTGCTCTGCCGATGCATGAAAAACCTGACGATACTTTCCGTCGCCGGACACGTCGCGCAGCATAAAATCGACAAAAGGCTCGGCCATGGCAAGGCGCTTGACCACATCCGCGATCGCCTGAGCTTCGGCCCTGTCCGTGCGTAGGAACTTCAGCCGTGCGGGTGTCGCGTAAAACAGATCACGCAGGGTCACCGTGGTGCCGCTATTGCAGGCTGCGGGTTTGATCTCGCCTGCGCGGCCGCCTTCGACCAAAAGCTCCACGCCCTCTTCGCCCGCGATGCGTGTTGTAACTGTCAAACGTCCAACTGCGGCCAGCGAGGGCAACGCTTCACCGCGGAACCCGAAAGTCTGGATATTCAAAAGATCGCTACCATCGATTTTTGACGTGGCATGTCGGGACAAAGCCAGCGGCAAATCATCCGCATTCATACCGCACCCGTTGTCCGTGACGCGGATCAATGTCTTGCCGCCATCGGCAAAATCAACCGTGATCCGGTGCGCACCGGCATCCAGCGCATTTTCGACCAGTTCTTTGACCGCCGATGCAGGACGTTCAACGACCTCGCCCGCAGCGATCCGGTTTACCGCACCTTCATCTAATTGACGGATAACAGGGCGCATTTCGCTTATGTTGGGGTTCGTTTCAGCCATACCGCTATACCTAGCATGCCGCGCAACGATTCTGAAATAGAATTCGCGGTGACCTTCGGCAGCAATCCACCTGCAAACAGGCGACATTCCCAAACGGGGTTAAGCTGCGAGGTCTGCGCCACCGCCGCGCAAACGGTGCGGCCCCCAAAGCGCTGCGGCCGCCAGAATAAGCCCCGAAACCGTCGCGATCATGCCCGCGGCCGACACAGTCGACGCAAACCCAAGCCAAAGTGGTCCGTACCCTGCCGCAACATAGCCCAGAACCGCCGATAAAATTGCAAACAGCACGGACCAGCCGACCTGACCTTCAAGGCTGTTGGTCATAAGGCGGGCGGCGGCGGGCGGGCAAATAAACATCGCAATCACGATAATGCTGCCCACCGCATCAAACGCAGCCACCGCGGCGATCGCTGAAACGATGACCAGTCCGAGGCCCAAAGGTTGGGTTGCAATGCCGATACTGCGGGCAAAGCCTTCGTCAAAGGTTGAGATTTTAAGGGGTCGCCAGAACAAAGCCACAAATGCAATTACCCCGATCAGCGTCGCCAGCATGCGCAACAGCTCTGCCGGCAAGCCCGCCAATGCCACAGGATCAAACAGCGACGACCACCCGGAAGCGTCCAGCCAGATAAGGCTTTCCAGATTGCCGTAAAGAGCATGTTCGACGTCAAGGTGCACCGACGATGTGTCTGACTGCTCCAGCAACAAAACACCGCCAGCAAACATCGTCGTGAACACGACACCCATCGCGGCACCCGGTTCGATGCGCCCCAGACGGCGCACCAGTTCAATTGCCGCGACGGCGATTATCGCTGCAGCGGCAGCACCGATCAGCATAGGCCATGTGGAAATGGCACCAGTCACCAGAAAAGCCACCACAATGCCCGGTAAGACCACGTGGCTGATCGCGTCGCCAATCAAAGCTTGGCGGCGCAAAACCAGAAAATTACCGGGCAGCGCACAGGCCACTGCCACACAGATGCCAATCAAAAGCGGCGTCAAAGACAATGGGACAAATTCGGAACCGGTCATGCGCCGACACTCTGTGGCGCAGGTATGCGCTTGTCGATTTCGACGATCTGATCCGGTGTCAGGACCCTTTCAATTGGCAGCAACCCGTCATAAAGCGCCGCTGCCGCCTCGAACGACGGATCACGGCGGATCAATTGCCACCGCGTTTCATCCAGCAAAGCTTTGCCTGCGCGCGCGCGCCCCTCATCTGTTGGGACCCCATCAGTCCGCGCCCAGCCCGAGCGTTGCAACAGCCGCAGTGTAAGCCGCTCATAAATCGGTTGTCCCTGTGCCAACGCCAGCAAACCTTGGCGCAAGTGTACGCGCTGCTGGAACCGGCGGTGGTTCAGATAGGCTGCCAACACGCCGCGTTTTGGCGCGAACAAAAGCGACACCAGAAAGAGCGTAAAGCCGACCAACACAATAATCGGGCCAGTCGGCATATCTGGGACCGCTGCGGAAATTGCCGCACCCACATAGGCCGCCACACCGCCAATCATACCGGAAACGATTACGACTGTATCTGTCCTGTCTGTCCAAAACCGCGCCGTCACGGGTGGGATGATAAGCAATGCGACAATCAGGATAAGCCCAACGATTTTGAGCCCGACCACCGTGACAGCCAACACAATACCCATCATGGCCAGATCGGTACGCTCAACGTTTTGACCCGTGGCCGACGCGTATTCGGGATCGAAAGATGCAAGCGTCAACGGTCTGCGTAGCACCAGTACCAACGCGAGTGTCAAGGCGGCTGAAGCCGCTACAATGAATGCGTCCATCCGCAACATACCGGCTGTTGAACCCAGCAAAAACCCCTCAAGCCCGGCTTGTCGACCAATATTCATGGATTGGATCATCGTCAGCAAAACGATGCCCAACCCGAAAAATACGGATAGTACGGCACCGATGGCTGCGTCTTCAGCCAGCCGCGTGCGCGTTGTCAACCAGTGGACGATCAACAGACCGAACCCTGCGGAAACCGCCGCACCCGCCAAAAGACCTATGAGATTGCGGCCCTCACCACCCAGCAGCACCATTACCATAAACGCAATGCCGACCCCCGGCAGGGTCGCATGGGATATCGCATCACTGACCAGTGCGCGTTTGCGTAAAAACAGGAAAGTGCCCCCGACGCCTGCTGCCATCCCCAACAGCATTGCGCCAATTGTCACCAGAGTAGCATTGTACCCCAGTTGCAAAAAAAGCGCGTCGGCAATCATCTGTTACCCCAGCGTACCGTTCAACTGCTCCATCTGCGCCGCGGCAAGGCGTCCGCCGTACGCTTCCTGAAGATTTTGCGTTGTGAAAACCTCTTCGACACGCCCCTCGGCAATTTTAGTCGTATTGATGAGAAAGGCGTGATCAAAGTATTCCGGCACCGTCGTCAGGTCGTGGTGGACTGCGACGACCGTCTTTCCAGCATCGCGCAACGATTGCAGCACTGTAATGATCGCTTTTTCCGTCGCTGCATCCACACCGGCAAAGGGTTCGTCAAGCACATAGAGTTCCGCATCTTGCGCCAGCGCACGCGCCAGAAACACGCGTTGCTGCTGCCCGCCGGACAACTGTCCGATCTGGCGTTTAGCGAAGTCCTCCATGCCGACGCGACGCAGGCATGCTTCTGCCTCTGCGCGATGCTTGCCGGTCAGGCGTCCCAAAAGACCCAGTCGTGGGTACAACCCCATCAGGACTACATCAATCACACGGGTCGGGAAATCCCAATCCACGCTGGCACGCTGTGGTACATAAGCGATACGATTTTGGGCTTTTTCAATCGGCTGACCAAAGATGTACACCTGACCCGAAAGCGGTTTTACGATACCCAAGGCAGCCTTGAGCAACGTCGACTTACCGGCTCCGTTAGGTCCGATAATCGCGGTCATTGATCCGGGCACGACGCTCATATCAACCGAGAAAACAGCCGGCTTTTGCCCGTAGGACACGGTCAGACCCGTAATCGTCAATGGTGACACACCTGTCGTCTTTTCAGGTGTCGATACGCCGTCTTGTGTTGCAAGGGACAGTGCCATGGGTTCAACTGCTCACAGTTAGTTTGCCAAGCCGTCCGCCCGCAGGCACTTGGGCCCCGAGCGAACGCGCAATGGTGGTTACATTATGGTCGATCATGCCAAGGTAAGTGCCTTCATAGGTACCTTCTGGCCCCATCGCATCGCTGAATAGCGACCCGCCGATGCGCACCTCGTGTCCTCGCGCAGCGGCCCCTTCGATCAGCGCACGCATGTTACGGTCAGAGACTGATGTCTCGACAAATACGGCGTGGATATCACGCTCAACCAAAGTCGTGACGAGATCGGAAATCCGGTTCAAACCCGCTTCACTTTCGGTCGAAATACCTTGCACGCCCATGACTTCGAAATCATACGCTTTGCCAAAATACCCGAACGCGTCATGCGCCGTGACAAGCACACGCTGCTCGGGCAAAAGCTTTTCGAGCGACTTGCGCGTGTAGACATCAAGAGCTGTCAGTTCTTCAATATAAGTTGCTGTCCGGGCTGCGAAAACATCCCCGCCATCTGGGTAGGCTTCGGTCATTGTGACGCGCACCTGATCCACGACTTTTGCCCAAAGCGTGGCATCCATCCAAACGTGCGGGTCAAAACGGCCTTCATAGTCTTCGTGACCCAACAACAGATCACGCGGCAAACCGTCTGCTACGGGTACGACTTTGTTCTTCCGCCCGAGATCTTCAAAAAAGCTCTCCATCTGCGCTTCAAGGTACAATCCATGCCACAGAACCAAATCAGAACGCGTCATCGCGACGATATCGCTGCGCGTTTGCCGATAGGCATGCGGGTCAACGCCCGCCCCCATCAGAGATTTCACAGTCACAAGATCACCACCAACGATCCGCGCTGCATCAGCAATCATTCCAGTGGTCGCGACAACATCCAAACCGCCCGCAGCAAAAACGCGCGGCGCGGTCAGGCCTAATGAAGTTATTGCTGCCACACCGGCTAAAAAGCTACGGCGAGAAGCAAGCGTGTTAACTGTTCGGCTCATTTCAAAAACTCCGCTGTGGGTGTACCTGAATATGAGAGTCATTCGCAGAAAGTCAACTGTATTGCGAATAATTCGCATTTACATAAGCACTTGAATTGCGCATATGGTGAAAAAATAGGCAAAATGACGCGGCGCGAGCATGCTTGCCAAGGTTTCGGCGCCGTGCGACGGTCACGCTGTCTTTGGTCAGAGGCAAACGCCATGCATACTCAAAATACGTCAAAAACAGTAGATGCGGTTGCACATCAGCTGCCGCAAGTGACAGAGCCGCGCAATCCCGGATGTCCGCTGGATATGGACTGGGTCATGCAAGTACAGGCGAACACCTCAGCGATCGAGCGCCGCGCCGCCAGCCTGCCTGCCCGCAGATCAGTCAAAAAAGCGTACCAAGCGGCTTGGTTGTGCCGTGCGATATCCTGCATCGACCTGACAACCCTGTCGGGCGATGACACTGAACAACGGGTCGCGCGATTGTGCGCCAAAGCCCGCCAGCCTGTATCCGCCGACCTTTTGGAACAGCTTGGCCTGCCGGATCTCACAACAGGTGCCGTCTGCGTATACCATGAAATGATCCCCGCTGCGGTACGGGCCTTGCGGGGCACTGCAATCCCGGTGGCGGCCGTTAGCACAGGATTTCCTGCAGGGCTTTCCCCACTACACCTGCGGATCGCCGAGATCGTAGAAAGCGTCAAAGCAGGGGCATCAGAAATCGATATCGTTATTTCACGACGTCATGTTCTGACCGGAAATTGGCAGGCGCTTTACGACGAGATGAAGGCCTTTCGCCACGCCTGTGGTGACGCCCATGTCAAAGCAATCCTTGCTACGGGGGAACTGGGCAGCCTGCGGAATGTCGCGCGCGCGTCTCTGGTCTGTATGATGGCCGGTGCGGATTTTATAAAGACGTCGACCGGCAAGGAAAGTGTCAACGCAACGTTGCCTGTGACGCTGGTTATGGTGCGCGCGATCAGAGATTACTACGACCAAACCGGCTACCGTGTCGGCTATAAGCCTGCGGGCGGCATTTCCAAGGCAAAAGACGCCATCACCTATCTGGCGCTGATGAAAGAAGAGCTGGGCGATCGGTGGTTGCGGCCGGACCTGTTCCGGTTTGGCGCGTCGTCTCTGCTGAACGACATCGAACGACAACTCGAGCACCATTTGACCGGTACCTATTCTGCCGGATACCGCCATGCCAGCAGCTGAACGCAAAAAGAGAAGCGCTATGACAGTCTCGGATATTTTTGAAACCATGGATTACGGCACAGCGCCCGAAAGCGCTGCCGAAAGCCTTGCATGGATTGACCGTCACGACGGGAAATTCGGCCATTTCATTGGTGGTAAATTCACCAAGCCCGCCGCAGTTTTTGACAGCCGCAATCCCGCAACCGGCGAAATTCTGGCGCAGGTAAGTCAGGCAAAACCGTCAAACGTCACCGCCGCTGTGGCCGCCGCCCGTAAAGCCCAACCGAAATGGGAAGCACTGGGAGGGCCCGGGCGCGCCCGATACCTCTATGCAATTGCGCGGCTATTGCAAAAGCACAGCAGACTATTCGCTGTTCTGGAAACGCTTGATAACGGCAAGCCGATCCGCGAGACGCGTGACATCGACATTCCCTTGGCGCAGCGGCATTTCTATTTTCACGCGGGCATGGCGCAGTTGATGGAGGACGAGCTGCCGGACCGTCAGGCGCTTGGCGTTTGTGGCCAGATCATCCCGTGGAACTTTCCGCTGCTCATGCTCGCATGGAAAATCGCGCCCGCGCTTGCGATGGGCAATACCGTTGTGCTCAAGCCTGCTGAATTCACACCACTGACGGCCTTGCTCTTTGCCGAAATATGCATGGAGGCAGGTTTACCGGACGGTGTTGTGAACATCATCACCGGCAATGGTGACGTAGGCGAAGCGCTGGTCGCAGCCGACGTGGACAAGATCGCATTTACCGGATCAACCGATGTGGGCCGCCGCATCCGCGCGCAAACGGCAGGCACAGGTAAGGCGCTGACGCTCGAGTTGGGCGGCAAGTCGCCGTATATCGTTTTTGACGATGCCGACATAGACAGCGCGGTTGAAGGGCTTGTCGATGCGATCTGGTTCAATCAGGGTCAGGTGTGCTGTGCCGGCTCGCGGCTTTTGGTGCATGAACCTATCTCCGAACGCTTTCATACGAAACTACGCGTACGCATGGACAAGCTGCGCCTTGGCGATCCACTCGACAAAAGCATCGATGTCGGTGCCATCGTCGATCCCCAACAGCACAAACGCATTGACGAAATGGTGCGTCTCAACACGGCGGGTGACACCTACGTCGCAGCCGGTGCCCTACCCGAAACCGGTTGTTTTTATCCGCCCACGCTTATCTCGGGGCTGCATCCTGCAGACACTCTGATGCAAGAAGAAATCTTTGGCCCCGTGCTTGTGTCCACCACCTTCAGAACGCCTGCAGAGGCGGTGCAGCTTGCAAATAACACGCGCTATGGTCTCGCAGCCACGGTGTGGAGCGAGAACATCAACCTCGCGCTTGATATTGCGCCCAAACTCGCCTCAGGCATCGTCTGGATCAATGGCACCAATATGATGGATGCCGCCGCCGGTTTTGGCGGCGTCCGCGAAAGCGGCTTTGGACGAGAAGGCGGCTGGGAAGGCCTGAGCGGCTACACCAAACCGAAAGGCAAGCCGAAGGCTTTGAAAACCGTTAAGGCCTTTGAGGGGAGCGCGCCCGCAAAGGACGCCGTTGACCGCACGGCCAAGCTGTACATCGGCGGCAAACAAGCACGGCCTGACAGTGGGTATTCGAAACCGGTGTGGGGGAAATCCGCTACGCTTTTGGGTCATGTGCCCTGTGCAAACCGCAAAGATGTGCGCAACGCCGTAGAGGCCGCGCATGCCGCCAAGGGATGGTCCAAGACAACTGGCCATCTGCGCGCACAAATCCTGTACTATCTGGCAGAAAACCTGTCCGCACGCGCAGACGAGTTCGCAATACGTTTAAACGAGATGCAGGGCACGAAATCAGGCATGCAAGAGGTAGAGGCATCAATCACGCGGCTGTTCACCTATGCAGCCTGGGCTGACAAGTTCGACGGTCAGGTGCATGGCGTGCCGATCCGTGGCGTTGCACTGGCGATGAAAGAGCCTGTCGGTGTCATCGGCGTTCTATGCCCGAACGAGGCCCCGCTTTTGGGCTTTGTCTCATGTATGGCGCCTGCCGTGGCCATGGGTAATCGCGTCCTTCTCGCCGCCTCAGAGCCGCATCCCCTTGTGGCGACCGATCTTATCCAAGTGCTCGAGACGTCAGATGTTCCGGCAGGTGTCGTCAACATACTCACGGGCGACCATGCGGATATGGCGGGTCCTATGGCGGGTCACATGGATATCGATGCGGTCTGGAGCTTTGGGTCGGGCGATCTGAGCAAAACTGTGGAACGCGAAGCCGCAAGCAATCTCAAACGCACATGGGTGAACAACGGAAACGCGCGCGACTGGTTCGGATCAGAAGGCTATGGCAGACCGTTTCTTGAAGCAGCCACAGAAGTCAAAAACATCTGGGTACCCTACGGGGAATAACTCCTGCATCAGAGCTGCGCACAAGCGTATTTGCTGCTGTCCCACCCCCGGCAACGGAGGCGGGACACGCCATCAATTTGCTGGTGTTGTTTCCAACCCGACAGGTTGTCCGACAACAACAAAGTGCAGCCCATCAGGATCAAGAAGCTCTCCTGCGACGCGCTTTACACCCTCAACCGTAACCGCGTCGACGCGATCATTACGGGTCGCGATGTAATCAATCGGCAGACCCATCAGCTGCATGCCGACCATGATATTGGCAATCCGACCGTTGCCATCAAACCGAAGCGGATATGCACCGGTCAGGTAGGTCTTGGCAGTTTCAACTTCTTCGGCGGTCACACCTTCTGTAGCAGCTTTCGCCCATTCTGCACGGATCACCTCAATCGCCTCGGCAATACGGTCATTCGCAGAACTTACAGCGCCAATGTAGATATCGGCCAGATCCTTCCCGGCAAGGTAGGAATACACGCCATATGTCAGCCCACGCTTGGCGCGTACTTCGTCCATCAGACGGCTTTCGAACGAGCCGCCGCCAAGAACATGGTTCAGAACGATCGCCGTGAAATAGTCAGGGTCATCCTGCTTGATCCCCCGCTGCGCAAATCGCGTAACCGACTGCGGCGTCTCAAAAGGTACAACCGTCACTCCACCGGAAAGATTGACTTCAGCAGCAGGTGGCATCGGCGCACCTGTTGCAGGCAAATCACCCAGCAGGTCGTCAAGAAGTGCCGACAGCTCTTCTTCGGTGATATCGCCAACTGCTCCAATGTAAATACGATCACGCGCCAGAACACCGCGGTGCGCCGCGACCAGATCATCCTTTGTCAGCGCGGTAACGCTCTCCATCGTACCACTCAGCGAAGTTGCGTATGGATGGTCACCATAGGCAATGCGGTCCATCGCACGGCTCGCCAGCTCGTCAGGGTCTTTGGCGTCAGATTCAATGCCGCTCAGGACTTGCGCCCGCACACGTTCAATCGCATCGTCGTCAAAGCGCGGTTCTTGAATGGCAGCCTTAAGCAAGGCCACCGCTTCGGCGCGGTTTTCCGTCAGAAAACGTGCAGAGACGGACAAAGCATCGTCATCGATACGCACGGAAATTGACGCAGCCAAGCCTTCGACAGCACGCGCATATTCACGCGCATCCATGTCGCCTGCGCCCTCTTCAAGCAGGTATGTCATCAGGTTGGTTGCCCCACGCTTGCCCGCCGCATCCAACGACGCACCACCGCGAAAACGTATTTCCAAAGCCATGAACGGTATCGATTGATCCTCAACCAGCCAAGCGGTCAGGCCCCCAGGCGTTTTGACCTCTTTTATATCCACAGAGGCACCGGCCGGCAGCACATACAACAGCACGGCAAAAATCGAAAATAGCACTCGCTTCATGATGTGATCCTCTCACGTATCGCAACGGTCACTGAGTGACCTCTTCACGCATTAACCAACCCGTAACAGAGGCACGTTTATCGAATATCCCGCGCGCTGCAGCCATGATGTCTTCTTCCGTCACCGCTTGTAGAACCTCCGGCCATGCTTGCACGTCTTCAACAGTCAGGCCCGACGTCAACGCCTGCCCGTACCTGTTTGCGATCCGGTCCACATCGTCACGCGCAAAGATCTGGTCAGCGCGGATTTGAAACTTGATCCGCTCCAACTGCTCCGGATCAACGCCGGTTTCCATGAACTTGGCTAAAGCAGCGTCCATCGCATCTTCGGCCTCTTGCAAGGTAACGTTCGGGCGAGGGGCGACGATAATGTTGAACGTCGTGTCATCCAGTGACACTGGCCGGTAAAAGCTTCCTGAAAATAAGGCAACTTCCTGATTGAACTGCAGCTCTTCTGTCAGAAACGACGTGGTACCACCGCCTAAAATCTCGCTGAGAAAGACCAGCGCCGCTGCTGTTTCCTGCGCGCCTGAATCCCGTTCCGGCGCCAGATAGGACCGCCGCACATAAGGCTGCGCCACGCGCGCGTCACGATATACCAAGCGTCGTTCAGCCGTTTGGGGTGGCTCTTGGGTCCGCAGACGCTCTGGAAGATCAGGGTTGGCAGGGATTTTGCTGTAATGCTCTTCGGCAAGGGCACGCACTTCTTCGGGGGTGACGTCACCGCTCACCACGAGGATGGCGTTATTGGGCGAATAGTAGATGTCGTAAAAACCCAGCGCGTCGTCCATATCGAGCGTTTCCATCTCGTGCATCCAGCCGATGATCGGAACACCATAGCGGTGGTTTAGATACTGTGCCGCGCTCATCTGTTCGCCGAACAGGGCACCAGGGTTGTTCTCGGTCCGCTGGTTTCTTTCTTCAATGATGACATCACGCTCTGTCAGAATATTGTTTTCCGTCAGGCGGATATTTTTCATCCGGTCTGCTTCCATCTGCATCATCAAACCCAGACGGTCAGCTGCCACGCGCTGAAAATAAGCGGTGTAATCGTATGATGTGAAAGCATTGTCGCGCCCACCATTGCGTGCAACCGTTGATGACAGCTCGCCTTCGGCCAAGGTATCGGTCGCTTTGAACAGCAAATGCTCGAGAAAATGCGCAACACCGGACGATCCGACAGGTTCATCGGCAGATCCTGCCCGGTACCAGACCATGTGCTGCACGACGGGCGCGCGGTGGTCTTCCACCACAACCACGTCCATACCATTATCCAACTTGAAGGTTGTCACCACCTCGTCGCTGGCTCCGGCAATCACAGGAAAAAGCGCCGTGAGTGTCGCAATAGCCGTCAATCGGAACATCTGCTGTCCTTTTTGCAAAATGAACGTGCCTCGTTGAGCAAGAAAGTACGATGCCGCGGCCCATGTTCAAGGCACGCTGTCACGAATGTGAGCGGATCAGTCGTTTTTTGGCTTATTCAGGGGGTGGGAAGCTAGGCGTGCGTGCCCCTGCGCGACGCCACGCCTCTGCGGTGTCGCGTGCATCAAGTGCCTGACTTCTGTAGACTTTTGAATACAGGTTATCATTAAAGATCCTGAATTGCGTCAAGCGGGATTGCTTGCGACGAAATTCCGCGTCCTCTGTGGCAAGCGCTGTGCGAATTTCAGGGGTTACGCCAAACCGGCTGGCCGCTGTAACCAACGCGCCGTCAGA